>TARA_R110001606_G_scaffold69264_1_pt1 | contig 20258 bp, 19 predicted proteins | sample TARA_R110001606 | Tara Oceans TARA_R110001606 (sample SAMEA4398315) | marine metagenome | biome: Polar Biome; feature: [SRF] surface water layer (ENVO:00010504); material: water (ENVO:00002006), including particulate matter (ENVO:01000060) such as... | depth 5 m | reverse complement strand
AATTTGGCTTCCAGTGGCAAGCTAATCTGGCTGGCTGGCAAAGCGCTAGTTATCGGCCCTTTTAATGGTGCATCGATATGTGAGTGGGTACTTGCTTTTAGATTGTCGTTGTTTAACTGTGCTGTTAGAGATGCTACTTTGGTATCTACCCCAGCAGCAAACGGTGGAGTTGTTTTTAATTTTTGCTGAGCATCGGCTATAACTGTTTTGGCTGCAGCGCTATTATCACTGACATTGACAGTTGTACTATTGATTTTGCTGGGTAGAATTTGTTCGGAACTGCGTGCCGGCGCTTTAGTGATAGGTTCTTTATTTAGCTGAGCCGGTTGAGTCGGTTGAGCATGAATATCAGCGGCTGTTTGTTTTGGATTAGCAGTAACCTGCGGTATTTTATTTTGCGCTACTGCAGTTTGCTTGCTGGATTGAATCGCGGCGGCTAGTTTATTTAATTGCTGATGGCTATCTGTATCGTTGCTCAGTGGCGCCGCAGTAGTACTGTTATTTTTAACCACATTAGGCTCTGTAATACTTGCTAAACCGGCTTTTAATCGCTGAAATAACTGTACCAGGGGAGGCGACTGGTGATAATGCTTTGGCAGCGCGGTACCTTGACTGATATCTGCCAGTAATGGTTGGGTGTTGCTTGTCGCCATTGCCACAAGGTTTATTTGCCGGAGTGATTTGGGTAATAAGGTTTGTGCAGTTTGATGTGTTGGTGTTAGCGATTGTGCTACAGCTGATTTATTGCTGATCATTGCTAATTGACTAAATGGTTTGCTTTCAAAATAGCGTACTGCGTCACTTATTCGGGTTTTTAAGTCAGCAAAACTGTCTTGTAACCACGAGCTTATTGGGCTGCTACTGACCAATGAGGGGCTACTAGGTGCTGCACTTGTTTGGGTATTAAACTGGCCTGGTACATGGCTTTTTTGTACCAGTGAATTAAAAGTATGGGCTAATGAATTTTTTAACTGCAAGGCTATTTTTGGTAGCTGCGTTTTTATTATTAATTGTTCATTAAGCGCATTTAATTGTACTTTTTGAATTACTCCGCCAAGCTGAGTTGTGTGTGTACTGTGGCTCTGTAACGGCTGCTGAGGTACTAATTTAATACTGCCATTATAGTTATTAAAACTCAGTATTACGGCGTTTTTATCTAGCTGTAGCTGCCCATTAGGCACTTGTTTACTTAGCCAAAGAGCAAGTTTTGCTTGACTGATTGGCTGTTGGTGAAGTGTATCAGCAAAGCGATTAATAACACTTAAGGTAAAATTATTGCGGTTCGGAGTAATTATTGCTTTTAGGCCTTGTTCACTGTGCAGTAGTTGGGCGACTTCTTTATTGATAGGAATACTGGCGTGTAATTGGTTTAACAGTAATTTTGCAGCAGGTTGTAAAATAATTTGCAACGACAATGGTTTATTATCGACCTGATCACCACTATTAATAAAATTCAAAACACTTTGCAGCTGGTTTGTTTGGCGTAGACTGATTTCAGTTTGTTTTGGTAAAATAGTGAGTTGTTTACCATCATTACTGAGTTGAATATCGGCACTGGCAATTTTTTGAGTGTTTGTTTCAGTGCCAGTTGTAGCTAAGCGCAATGTTTGCCAATGCTTATCAATATAGACTTCCATCTGCACAGAGCCATTGGCGAATACGATATTTTTAGCGCTGAGTGTTTGCTCGCTGAAAACAGGTAATTGCTGTGCAACGCCATTGTGTGACGAATGACTTATAGGAAGCGAATTCGCTAATGTTAGCTGTGTAGGTTTGTTCATTAATTTAAATCAAGTTTTCGTTAATAGGTGCAAAGCATTATTCGTATTACCCTATCATTATGATAGACTAACGCCTAATTTGGGGTATAGAGAATCATCATCTTGTTACACATTAAGTCCGTCACCTGCATCAAGCAAGAGCGTTGTTTGTTTGCGGATCTTAATTTCAGCTTGAAATCAGGTCAAATCATGCAATTAGCAGGCCCAAATGGGGCTGGTAAAACATCACTGTTGCGTATAATTGCGGGTTTTTCTGCGCCCGATGAAGGACAAGTTATGTGGCAAGGTGAATCAATTGCTAAAAACTATGATGAATTTGCCCGACAGTTGTTATTTATCGGTCATAAAACCGGGGTGAATAGTCAACTTAGTGCGATTGAAAACCTACGGTTTTGGTTGCAAATTCAAGGTTACAATACTGAGCAAGATCTTTACTCATTATTAGCTAAAATTGGCTTAGTTGGTCTTGAAGATGTACCTGTGCGTACTCTATCAGCCGGTCAGCAACGTCGTGTTGCGCTGATTAGGCTCTGGCTTAATGATGCGAAGTTATGGGTTCTGGATGAACCATTTACAGCCTTAGACAAATCCGGGGTTGCATTTTTACAACAACGGTTTTTAGCCCATCTAGAACAAGGTGGGGCGATTTTATTAACTACCCATCAAGATTTAACTACGCATTTTAATGAGTTACAAACAGTGACTTTGGAGTACCGACACTGATGTTACGCCAGCATTCATATTGGCAGCTATTTAGTGCCGTTTGTAAGAAAGATTTACAGCTGGCATTTCGCCAGCGTGCTGAAATTGTAAACCCCATTTTGTTCTTCTTGATTGTTATTACATTATTTCCGTTAGCAATTGGTCCTGAGCCCGGTCTACTTAGCCGTATGGCACCTGGTATTATCTGGGTCGCCGCTTTACTTTCAACCATGTTAGGCTTAGATAAACTATTTCGTGATGACTATCATGATGGTAGTTTAGAGCAATTGATTGCTTCATCGTACCCGCTACCGTTAACGGTGCTCGGTAAAGTTGTTGCCCATTGGATCATTACTGGCTTGCCGTTGGTGTTGATGACGCCGCTGTTCGCCTTGTTATTAAATTTAGACAATCAAGCATTGATTGCAACGGTGCTTACCTTGCTCTTGGGTACGCCATTACTTAGTTTTATCGGCGCTATTGGCGCTGGGCTTACTGTGGGATTACAAAAAGGCGGTATTTTGATGAGTTTATTGGTCCTGCCTTTGTATATCCCCGTATTAATTTTTGCAACGTCTGCTATCGATACCAGTACAATGTCACTGGATTATAGTGGGCAGCTTGCCATCCTTGGTGCGATGCTCGTCATTGCAATTATCAGCGCACCAATCGCCATATCGTCAGCATTGAAAGTGAGTGTAAGTTAATATGTGGAAGTGGTTACATCCCTACGCCAAAGCAGAGCGTGCATATCAATTATGCAATACGTTACTGCCCTATTTTACCGTGATAACGGTTGTCTGTATGCTTATTGGTTGGGTCTGGGGGTTAGCCTATGCGCCTGCCGACTATCAGCAAAAAGACAGTTATCGCATTATCTTTATTCATGTACCATCAGCTATTTTATCGATGGGTGCTTATTCATCAATGGCCATAGCTGCAGTGATCGCTTTGGTATGGCAACTTCGTAATGTAGAGTTAGCAGTAATTGCTATTGCACCTGTTGGTGCATGTGTAACTGCAATTGCACTTATTACTGGCGCCGCTTGGGGTAAACCTATGTGGGGGGCCTGGTGGGTATGGGATGCACGACTCACGTCTGAGCTCATTCTATTATTTTTATACTTAGGGGTATTGTCTTTATATCATGCCTTTGAAGATAAAAAAGCAGCAGGTCGAGCTGCATCTATTTTGGCTATTGTGGGGGTAATTAACCTACCAATCATCCATTTTTCTGTTGAGTGGTGGAACACCTTGCATCAAGGTGCCAGTATTACCAAGTTTGATACGAAAGCTATTGATCCAAGTATGTTTTGGCCATTAATGGTAAATATAGTCGCGTTTGCCGGCTTTGTCGGTATGGTGACTTTGATGCGTCTTAAAAATGAAATTTTACAACGTGAAAAGCATCGTCCTTGGGTGCGCCAGTTGTTGAATAGGGGTTAGTTATGCAGTTTGATTCTTTTTCTGATTTTATTGCCATGGGCGGCTACGGCTTTTATGTGTGGCTTTCTTTTGGTTCATGTGCACTGATTTTGTTAGGTATTTTAGTAAGCTCTTTGAATGATACAAAGCGTATTATGGCTTCTGTGCAGCAACAAGCTGAACGAGAAGCTCGCATTAAACACGCTAAGCAGGAGAATCATGCATGAACCCAAGACGTAAGAAACGTTTGCTTGGCGTCGTCGCTATTGTATTTGGTATTGGTGCCGCCATTGGTTTAGTACTTTATGCTCTGCAAGAAAATATTAATCTATTTTATACACCAAGTGAGTTAATCGAGGGGAAAGGCCCAGATAAAGAAAAGCCGCATATTGGTCAAAAGTTGCGTATTGGCGGTATGGTAGTTCCAGGATCAGTGATTCGGGATGAAACCAGCCTACAAGTAAGCTTTACCTTGATTGATACAGGCCCCTTAGTAACGATTAAATACCAAGGTATTTTGCCTGACTTATTTCGTGAGGGGCAAGGGATTGTTGCTCAAGGTGTGTTGATTGAACCTAATGTAATAGAAGCGTTCGAGGTATTGGCTAAGCATGACGAAGAGTATATGCCTGCCGAAGTTGCGGAAGCGGTGAAGGGGATCAAACACGAAAAACCAAAATATAACTTAGAAAGTGGCAATTAAGATGATCCCAGAAATCGGTTATTTTTCTCTAACACTGGCTATGGTGCTAAGTGTTTTATTGTGTATTTTTCCTTTGTGGGGCGCACATACTGGTAATTTACGGTTAATGCGTGCTGCTCCTTCTTTAGCTATCGGCCAATTTGTATTCGTACTGTTGTCATTCGCAGCCCTTATTTATGCAAGTTTAACTGATGATTTTACCGTCGCGTACGTGGCGTATCATTCAAGTAGTACTTTGCCTTGGTATTATAAAATCACCTCAACTTGGGGCGGCCATGAAGGCGCTATTTTATTATGGTTAGTTATGCAAGCTGGTTGGACTGCAGTTGTTGCACTGCGCTCTAATTCATTACCTTGGATATTAAGAGCACGTGTATTAGGTGTGTTAGGCTTTTTAGGGGTTGGCTTTATGCTTTATACTCTGTGGATGTCGAACCCATTTGAATTATTACTGCCGTATTTTCCTGTCGAAGGGCGCGACCTTAATCCGTTATTACAAGACCCCGGAATGATCATCCATCCTCCTTTACTGTATATGGGTTATGTTGGGCTATCGGTCTCTTTTTCATTTGCAATTGCTGCATTATTAACAGGTAAACTTGATAATACTTGGGCTAAGTGGTCACGTCCGTGGACAATGACTGCGTGGGGATTTTTAACATTAGGTATCACTATCGGAAGCTGGTGGGCATATTCCGAGCTTGGCTGGGGTGGCTGGTGGTTTTGGGATCCCGTTGAAAACGCATCGCTCATGCCTTGGTTAGTAGCTACGGCGCTATTGCATTCATTGACGGTAACTGAAAAACGCGGTGTATTTAAATCATGGACCGTATTACTTGCGATTGCTGCATTTTCATTAAGTTTACTGGGCACCTTTATTGTTCGCTCTGGCATTATTGTCTCCGTGCATGCATTTGCTACCGACCCCGATCGTGGTTTATTTATCTTAGCGTTTTTAGCGATAGTAGTCGGCGGTGCGTTAACGTTATATGCATTTAGGGTATCGCAAGTACGCAGCGAAGGTCGCTATAAACTGGTATCACGTGAAGTGGCATTATGGCTCAATAATATATTTTTAGTGGTTGCTACTTTTATTGTGTTACTAGGTACTTTATTACCTATGGTTCATAAAGAAATGGGCTTAGGCAGTATTTCAATTGGCGAACCATTCTTTAATAAAATGTTTGCCATTATTTTGGTGCCGTTTGCCATCTTAATGGGTATTGGCCCTCTGTTGCGTTGGAAGCAAAACAAGTTGTCTTTTTTACAAAATAAACTCCTTGTCTCAGCGTTAATGAGCATAGTAATCGGTGCTACTTGGTTATATTCAAGTTATGCCATCGTAGCGCCTTTAACTTTATTGGCGACCACGCTTGCGATATGGATTGTGATCACCACCGGTGTTGATTTATATGTTAAAGCTACTGTGCAAACTAACTTTAGCCAAGGCCTTAAAAGGTTAGGACTTAGTTATTGGGCTATGGTACTAGGGCATGTAGGTATTGCCTTTGTCATCGCAGGAGTCACTTTAACTTCTGCGTACTCTGTTGAACGTGATGTTTCGATGAAGCCGGGCGAAATTGTGCAGTTAAACCAATATCAGTATCGCTTTGAAGGGGTTAACACTATTCGTGGACCAAACTACAGTGGTCATGCTGGAGAAGTGAGTGTCCTGAAAAATGATAAACTAGTTACTATACTGCATGCAGAAAAACGCCGTTACGATATTGGTATGCAATTTATGACTGAGGCTGCAATTGATGCTGGCTTTACCCGCGATTTATACCTTGCCCTTGGTGAGCAATTAAATAACGGTGGTTGGTCACTGCGTATCTACCATAAGCCATTTGTGCGTTGGATGTGGATTGGTGGCGTGTTGATATCACTTGCCGGTTTTATGATTTTAGGTGATAAACGTTACCGCACTAGTAAGAAAAGCATTGATAAGTCACAGGAGAAGCTGGTATGAACCGCAAGTTGTTAGCGCTAATACCTCTGTTGGCGTTTGTTTTAGTGTGCGTGTTTTTATTTCAAGGTTTGTTTTCAAACCCAAGAGAAATTCAAACTGGTCGGTTAGGTCAACCGATGCCAGCTTTTGATTTACCAGATTTAATGCAGGATTCAAAGCGTTGGCAAGATAGCCAATTAAAAGGCGATGTATATTTACTCAATGTGTGGGGCACTTGGTGTCCTACCTGTTTGGCTGAATTAGATTATTTAACCCAATTGCGAGAGCAAGGCGTTAAAATTGTCGGGCTTTACTATGTGCAAAGTTACGATGCTGACTTTGATGGTGAATTTGATATGTCAGCGCTTCGTGAAGAAGTGGCGTCAATGTTAAGTCGTGCAGGTGATCCGTATCAGTTTAATATTCTTGACTTACATCGTACACTTTCGCTTGATTTAGGTGTATCAGGTGCACCTGAAACATTTTTAGTGGATAGCAAAGGCACCATTTTATTGCACCATACTGGCGATATAAACCCACGAGTTTGGCGTGCTAAATTTGCTCCCTTGATGCAGGAATTACAGCCATGAAATATTTTATAATTGCTTTAATGATATTAGCTAGTGGCATAGCTATGGCAGAGCAAGATCGGTACCAATTTGATAACAACGAACAAGCGCAACGATTTACTGAGTTAACTAAAGAATTACGTTGCCCTAAATGCCAAAATCAAAATATCGCAGATTCAGATGCTGTGGTTGCAAAAGATTTACGCGAAAAAGTATTGGCGTTAGTCAAAGAAGGCAAATCGAAAGACGATGTGATTGAATATATGATTGACCGCTATGGCTATTTTGTTCACTACGATCCGCCGGTTACGCCAGCAACATTAGTGTTATGGGTATTACCTATTTTGATTGTGGTATTTGGCTTTGGTTTTATTATTTTTCGACAACGTAAGGCTGCGGTTAAGCAAACATGGAGTGAGCAAGATGAGGCGTTATTAGCCAAGCTCATTGCGAAAAATGAACGTCAGGAGCAGATTTAAATGATACTAATGTGGGTTTCTTTTGCATTATTAACCTTATTAGCTGTGGCGTTTGTGGCATTGCCTTTTTTGAGTAAAGAGCGCATACAAAGTCTCACTTACAATGCTAATTCAGAGCTTATTGCCATTTACCATCAGCGCCTTGGTGAGCTGGCGAATGATTTAGCAAATCAACGTATTGATCAAGCTAACCATGATGAGTCTGTGATTGAGCTCAAACGTCGTTTACTAAATGAGTTATCGCCTGAAAAATCACTGATGAGTAAGGGTAATAACCGTATCTTTGCGTTAACCGGTAGTGCATTTTTAATTGCTTTTACGGCTATATTTTATACTGCTACTGGCTCACAACAGCAATTACAGAACTGGCACAGCGCTATGGATAATTTACCTGCCTACGGTGAACGTGCAGTGATGCAAAAAGGCGAGCCTTTAACCCAAAATGAATTACAAGCGTTTGCGTTAGGGCTACGCACTAAACTAGATCAAAGTGGTGATGATCAAGTGGCCTGGATGCTGCTAGGACGTGTTGCTATGTCATTGAATGAATACGATATGGCACAACAGTCATTTGATAAAGTGTTGCGTCTGGATCCTGACAATATGCCTGTGCTTATCAGTTACAGCCAAGTGCTATTACTGGAAGGCAGTGAGGTAAATATGACGCGCGCTGCGGGTATGCTCTCTAAAGTACTTAAAGACGATCCAACTAACCTTGATGCTATTTCATTGTTAGCATTAATTGCTTACGAGCGTCACGATTGGTTACAAGCAAAATCAGCATTCGAAGTACTTTTAAATAGTATGGACGAACAAGACTCTCGTTATGGCATGATTGCTCAGAGGATTACTGAAATTGAACAAAATATTTCTGCTGAAAATACACAACAACAAGTTCAACAGAGCAGTGACGAAGATAATAACGCAGTCCAAACTAGCGCTATTAAAATCACTGTTAATCTTGCTCCACAGTTTACTGACAAGCTTCCAACGCAAGGAACCTTATTCGTCTTTGCAAAAGCCGCCAATGGTCCACCAATGCCACTCGCAGTGGTAAAATTAACAGATTATAGTTTTCCAATTGAAGTACAGTTAAGTGATAGTAATGCTATGGTTGCAGGTTTAACGCTTTCGAGCGTTGATAAAATTATTTTAACTGCACGCATTTCAAAGGATGCATCAGTAATGCCTTCAACGGGTGAGTTGGAAGGGCGTTCAGATGTGTTAGAACGTAGCCAAACCAAGGCTTATGATTTACTTATCAATGAATTAATACCTTAAGGATAAAAGATGTTAAGACAGAGTTTAGTTTTGTTTGGACTATTGGTGCTAGCAGGATGCGCACAAGTGCCTGACGAAAAAATAGATGAGCGAGATACACTACAATCATTTAATCGTCCAATGTATGATTTTAATATGGATGTACTTGATGCGTATGTTCTGCGCCCTGTTGCGGTAGGGTATGTGGCTGTAACGCCAACACCGGTGCGCCGTAGTATCGTCAATTTTACTGGTAACATTAGTGCACCAACTGATGTAATTAATGCCACGTTACAAGGTAAAGCGGGTAACGCAGGGGTTAGTTTAGCGCGCTTTTTAGTTAATTCAACAGTGGGTATTTTTGGCTTATTTGATGTTGCTACATCGCTTGGTTTGAATATTGTTGATGAAGACTTTGGTCAAACTCTGGGGGTGTGGGGAATAGGTGACGGTGCCTATTTAATGCTACCGGGAATGGGACCGTCAACAGCGCGTAACCTGACGGGTGATGTTGTTGATAGCTTTGTGTTACCGAAAATTGCCTTAACCACGCCACAAACTGTATTGGTGTTTGCATTAAAGGCCGTAGAAGCCCGAGCCTCTTTAATACCGCAAGAAAGCTTATTGAATGAGTCACTCGATCCGTATATTTTTATGAAAGACATTTACTTTCAACGTCAGTTATATGAGCTGTATGATGGTAATCCACCTGTTGAAAAAGAGCCCGAAGATTTTGATGAAGACTTTTTAGAAAGCCTTTAATATATTATATTTTCGGGTTAAATAACAATGCCAGCATCTAAGCTGGCATTGTTTTTACGGCGTTATTTATTACCCAGCCAGTACTTTCATTTGTTCATTAGCCCAGTTAACTGCGTCATGGTATGCATCTGGCACTTTACCAGCTGTAAGACCAAGCTCATCTTTAATCGCGTTTGCACCTTGCCAATTGGCTTGTTCGTATAATTTTACCAAGCGCAGATATTGTGCCAGTAAACCTTGATCCTCTAATAATGCTAACTTTATGTCGTTGGATAATGGTAGCTTATTCATCACGCTTTCCATATCTTCATCTAATATGGCATCCATTAGTGACATCATACCGGTTAAAAAAGCCATTCCCGTATCTTTGAGTTTACTATGGTTTATAGCTAGCAACTCAGTAAAGCGTGCTCTAGTTAACGATAAGCGTATTAACTCTGCGGGTTTATCACCAGCAACTTGAGCTGCAAACAACAAGGATAAAAACTTTTTAATTTCTGCTGCACCTAGCACAATTAGTGCTTGTTTGATGGTGCTGATCTCAGCTCTGCGCTTAAATGCCGCTGAATTACTATAACGTAATAATTTATAAGAGAGGTTTACATCTCGCTCAAATACGTCGGTAATTTTCTTTAAATTGACTTCAACAGTGGATGTCTCATAAAGCAGCTCGGCAAGAGCTATCTCTGATGGCGGCAAGGTTTTACTTTGCACCATTTCTGGCTTGGAAAAGAAAAACCCTTGAAAGTAAGTAAAGCCAAGATCTAATGCTAATTGATACTTTTCGTAGGTTTCTACCTTTTCTGCTAATAATTTTATATGCGGATAAGGTTTAATTTCTTCGATTATGCTGTGGATAGTGTCAACTTCACAATTGAGAAAATCTATTTTAATAATATCAATAAAAGGATAAAAATGACGCCATACAGGCTGGTGAATATAATCATCCAGGGCGAGCGTATAACCTTTTTGTTTTAAGTCTTTGACGATCGCGAGTAAGCGTTTCCCTGGTTGAATTGTTTCGAGTATTTCTACAACAATCTGATCTTTACCAAGCAGGGTTGGGTAGCCTTTTTGTAATGTTTCAAGCGTAAAGTTGATATACGCTGGTTTATTATCGGTGAGATCTTCTAAGCCAAAATTGAATTGACTACCTTCAATTAGCCGACTAGTTGCCTCGTCACCATCAATATCTGGGAATACATTATCAACGCCGTCACGAAAAAGTAACTCATATCCTACAAGTTGTTTGTTTCGATCTAAAATTGGTTGGCGTGCAGCATAAAAATACATAAACAGCGGGTCCACATCAGTTAAGCGATTACTTGGGCAATATAAGATAAAACAACATAAATAGCATTAACTATATTTAAAATATCAATACTATAGTATTGATTAATTGCAAAATCATCGATCTAATCCTAGGGTAATTAAGTATTAATTACCATGTTCTATAGTCAAATAATTAACCATTAGGTAAAACCGCTTAACCCTATATCATTGTAAGGTTAACTTAGTAATTGGAGTTATTCACCCTTTGCGTGATATAGTCAAGATCTAGGTTGGTTTTTACACCAATAATGACTTTATATAGTATTGATTTATGAGTCATTATTAGGATTAAAAGCCAGGTTTTAACTTCAGAGTTGGAGGCGAGTTTGGAAACTGGAATGATTATTTCTTTAGCTGCGTATTTTATCGTAATGCTAGGTATTGGCTTGTACGCTTATAAGCAGTCTACCGCCGATGTGTCGGGCTATATGTTGGGTGGCAGAAGTTTATCACCAGCTGTAGCTGCTCTATCTGCCGGTGCATCGGATATGAGTGGTTGGCTACTTATGGGCTTACCCGGTGCTATGTATCTATTTGGCTTAAGTAAAGTTTGGATTGCAATAGGCTTAGTACTTGGCGCTTGGGCAAATTACTTCTTAGTAGCGCCACGCCTGCGTGTCTATACTGAGAAAGCGAATGACTCGATTACTATTCCTGATTACTTTGCTAATCGTTTTGCTGATAATAAAAATATATTACGTGTAATTTCGGCAATCGTGATCATCGTTTTCTTCACACTTTATACTTCTTCAGGCGTTGTCGCTGGCGGTAAATTATTCGAAAACTCATTTCAGATGAGTTACGAAACGGGGCTTTATGTGACAACCGGGGTCGTCGTACTTTATACATTGTTTGGTGGTTTCTTAGCTGTGAGTTTGACTGACTTTGTGCAAGGTTGCATCATGTTCATCTCGCTACTTGCTGTACCTATTGTTACTTATATGATGCTAGATCAGCCAGTGTTAGACACACTTACTAATGCCAGTTATGACTTGCTGTTAAGCGCTCCGAAAGAGAGCGAAGTCCACTCTCTTAATATGTTAGATTGGTTTGCAGGCGGTTCAACCATCGCTATTATTTCTGCAATGGCATGGGGCTTAGGTTATTTCGGTCAACCGCATATCATAGTGCGTTTTATGTCAGTACGATCTGTTAAAGATATGCCTACTATGCGTCGTATTGGTATGTCGTGGATGACCTTATCAGCAATTGGTGCAGTGTTAACAGGACTATTTGGTGCTGCTTACATGATCGAAAATCAAATGTTGATTGACGATAAAGAAACGATATTTTTAGTATTATCTGAATTGGTTTTCCATCCACTTATTGCCGGCTTTTTACTTGCTGCTATTTTAGCTGCAATTATGAGTACTATTTCATCTCAGTTATTGGTTTGTTCAAGCTCTTTGACTGAAGACTTCTACAAAATTTATTTAAACCGTGATGCATCACAAACCGAGCTGGTTTTAGTTGGTCGAATTAGTGTACTACTCGTTGCATTATTTGCTATTTATTTGGCTTATGACCGCGACAGTTCTATTTTAGATTTAGTAAGTAATGCGTGGGCAGGTTTTGGGGCTGCGTTTGGCCCGTTAGTATTACTTAGTTTATATTGGAAGCGAATGAATCTACAAGGTGCGATCAGTGGTATGGTTGTGGGTGCAGGGACAGTGTTGATCTGGATATATGCGCCAATCACCATAAATGGAGAGAGTCTCAGCAGTATTATTTATGAAATTATACCGGGCTTTATACTTGCAACAATTGCAATCATTACAGTGAGCTTATCAACAGCGCCACCAAATAAAGAGATCACCGAATTATTTGATGAAGTTGAACGAGGGCTATAACGAGTAGTAATTTTTATAACTAAAAAGGGCAATTAATTGCCCTTTTTAGTTAGTTAACTTATGATTTTTTAGCTTGCTTCTTTATCAGTGCTGGCTTTAATAGACGCTACATTTTCTTTTTTTACTTTCGCCGTTGGTGCTTTCTGTATTGCCTCTTTGCCGCCTTTAAGTACATTCATAAAGTCGTCTTTACTTTTAGCAATCTCAAGTGCGAGCGATTCGATTTGTTGTTCGCTTAGTGGTACATCAACTTTCTCAAGCATAACCTCAAGCGACTCTGCTATATCAAGCATTTTGTCATACGCGTCAGCTTCTTTTTTAGTAGTAAACGTCATACGCTCGACTCCGTTTCTCTCTACAACATATTTAACAACAACAGCCATGATTTCTCCTGCCAATTTGCTTGGTGAATAACAAGTTCACCTTGATTGATTACTGTTTTTATGTACAGTAATTGTTTATTGGTCTTTTTGCAAGTGAACATTTTTATTTTTTACTATTAGGATTTGACAAAGAGGTACAACTTTACTTTATTTAAATAGTCGCACTTTTTTAGTATGACTTTATTTGGAAGTAGTCCAAAAGTGAAGGCATTAAAGTCAACTATTAATTGAGTCCACGTATGGACATCATGGAGGAGAAACATGAAGTTTTTAACTTTAATAGTCGTAGTGCTTGGCTTGGCTATATCATTGCCTAGTGATGCCGCTGTAACTAAAACCGAAGCTACTGAAAGTATGGGTAAAGTTCAGTTAGTCAATGTTAATCAAGCAACAGTCGAGCAGCTTACCCAGCTGCCAGGTATTGGTAAATCAAAAGCACAAGCGATAGTTGATTACCGTACCGAGCAAGGCAAATTTAAGTCTGTTGCAGATCTAGCGCAGGTGAAAGGTATTGGCGATAAATTAGTCGCTAAACTGGATGGTAAAGTTACATTTTAAAAAACTACAGGGCGAATTATTCGCCCTGTTCAAATTGCTTTATAGCCTTGCTCAAATAGTGTTTAGAGAATTGAATTTCAACAGGGGTGGTTAACAACGGGTAACTTAACCCAGCCACCAGTAATACAGGAAGTAACAGCCAACCTTCGATATACGCTAATGATAGAAATACTGGGATCAATAAAATCAGCTTTATAATACGCAAACTGATTTTTTGCATTGGAGTTAACATACTCACTGCAATCGCAATTATTTGCTGACGTTGACGTATTTTAAACGATTTTAATTGCGTTACTTGACTTGAAAATAATGCAATCATCACAGCGACTTTTTAATTATTAAACGACTTACTACAACGCTTATCAGTATCAGAGTAAATACCGCAAAAATGATCTCCATCCATGCTGGCATACTTAACCCTGCAAATTGCCAATCGATGTTGCCACAGTCTCCTGTCGCAGCAAAAAAATGTGGCATCCACTCATGTAATGGTAATGGAAAATTAGGCTCGAATTCGCAGCTAAACGCAAAGGGATCGGTTGTCGTTTGCATATCAATATGTTGGCGTGCAATTAAGTAACCCCAAATACTAGCAACTGCCCATGCTGAAAATGCTGTTATACGGCAAATTAAATTGGTTGGTCTGACTGCGCCGACTAACCCTGCGGCTAGTAACCCTAGCATGGCAGTACGTTGATAAATACACATAATGCATGGCTCTAAGCCCATTTGGTATTGGAAATACAATGCGATTAATTCAAAAATAAAAGCGCTAAAAGCGAGTAGTAACCAAGCACTGCGTTGTTGGGCTAAATTTGCTAACCAAGTCATAAAATATCCAGTCTATAATTTGTGGATGAATTATGACTTAGTCATTAAACTACGCGCAAGGATAAATATGATTTGTAACAATAAAAAAGCTGCCGAAGCAGCTTTATTTACTGTTTGGATTATTTAATGCCCAGAACTTCCTATACTTTGTAAGCTTGCACTATGGTGCTCAATCCAGCCCCATTGATAGAATAAATCAGTCATTTCACTTAGGCCAAGATATGTCCCTGCTAAGCCAACAACCGTTAGCACTATGGTATAGGGGAGTGCCATGTAAACCATACGACCGTAGGATAATCGCAATACGGGAGCAAGGGTCGATGTTAGTAAGAATAAAAATGCAGCTTGACCGTTAGGTGTGGCAACACTTGGTAAATTTGTACCGGTATTAATTGCCACCGCTAATAAATCAAATTGATCGCGGCTAATTTGCCCTGCTTTTAATGCTGCCGCCACTTCATTAATATAAACAGTGCCAACAAAGACATTGTCACTGACCATCGAGAGTAGGCCATTTGCGACAAAAAACATAACTAACTGTAATTGCCCTTCAAATGTCAGTACCCAAGTTATTACAGGAGTAAATAAGTGTTGGTCAATAATGACTGCAACGATTGAGAAAAATACACATAACAGTGCAGTAAACGGCAGTGCTTCTTCAAAAGCCTTTCCTAGTTGGTGCTCTTCAATTATACCAGCGGACGCAGTTGCAAAAATAATGACGGATAAGCCGATTAAGCCAACAGTGGCAAGGTGTAATGCTAATGCAATGATCAACCATACAGCAATTAATGACTGAAACATCAAATTAACCTTATCGCGTTTGGTACGTTTGCTATCGAGCTCTTTTGCATGATCAGCTAGTATTTGATGAATCGTCTCTGGTAATTTGGCGCCGTATCCGAACGTTTTTGTCTTTTCAAGTAATATTGTAGTGATAATGCCAGCTATGAATACAGGCATAGTAACAGGCAACATACGCAAGAAAAATTCCCCAAATTGCCAGCTTGCTCGTTCTGCAATAATGAGGTTTTGTGGTTCACCTACCATAGTACAAACTCCGCCAATGGCTGTACCTATCGAGGCATGCATTAATAAGTTACGCAAAAAAGCTCGAAACTCTTCAAGTTCCTGACGATTAACCGGGCGTACTTGATTATCATCGTTAATATCATGTTCGCTAGTGGAATCTTTCCCAGAGGCGACTTTATGGTAAATACTGTAAAAGCCCATGGCGACAGCTATAACCACCGCCATAACTGTAAGTGCATCTAAAAATGCAGAAAGAAATGCCGCCGCAATAGTAAACGCCAAGGAAAGTACTGTTTTACTTCGAACTGACACCACTAGGCGTGTAAAAATATAGAGCAGTAAATCTTTCATAAAGTAGATACCTGCGACCATAAAGATCAGCAGTAAGATTACATCTACATTTTGAACAATTTCATGTTCTACTTGCCCTGCAGTTGTCATGCCTATGAATAGTGCTTCAATCGCAAGTAAACCGCCGGGTTGCAGTGGGTAACATTTCAGCGCCATCGCGAGAGTAAAGATAAACTCTAAAACTAATGCCCAACCAGCCATGTAAGGGTTGATATGAAACAACACAGGGTTAATAGCTAAAAAAGCAATAATTGTGTATTTATACCACTGTGGGGCCGAGCCTAAAAAATTCTTAAAAATTGCATTGAAAACACTCTGTTGCATAGGTGTTCCTTATTATTTTGCATTTAAGTATAACTATTGTTGGTTAAGTTAATGTAGTCTAGCTGTGGTGTAAACAAAAAAGCTATAAACAACATCGAGTACCTTTTATCTGTTATGCGTTCCGCGCTATATTTAGTGTAGCTGAAATAGCTAAATGGGTGTATATAGTGTGCACAATGAAGTTAAAAGTCTATTACTCTTTAGGGTTAATACCTTAATTTAATATCGAAGAACTAGACAATGAAAGAGCAATAAATTAATTTTTATCCATTTTAGAAAACTTAGTTAGATAGAGGCTTTAACCTGCTATCGAAGGTGAATTAATGGGGTGACTTTACTTGTTAGTTTGGCTTCATCTGGTACAATCAGTCAGTTAATCGTTAAAAGTAATATTATGTGGTAACTCAAGTGGGAATTGAATGAGAATTTTTAAAGCGAAAAGCCCAGCAGGGTTTGCCGAAGAGTACATTGTTGAGTCAATCTGGAATGGTGATTTTCCTCCAGGTTCTATTCTTCCGGCTGAGCGAGAGTTATCAGAATTAATCGGTGTCACTCGTACAACCTTACGTGAAGTATTACAGCGTTTAGCGCGCGATGGTTGGTTAACAATCCAGCACGGTAAACCGACACGAGTAAATAACTTTTGGGAAACTTCAGGACTTAATATTTTAGAGACCTTAGCGCGTCTTGATGAAGATAAAATGCCCGAGTTAACCGACCAGCTACTTTCTGCGCGAACAAACATTAGCGCTATTTACACTCGTGCAGCCATTAAGCTAGCACCTGATCGCGTGATAGAAATCCTCTCGCAAAGTGATGAGCTTGAAGATAGTGCACAAGCTTTCGCTGATTATGATTACAAGGTACACCATGAGTTAGCTGTTGCAGGTAATAACCGTATTTATGTGCTTATTCTCAATGGCTTTAAAGGTTTTTACTCTAAGATTGGCTGTCATTACTTTTCAGATCCAGGCACGCGTCAGTTAGCGCGTCAATTCTATAAAGATTTAACCATACTTGCTGAGAAACGCGAACATGACGGCGCAATTTCAATGATGCGAAAATATGGTCATCAAACAGGTGAAATTTGGCAAAAAATTCGCGGTGATATGCCTGAAAATATCATGGATTAATACCGCATTTAATATGTAGTTATACCGATAAAAAGCCTGCATCTGCAGGTTTTTTTTGTTGCTGTTATTAGTGACAAATAGCGAGTGACAAACAGTCGTTCGCATTTTTCGATGACGTGAATCGGAAAATACGATTGTTCTTTTAAGTCTTTAGTCTCTAAAATAATTTGATAATTATGCATGTTAGCCCTTGGTATTTACTTTTTAGATCCCATATTAAAGGCAAGCATTGCGTAAGCAATTAAAAGCAAACTCAAATATTTGGAGAATAAAATGGGTGTATTAGTAGGCCGCCAGGCACCAGACTTTACCGCTGCAGCAGTACTAGGTAACGGCGAGATCGTAGATAGCTACAATCTTCACGAAACAATCAAAGGTAAAAAAGCAGTCATCTTCTTTTACCCACTAGATTTTACTTTCGTATGTCCTTCTGAACTAATTGCTTTTGACAAGCGTTATGAAGAATTCCAAAAGCGTGGCGTAGAAGTAATTGGTGTTTCAATCGATTCACAATTCTCACACAACGCATGGCGTAACACTGCTGTTGCAGACGGCGGTATCGGTGCAGTTAAATACGCACTAGTTGCAGATGTTAAGCACGAAATCTGTAAAGCATACGATGTTGAGCATCCAGAAGCCGGCGTTGCATTTCGTGGTTCATTCTTAATTGATGAAGAAGGTAATGTACGTCATCAAGTAGTAAATGACTTACCACTAGGTCGTAACATCGACGAAATGCTTCGTATGGTTGACGCTCTAGCGTTTCACACTGAGCACGGTGAAGTATGTCCAGCTGGTTGGACTGAAGGCAAAAAAGGTATGGATGCAAGCCCAGCAGGCGTTGCTAAGTTCCTTTCTGAAAACGAAAGCGACCTATAATTTAGGTCTTTGTTTTAGAATATGAAAAACCCGCCAATTTGGCGGGTTTTTTATTTAGGGTAGTCGCTAGAAAGCGAATGACACTTTGGTGTAGATATAACGTCCGCGAGGGTTGTGAACCGCGGAAGCATAACCGTATAAATCACCATCACCATCACCAATTGCAAATGGTGGCTCTTCATCAAATAAGTTATTTACGCCAATCGAGATCTTGGTCGATTCGGTAATACGATAAGCCGTTTGTAAATCAACTAAGACTTGTGAATCAACCATTCTTGATGTGTTGCTATCAAAATCGAGGGTGCCATCAAAATCAATATCAGGCGTATCTTCAAACTCACCCACATAGCTGATATTTACATTAGTATTGAATTCACCAAGCTCCCAATTAGTTGAGAACATCCAGCGGTGTTCAGGGTAACCATATTCACCAGTATAATCGCGACCGTCTTTTTCAAACTTGTCTTGATAGGACCATTCTAAGTTGAACTTAAGTAAACCAAGATCATCCAAGGAGTGATTATAATTTGCTGAGAAATCAACACCAGACACTTCCTGCGAAGAGACATTTTTAAAAGTGCTATGAATTTTTTGGATAACACCAAGGGTTTCGCTTCCGGCTGGGGCTAGGCGAACACAAATCGTACTGTTTTGGTTGTTACATTCTGCGTCATAAATTGGGCCGAATGCTTGTTCATCAATTTTGTTATCTTGAGTAATACTCCATACATCAATACTAAAGCCAAGTTCAGCCATAGGAGCCCAAATAAAACCAACGTTCCATGATTCAGATTCTTCAGCTTGTAAATCAGGGTTACCAGCAAATTGGATATTGTAATCAAGAGCTTTACAATCAAGACCTGTAGCACTACAGCGGTAATTATCAATAAAGAATTGACTTTTCTCTGATGGACCTAGACCTATTTGTGCTAGTGAAGGTGCTCTAAAACCTTGTGCCCAAGAGCCGCGAACAGTAATTTCATCAGTAGGTGCCCAGCGCAGCGCTACTTTAGGATTGGTTGTGGTACCAAAGTCACTGTAATCATCGTAACGACCTGCAAGTTGTAATTCTAAGCTATCAGCTAATGGGATTGAGAATTCAACATAGGCAGCGTATTGGTCCCGCTCAGCGGCAGCAGAAACGGACTCAGTACCAAAAATTAAACCTCGCTGAAATTGATCATCAGGGGTATCACTGACATCCTCTTCACGGTACTCAATACCAGCCGCCATCATCACGACATTGTCACCAAAACTAAACGCTTCGCCAGTGATGTTGGCATCAAAAGAGGTCATATGTGATTCACCACGACGAACTAGGCTGGTTGAAATACGTTCAATGACTGCAGGATCATTATAAGTGCCGCCAAATGGGTTGTAGTTGCCGGCATCTATTTCTTGCTGTAAAAAATCAGTTCTTACCCAGCCTTGAGTACGATCACCGGTTTGCATTGATTTACTACGGCCTTTTTGTACAGCGGCTTCCCAGCTCCAATCGCTAATTTCACCACGTAGACCGGCAACAAATCGCAAAGTGTCTGACTCAATATCCCATTGACGGGCACCCGCATCAACAGTTCTATAGTAGTTGATAATTACTTCTTGATTGAAAGGATTATTTGGATGATTCCCTGGGACTGTTAAACCTGCATCTTTATCTAATGGTGTTGGAGCACCTGCGGCAATTGAATTGTTGTGTTGAACAGCCATTTCCATAAAGGCAGTAATACCATTATCAAAGTTATATTCAAACTGAGAAATTGCGCCAACGCGTTCAGAAGCTGGGGCAATATAGCCATAGGGTCCATAATCAAACACACAACTATCGCTACCACTAATTTGATCTGCAGGACAACTTGGATCTGGAGTTTGGACGCCATTCACGCCAAATGTACCTGGAAAGCCACGAGATGAACGGAAATCTTCACCACCATTCGCGGTTTGATTAGCAGTGCC
>TARA_R110001606_G_scaffold23611_12_pt1 | contig 20268 bp, 20 predicted proteins | sample TARA_R110001606 | Tara Oceans TARA_R110001606 (sample SAMEA4398315) | marine metagenome | biome: Polar Biome; feature: [SRF] surface water layer (ENVO:00010504); material: water (ENVO:00002006), including particulate matter (ENVO:01000060) such as... | depth 5 m | reverse complement strand
CGTCAGGCGCGGCAAGCCGATAAGGCTGAGATGCACCTTCTGGCGCCTGACGCCCCACCAGAGCGCTCCCGCCTGCAGCACGCCGGCAATGAAATACGCAATGGATGCGGCCTTGGCCGTAATTACCGGGTCCGGGCTGACAAAGGCGGCCGGGATGAGGCAGAGGTTCAGGATGGTCGGCACACCCGCCGACAGGATGAACCGCTCTGAGGAATTCAGCACGCCTGAGAGCAGCGCGGCCAGCGCCATGAAGGTCAGGTAGGGCATGGTCACGCGCGTCAGGAACACAGCGAGATTATAGTTCTCCGCATCGTCGGCCTGCCCGCCATGGATCAGCAACAGAACCCAGGGCATGAAGATCTGCGCGAGGATCGTCAGGGCAGCTGTCGCCGCAAACAGGACACGCATTGCCTCCTGCGCCACGGCGCGGGCCGCTTCCGGGCCTTCAGCTTCGAGGGTCCGCGCATAGGTCGGCACAAAGGCAGAAGCAAAGGCGCCTTCGGCAAAGATGCGGCGGAAAAGGTTCGGGAATTGCTGTGCCGTGGCCCAGGCATCGCCCACCGGTCCGGCCCCGATCCTGGCGACCAGCAGGATGTCGCGCACCATGCCCAGCACACGGCTGGCCAGCGTCAGGGAAGACTGCACGAGTGTGTTGCGCGCGACGCTCATGCCCGTCCCCTTCGGTGAATTCTCAGAAACTGTCCACGGCGCGGGAGCGTTTCAGCTTCCGGGCCGGGGTTTGCGGTGCCTCAAGTTCTTCGCGCCTGAGCACAGTGACAAGACGCTCCTTCAGTGTATCCCTGCGCGCGCCCTTGCCCAGTTTCTGGCCGCGAGCGTTCTGAACATAGAATGCATCGAACACGCGTTCCCCATAAGACCCGACATGCGCTGAATGGATCGACAGTTTCATATCGGCCAGAACATCGGCGACTTCATGCAGCAGGCCGGGGCGGTCGCGGCCGCCGACATCAATCACCGTATAGTCGGCAGACAGGTCATCGCGGATCTGGACAGAGGGCTGCACAAGGAATGCCGCCTCGCGCCGTCCCGCGCGTGTCTTGACGTCGCCCTTGATGGCCTTGCCTGCCAGGGCATCGCGCATTGCCTGTTCCAGCCGCTCCATGCGCGGCGCATCGCCCGAGGCGAATGCGCCCTTGGCATGGTCCTGCAGCATGAAGATATCGACGATCCGGCCACTCTGGCTGGTGAAGACCTGCGCCGAGACGACATTCGCGCCGAGGCGGGCCAGCGTGCCTGCAAGATCTGCGAACAGGCCGGTTCTGTCGGCGCCGGACACGATCACCGCCACAGCGCCGCCATCGGTCAGGTAACGGTGGGCAACTGTATCTTCAGAATCGGTCAGCACCTGCGCCTGCCAGGCAAGGTCTTCAAGGTCGAACCCGGTCCAGTAGGCAGTCTCCATTTCCAGCATGATGGCCGGCACGCTGCCGATCTGATCCACCAGCGCCTCGCGGCGCCGTTCAGCCCGCGCTTCCAGTTCGGCCAGCACGCCGGCCTCATCCGTGCGGCCGCCGCGCAGGGCGGCTGCGGTATTGTTGTAGAGATCGGACAGCAACTGGCCTTTCCAGGCGTTCCAGACGGCGGGGCCAACGGCCTTGATATCCGCAACGGTGAGAATGTAGAGCAGGCGCAACCGCTCCAGCGAGCCTACAAGGTCGGCAAATTTTGCGACGGTTCGCGGGTCCGAGATGTCGCGCTTCTGCGCGGTCTCGCTCATTTCCAGATGGTGTCCGACCAGCCAGGCCACCAGTTCGGTTTCCGCCTGCGGCAGGCCCAGCCGTTCGCAGGCGCGCGCCGAGGTCTTCGTGCCCTCGATCTGCTGGTCGCCCTTGCCCTTGCCTGTGTCATGCAACAGCATCGCCAGATACAGCGCCCGGCGGTTTTCAAGCAGCGGGAACAGTTCCGAGACGAGCGCAACCCTGTCTCCGCGGCCGTGCTCCATGTCGGAAATATGAGCGACGGCGCGGATTGTGTGCTCGTCCACCGTATAGTGATGATACATGTTGAACTGGGTCTGCGCCACGATGCCGCCGAATTCCGGTATCAGGCGTCCCAGGAGGCCGGACTCGTTCATCCAGCGCAGAACCTGGCCCGGCCTGTCGCCGCCCATGATGGCTTCCAGTACCAGCCGCCTTGCCTCAGGCAATTCGCGCACGGGCTCATTGATGCCGCGCAGGTTGCGGGTCAGGGCTGTCAGCGCGTCCGGGTGGATGTCCTTGCCTTCCCGGCGGGCAATCGTGAACAGGCGTAGCATGTTGAGTGGATCGTCCGCCATCACGTCTTCGCCGATCACGTTGATGCGTCCATTATCCAGCGTGAAGCCCATTTCCGGCAGGGCCTGCGGGGCGCGCACCGGCAGGAAGCGGCGCAGGCCTTCCGGCTTCTTCTTGTGATCAGCTTCCAGCTTGGCCGCCAGGATACGTGTCAGCCCGCCGACATCCTTGGCGATCAGGAAATAGCGTTTCATGAAACGCTCCACACCCTGCTGCTCGCCGCGATCGCGATAGCCCATGCGCGAGGCGATTTCAGGCTGCAGGTCAAACCCGAGTCGCTCTTCCGGCCGCCCGGTCACGAAATGCAGGTGGCAGCGAACGGTCCACAGGAATTTCGCGGCCCGGATAAAGACGGCATATTCATGCGGCGTGAACGGACCATTGCGCATGACGTCTTCCAGCGTCGTGCCGCCATACATGTGCTTGGTTATCCAGTAGAGCGTCTGCAGGTCGCGCAGCCCGCCCTTGCCCTCTTTCAGGTTCGGTTCGACCACATAACGCGCATCGCCGTGGCGATTGTGCCGCGCGTCGCGTTCGGCCAGCTTGTCGGCGATGAACTGGGCATCCTTGCCCTTCACCGCATCGCGCTGGAACAGCTCGAACATGTCATTGGCAAGCGCCTCGTCGCCGCAGATGAACCGTGCGTCCAGCATGGATGTCTTGATGGTGACATCCTCGGCCGCCAGCTTCACGCAATCGTTCGGCGTGCGGAAGGCGTGGCCCACTTTCAGGCCCATGTCCCACATCGCGTAGAGCATGTATTCGATCACGCTTTCGGTGTGCGGGCTGACCTTGTAGGCGCGCAGGAACAGAAGGTCGGTATCGGATGACGGCGCCATTACGCCGCGCCCATAGCCGCCGGTCGCGACCAGCGCGATCCGCTCTGCCTCGGTGGGGTTGCGCGCCCGGATGACATGGGTGGTCGTATAATCGTACAGCGCATGAATGACTTCATCCTGCACGGCGCAGAGCAGGCGTGCCGTATCCAGTCCGTCTGCGCCCTGCTGCAGGCGCTCCTGCGCGATCATGCGCCCGCGAAACAGCGCCGCGTGCAAGTGATCAATCGCAATCTTTCGTGCCGTCTGAGGGTCTCCCAGATTGTTCTGGGCCGCCGCCGTCAGTTTCACCCGCAGGGCGCGGCCATCGATAATGTTTGAAATGCGCCACCGTCCCGGCCGCCGCCTGGACGGGCTGCGTGTCTCGACAAGACTGGGGGCTTTCGGGGCGGGGGTCGACGTATCGGTCATTCCATTCCTATAGCAGGTCGGCGCCTGCCGACTATCACCGCTTTTCAGGCGACACAGGCAGGCTGCGCGACTGTTTGACGACACCATAGGCAAAACTGGTTTCTATTGAGGCAATTCCCGGAATTTTCTGGATCGTCTGGCGTACCAGCCTTTCATAATCGTCGAGGCTGCGGGCGACGACACGCAGCTGGTAGTCCTCGCTGCCGGTCATCAGGTAGCAATCGATAATCGCATCGGTGTGCGCAATGCGTTCCTCAAAGCGCCGGACGGTCTCGTCGGAATGGTTGGTCAGGCGAATGCGCACAAAGCCCGTAATGGGAAAGCCGCAGGCTTTTTCATCCACCAGCGCCGTATAGCCCGTGATCAGACCGGCCGCTTCGAGATTGCGCACCCGGCGCAGGCAGGGTGAAGGCGACAGGCCAATCATGGTCGACAATTCCTGGTTGGTCAGGCGGCCATCGCGCTGCAGCGCGCTCAGTATCTTGGCATCTGTTGAATCCATTTCGTACTTTATTGGCAGAATATGTCAATTTGCAACTGAAAATCAGCAGAATGAGGCGAAAATCGCCTGTTGGAGTGTGCTATACTCGTGCAAACACCGGAGACACGCTAATGGCCTATGACACATCGCGGCCGCTCGGCTTTGCCACCCGCGCCATCCATCACGGTTACCATCCCGAGGACAATCAGAACGCGCTGACCCCGCCGCTGCACCTCACCTCCACTTTCGCGTTCCAGACTGCGGAGCAGGGCGGCGCCCTGTTCGCCGGCGAGGCCGAGGGCCACATCTATTCGCGCATATCCAATCCCACGGTCGCCCTGCTCGAATCGCGCATCGCAGAGCTGGAAGGCGCCGAGGCGGGGCTCTGCACCGCCTCCGGCATGGGCGCGATCTCGGCCACGATGTGGACGCTGGTCAAACCCGGCGACGAGATCATCACCGACAAGACGCTGTATGGCTGCACATTTGCCTTCATGCGCGATGGCCTGTCCCGCTTCGGCATCAGGATCACCCATGTCGACCTGCGCGACCCGGAAAACCTCCGCGCCGCGATCAGCGACAAAACCCGCATCGTCTATTTCGAAACCCCCGCCAACCCGAACATGCGCCTCGTCGACATTCGCGCCGTCTCAGACATCGCCCGTGAACACGGCGCGCTGGTTGTCGTCGACAATACCTACGCCTCGCCCATGCTGACGCGCCCCATCAGCCTCGGAGCCGACTTCGTGCTCCACTCGGCCACCAAATATCTCGGCGGACACGGTGATCTGGTCGCCGGGGCGGTCTGCGGCCGCGCCGAGGCGATCCACGAGATCCGCATGGTCGGCGTCAAGGACATGACCGGTTCGGTCATGGCGCCGTTCAATGCCATGCTGGTGATGCGCGGCCTGAAAACCCTGCAGCTGCGCATGCAGCGCCACTGCGAGAGCGGAATGAAAGTGGCCGAATGGCTTGCGGCCCAGCCGGGCGTCTCCGCCGTTCATTATCCGGGCCTCGCCAGCCATCCGCAGCACGCACTCGCCAGGCGCCAGATGGACGGGTTCGGCGGCATGATCGCCTTCGAGCTTGAAGGCGGCTACGAGGCCGGCATCGCCATGATGAACCGACTCTCCCTCATCCGCCGCGCCGTCAGCCTTGGCGATGCCGAAACCCTTGTCCAGCATCCGGCCAGCATGACCCATTCCACCTACTCGCCGGAAGAACGCGCAGCCCATGGCATCTCGGACGGCCTCGTGCGCCTGTCAGTGGGACTGGAAGATGTAGCCGACCTGCTGGAGGACCTGGCCAATGCGCTGGGCGCAAATGAACGCTAACCCACCACCACATGCTCGTCCCCGAACCATAGCGGCGAGTTTGCAAGGTCGATGAACGTCTTCTCGTCTTCCAGCAATTCGCGGCCCGCTGCGGCGGCGGCTTCGCTCGTGTTCGCCGCCATGGCCTCTTCGCTTTCGAACCATAGCTCGGCCACGCCATCATAGGCGTCCGGGCCGCCGCGTGAGCCCTGCATCGCCTCGTTCAGGGCCTCGTGCCCGGTATGCACCTGTACATAGCGCAATATGCCCAGCGTCTCTGCGTGCCTGGCCACCAGTGGAGCGTGCGTCTCGCGCCAGTATGTCTGGAATTCCTCCCGGCTGAGATGGGGCAGGCGGCGAAGGCAGAAGCTGAGCTTGATCATGGCCGGAGCCTATTCAGGCAGGCCGGCTGTGTCGACCGGAATCCATCCGCCTGCCGCAACGACAGGTCTGGCAGGCGGGCGCCGGCTGCCCCACAAAGCCTCCGGAATATGAAACAGTAAATTGTTGGAGGGTTACCGGTGGAATTCAAGGACGTGGTCATGGGTCGCCGCAGCATACGCGGCTACCAGAAGAAACCCGTGCCAGAGGCGCTGATCCGTGAAGTGCTGGAAATGGCCATCCGTGCGCCGACTTCGCTGAATACCCAGCCCTGGAATTTCTACGTCGTGACCGGTGAGGTGCTTGACCGCATCCGGAAGGGCAATGTCGAACGCAACCTTGCCGGCGTTCCCGACAGCCGGGAGTTCCGCATGGGCCCCGGCTATGAAGGCGTCCACCGCGAGCGCCAGATCGGCATCGCGATCCAGCTTTTTGAGGCGATGGGGATCGAGCGCCACGACAAGGAAAAGCGCACGGACTGGGTGCTGCGCGGCTTCCGCCAGTTCGACGCGCCGGTCTCGATCGTGGTCACCTATGACAAGTCGATCCAGGGCAGTGACATTGCGCCATTCGATTGCGGCGGTGTCGTCAATTGCCTCGTCAACGCGGCCTGGTCGAAGGGACTCGGCTGCGTCATCAACAGCCAGGGCATCATGCAAAGCCCCGTCGTGCGTGAACATGCCGGCATCCCCGATGACCAGGTGATCCAGACCTGCGTTGCCATGGGCTGGCCCGATGACAGCTTCCCTGCCAATGCCGTCGTCTCGACCCGCAAGTCGGTCGACGAGGCGACCACCTTTGTCGGCTTCGACGACTGATCGGGTTTTCGTCCTGAATGTGCGCGGGTGACCAGCCGGTTCAGTGATGGTAAGCTGATGCAAACACGGGAGCCTCTCATGCCGAAGACACTGGAACTCAACCGCCGTCACCTGATGATGGGCGCCGGGCTGGCCGCGACCGCGTTCGCCGCCTCGGGCGCGCAGGCCTACGCCGAAGCGAATTCAACCGCACCGGACCTGTCCGGTAAGTCGATCCTGATTACCGGGTGTTCGTCAGGATTTGGCCGTCTCGGCGCGGAGCATTACGCGCGGCTTGGGGCAAAAGTGTTTGCAACCATGCGCAATCTTCCGCGTCCGGAGGCGGACGAATTGACGGCTCTCGCGGCAAGCGATGGTCTCGACATCACCGTGATCGAGATTGACGTCACCTCGGACGCGCAGGTTGAGGCCGGTGTTGCCGAAGCGCTGGCGGAGGCGGGCGGGTCGATCGATGTCCTGGTCAACAATGCCGGCATCGCCTTTGCCGGCCCGATCGAAGTCCAGGACATGGACGCCACGCAGCTGATCTTCGACACCAATGTCTTCGGCCCGCAACGAATGATCCGTGCATTGCTGCCCGCCATGCGCGCCGCTGGCAGCGGACAGGTCTTCAATGTCACATCCCAGTTGGGCCGCGTCATCGTTCCGGGCTATGCGCATTACTCGCCGACCAAGTTCGCGCTCGAGGCGCTCAGCGAGCAACTTGCCTATGAGACGGTGACGCAGGGCATTGAGGTGACGATCATCCAGCCCGGCGGCTACCCGACCGAGATATGGGAAAACCAGGTCGCCCTGTCGGCCACGCTAAAGGCGCGGCTTCCGGATGAATTGCTGGCAGCGTACCCACAGATGACGGCGGCCATGGGCGCCGATAATGGCGGTGGTGGCGGCAGCACCGATCCGATGGACATTCCGCGCAATATTGCCGAGATCATAGCGATGCCTGCGGGCACGCGCCCCCTGCGCCGTGCGGTGCACCCGGTGTCGCGCCCTCAGGAACCCATCAACGAGGTCTCGGCCCGCCAGCAACTCGCTATGCTCGGCAACTCGCCTTACGGCCCGATGATCAAGGCCGTGCTCGACTAGCACGCCGCCCCGTCAGCCGACGCGCCGGCCTTCTGCATCGATCAGGAGCGCCCCGTCTTCCTTGTGCAAGGGGCCGGGCGGCAACCTGTCCAGCAGGTCAAGCACCGCCTCGCTGGGGCGGCACAGGCGGACCCCCTTGGGTGAACAGACAATCGGCCGGTTGACCAGCACGGGTGCCTCCAGCATCGCATTGAGGATCGTATCGTCATCGACGCCCGGCGCGAGCAGGCCAAGCTCGGCGGCCGGTGACTTGGTTTCGCGCAAGGCCGCGCGCGGCGTCAGCCCGGCAGCGGCGAACAGGCCCAGCAGTTGCGGACGGGTCCAGCCGGCTTTCAGATATTCGATGACGACCGGTTCTGCGCCGCTCGCCTCGATGATCGCCAGAACGTTGCGCGATGTGCCGCAATCGGGGTTGTGATGGATCACGATCATGGACGGTCTGCCTCTTCAATATGTGATCTCGGGAATTCGGGAACGTGCCCCGGTCCGCTAGCAACAGCCAGGTGCTGCTGGGCGCGGCTCTGGCTGCGGCACCGGCGCTAACGCCATCCCGCTCGGCGTTGAGGCGAGCCGACCGTCTGCGGCCTCTGGCCCGCCACCATACACAGCGCTGTCACCGGTCGTATGGAAGACTTCCCATGCCACGCCGGACGGGTCCTGCACCCAGCTCTTTTCCGATTTCGCGTAGCAGCAGTTTGTTGCGCCTTCTTCAAGCACGGATGCATCCGCGTCCCGCAGCCGCTCATAGACTTCGGCGAGTTCGTCGCCTGTTTCCACCTGTATGCCGAGGTGTTCCACACCGGCCGTCGCCCCGCGCTGACTGATCGCCAGATTGACGCGCGGATCGTCGAGCATCCATTTGGCATAGTCACCTTTCAGCACCGTCGGCTCGGCCGAGAACAGGGTTGAATAGAAGTCGATCGAACGGGTCAGGTCGTCGACGGCGATGTGAACATGCAGGCGTTTCATGGTTTATCCTCTGTTTTGAATGTCGCAGCAGGCCGAACCGGCCAATTCCAGCACCGGCGCCCGCACATCTGCCCGGCCTTCGCAGCAATCTTCCATGAGGAAGACAATCAGGCCACTGATCGAGCCGAAACTGGCAGTATAGATAATCGACCGGCCGTGCCGCTGCCCCGTGACCAGCCCGGACTGGGACAGGATGTTCAGCTGCGCCGACAGCGTATTCGGCGGCACGTTGAGCGCGGCAGCAATGTCACCGGCCGGCAGGCCGTCATGCCCGGCTTTCACGAGCAGGCGGAACACGGCCAGGCGGCTTTCCTGGGCGAGTGCAGAGAGTTGGGCGAGAGCGGTTCTGGTTTCCATATTTCCAATATTCTGGAAATAATGAAGTATGTCAACCGGATTCTGCGCCATGCCGCAGGGAACCTTATTGCGCCTGACCGCATCACCTGCTTGATGTCAGCCATGCAGACACTTCTTCCTCTGGCATCCGACATCGGGATGCGGCTCAAGGCCCGGCGGGAAACCGTTGCGGTCTCTGAATCCTCGTCCGGCGGCCTGATCTCCGCTGCGCTCCTGTCCGTGGCCGGGGCCTCAGCCTATTACCGCGGCGGCGGTGTGATCTACACACCCCAGGCCTTTCGCGGCCTGATGGGGCTCGGCCGGGCTGACATGCCGGAGGGCATGCGCTCGTCCACCGAACCCTATGCGCGCATGATGGCCCGCACGATCCGAGGCAAGCTCGATGCCGACTGGGGCCTCTGCGAAACCGGCGCCTCCGGCCCGTCCGGCAATGGCTATGGCGATGCTGCCGGGCACACCTGTGTCGCCCTGTCAGGCGCGCAGATCGAGATCTCCCGCACGCTCGAAACCGGCCTGCCGGACCGCGAGGCCAATATGCGCCTCTTCGCGCTGGAAGCGCTGACCCTGCTGCATGACGCCCTGCTCTGAGCCTGCCCCCAGCAAAGGACTGCCACTGATGAATAATGAAGATCAGGTCGAATACTGGAACGGACCGGCCGGGCAGAAATGGGTGGACCAGTCGGACCGGCTGGACGCCATGCTCGCACCCTTCGCCGATACGGTCATTGCCCATGCAGGCCTGCAACCGGATGAGTTTGTCATGGATATCGGCTGCGGCGCCGGGGCGCTCACCCTGCGTGCGGCGGCCGAAGCCGGCCCGGGGCAGGGCGCGCTTGGCGTCGATGTGTCTGCGCCCCTGATCTCACTCGCTCGCGAGCGTGCTTTAGCGGCCGGTGCGCCTGCCCGGTTCGAACTCGCCGACGCCAGCACATATATGGCCAGCCCGGCTGCCGATTGCGTTATTTCGCGCTTCGGCGTCATGTTCTTCGACGATCCGGCGGCTGCCTTCGCCAATATCCGCCAGTCGGTCCGGCAGGGCGGCAGGCTGGCATTCGTCTGCTGGCAGGCGCTCACCGTCAATGACTGGGCCCTGGCGCCGCTGCAGGCCGCCATGCCCTTCCTCAAGGAAGCACCTGCGCCAGCAGACCCGACCGCGCCCGGCCCGTTTGCTTTTCAGGACAAGGACCGGGTCGCCCGCATCCTGTCAGACGCAGGCTGGGACAATGTCATGATTGATCCGGTGGAAACGGCCATCGTCCTGCCGGGCGATGATGCCATGTCGACGGCCGGTTTCATGATGCAGCTGGGCCCGCTCTCGCGCCTGCTGGAAACGCAAGGCATCGATGAGGCGCAAGTCCGCGACGCGCTCATCCAGCGGCTGCAGCAGCACAAGGCGGCAGACGGCCGCGTCACCATGAAATCCGCCTGCTGGCGCGTGACCGCCGATAACGCCTGATCTGTATGCGGCGCAAGGGAAGACACGCGATCCGCAAAAGCCAGCGTGCGGGTTACTCCGAGGCAGTCGTTCGCCACGAAATCGCAGGTCACCGTTCTCGGTGATGTCCGGCCGGTCTCGGCGCGGCTGGCGGCGGCTCTGGTCCCCAGGCTCCGTGTCCCCGGCGCACGCCGGGGCCTCTCTCAATCCTGTCCGGGCTTGCCCCCACTCCAGACCCTGGCCAGCGCCGGAACCAAGGCTGCGTTTGAACAGGGCCGAGTCCGGAAACCTGACCGCAAACCCGATCCCGAAAACCTAAATAGCCATCACCTCCAAGCGCCTTCACAGGCGCCGCACGCGCAGCGTCAGTCGTAATCCACTTTCTCCAGGAACAATCCGTCCGGCGGTGAGACCGGGCCGCAGGCCGTGCGGTCGGCGGCGGCGAGGATGTCCAGCAGCCAGGCCGCATCGCGCTTGCCGCGCCCCACTTCCACCAGTGACCCCACCATCGAGCGCACCTGCCTGTGCAGGAAGCTCTGCGCCGACAGTGTGCATTCGATCCGGTCGCCATAGCGTGCGATGTCAAACCTATCGAGCGTCTTGACCGGGCTGCGCGCCTGGCATTCCACATCGCGGAACGTTGTGAAGTCATGCGTGCCGAGCAGGCCCTGCGCGGCATCGTGCATTTTCCGAGCATCGAGCTTCGGTGAAATGCGCCAGGCGAGGCCGCGCTCCACCGTCAGGTCCGCGCGGCGGTTGATGATGACAAAGCGATAGTGGCGCGCCTTCGCGCTGAACCGGGCATGGAAATCCTCGCCCACCTTCTCCGCCTTCAGCACGGCAATCGGGTGGGGCCTCAGGTGCGCGTTCAATGCGTCGGCCACCTTGCCCGGCCGGTCGACCGCAAAGTCGCAATGCGCCACCTGGCCCATCGCATGGACGCCGCTGTCCGTGCGCCCGGCGCCATAGATCTCCACGGGGCCTCCATCCAGCGCCGCAGCGGCCTCTTCCAGCGCGCCCTGCACGGTCGGTTTGCCGGGCAGCCGCATCCAGCCCTGATAGGCCCCGCCATGATATTCGATGAGGAGTTTGTAGCGGGCCAATGCTTCAGGCCCCGAACGCGGCGGGATAGGTCAGCGCCCCTGCTTCGGGCGCCGCCGCGTCCAGCCGCATCGCCATGAAGGCCGGCCCGGACCATTCGCACGTGAAGGGTGCCGCGGCCTCGGCGGAGTATCCGAAGCGCGGGTAATAGGAGGGATGGCCCAGCACGAAGAACAGGTTCTCTCCGCGCCCCTCCAGCGCCAGCATTCCCATGCGGATCATGCCGCCGCCAATTCCCCTTTGCTGAACGCTGGGGTGCACAGACATGGGCCCGAGCCCGACAGCGATCGGTTCACCATCGACCCGTATGCGGAAGAACTGCGCGTGACCGACAATGCGCACCTCATCGTTCGCCACCAGCGAGAGAAGGCTGTCGCCTGACTTTGCCAGCGCCGTCACGATCCGGCTTTCATCCCTGCCGCCAAAGGCAAGATCATTCAGAGCAAGGACCTGTTCCATGTCCTCGTCGCGCGCAGGGCGGGTCCAGTAATTCATGAGGTCAGCCGCGTGCAGGGCGCAATAGGTGTGCCATTGACAAAGACGCTTGAGCTCATCGGCCCCTTGCCGGGGCGCTGCAGCACCGTGATCCGCACCGCACCGCCATCCCCGCACGCCACCAGCAGCCGGTCGTCCAGCACGGTTCCGGGTGCGGCCCCGCCGCTTGCGCCACTGGCTTCGCTCATCAGCAGTTTCAGCCGCACCGGCGTCTCTTCGCCTTCGGGCGTCCAGTGGCAGAAGGCGCCGGGGAAGGGCGACAGGCCCCTTATCTGGCAATCGACTTCGCCAGCAGGTTTCGTCCAGTCGACCGGCTGGTCCTCGGCACTGATCTTGTGGGCATAGGTGACGCCCGCTTCAGGCTGGGCTTGCGGGGTGATGGATCCGTCCGCCCATCGTGCCAGCGCGACCGGTGCAAGCTCTGCGGCAAGTTCCGCCAGCCGGTCGTGCAATGTGCCTGCCGTCGTCGCAGGCGTGATCGGCGTGCGGGCCGACATCAGCACCGGCCCGGTATCGAGCCCTGCATCCATCAGCATCGCGTCCACGCCGGTCTCTTGGTCTCCCGCCATGATCGCGCGCTGGATCGGCGCCGCGCCCCGCCAGCGCGGCAGGATCGAGGCATGCATGTTGAGACAGCCAAGGCGCGGGGCATCGAGAATGGCCTGCGGCAGGATGAGTCCATAGGCCACCACCACGGCCGCATCGAGGTTTAGCGCTGCGAAGGCGTCCTGCTCTTCCGCTTTCTTCAGGGATTTCGGTGTGCGCACGTCAAGCCCGTGTGCTTCGGCCCAGGCATGCACCGGCGTCGGCGTCAGTTTCTTGCCGCGGCCGGAGGGGCGCGGTGGCTGCGAATAGGCGCACGCAATCTCGTGACCCGCCGCCACCAGCGCGGCGAGCACGTGCACGGCAATCTGCGGGCTGCCCATGAAGGCGATGCGCAAGCGGTCTGTCATGAAAGGGGCTCTAGCCTGATGCTGGCGCGGAATAAAGGTAAAGGATCGCTCGCCTGCCTAAAGCAGGACGCCGCCGCCGATGCCGCCCACGCCATGATACCCCAGCCAGAATGCCAGTGCGCCTGCCGGCAGGATGGCGACAAGCCATCGCACCCAGGCCTTTCGGAACATCAGGCGGCGTCTTCGCGCAGGCTGCGCAGCCTGGCCTTTTTCACCTTGTCGACCGCACGCTGGCGTTTCAGGCGCGAGAGGTAATCGATGAACAGGGTGCCTTCCAGATGGTCCATCTCGTGCTGGATACAGACCGCATAGAGCTCCTCGGCCCATTCCTCGACCGTGTTGCCATTGTAATCCATGTAACGGATCCGGCAGCGTACGGGCCGTTCGACCTGGTCGAAAATGTCCGGCACTGACAGGCAGCCCTCTTCATAAGGCAGCGTTTCCTCAACCGTTTCGAGGATTTCCGGGTTCACGAAATAGCGCGGCTGAGGCTCCTCGTCCTCGCGGGCAAGGTCCATCACGATGACGCGCAACGGCACGCCAACCTGTATTGCGGCCAGGCAATGCCCGGCGCATCATACATGGTTTCCAGCATGTCATCCATCAGCGCGCGGACCTCGTCGGTGACGCCGCCTTCAACAGGTTTCGACACTTCCTTGAGGCGTGGATCGGGTACGGTGAGGATCTCGCGAATGGCCATGACTGTCAGATATGAAGGGAAGCGCTTTAGGTCAACTGTTACGGATCATTCCGCGGCAAGCGCCTTCTTCTTGCCATCGAAGTCCAGCTCGCCGGTCGGCTCCGGTGTATTGGCCCGGTTTTCGATCTGTTTCGGCTCCGGCAACGCCTTGGTCGGCGGGGCGATCTCCATGTCCTCGAATTTGCGCAATGTCGGCAAGACGCGCTTGTCGAACGATCCCAGGGCCGAATTGAAATGGTCGACAGAGCCATTCAGGGTCTTCCCGAGCTTCTCGATATGGCCGAGCATGACGCCCATCCGGCCATACAATTCAGCGCCAAGTTCGGCCGCCGCCATGGCATTCTCGTTCTGGTGATGCTGGCGCCAGAGGTGCGCCACCGTCCGGGCCAGTGCGATCAGCGTGGTCGGCGTCGTGACAATGACCTGTCGGGACATGGCTTTTTCGATCAGGTCCGGTGAGTGTTCCAGCGCAGCGGCGAAGAAATTCTCCCCCGGTATGAACATGGCAATATAATCGAACCGGTTGCCGAGATTTGACTGGTAGTCCTTGGAGGCCAGCGTGTTGACGTGACGCTGTACGCTTGTCGCGTGTGACTTCAGGTGGGCGAGACGTTCGACCGGATCGTCAGTATTGGTGGCCGCCATGTAGGACGCCAGCGACACTTTGGAATCGATCACGATCTGACGGTCGCCCGGCAGGCGGATGATGGCGTCCGGGCGCTGGCGGCCGTCCTCGGTTTCATCGTGAACCTGCTCATTGAAGTCGCAATGCGCGGAGAGACCGGCCTGCTCCATCACGTTGCGAAGCGTCATCTCGCCCCAGCGCCCGCCACCTTTCGGCGCCGTCAGCGCGTTGACCAGCTTGCCGGTCTCGGCGGTGTTGCGATGCAGGCTTTCCCCGATAGCCTTCACCTGTTCCGACAGGAGTGACTTGTCCTCGGTGCGGACCTTTTCGAGATCATCGACGCGCTTCCTGAATGCGTCGAAATTCTCGCCAATCGGTTTCATCAATTCCTTGAGCTCGCCCTGCGCGCCTTCCCTGTGGCGCTTGAACGTCTCGTCTGCGCGTTCGAGAAACATGGCGTTGGCCCGCTGCAGCACGCCCTGTGCCAGTTGCGCAAACTTGCTTTCGTCCTCTTCGCTGCGGGCGCGCGCTTCGGCCAGCGCCAGTTCGGCCTGCCGGGCGACTTCCTGCTGCGTATGCAGGGCCTGCCGTGTGGTCTCGAGGTCTGATTCGGTACGTGCCAGGTCGCGGCGCACGAGGCCTGCGCTGCCGCGCAGCGCCCAGGCCAGTCCGCCCAGCACGAGCACGCCCAGGAACAGAATGATGTGCACGGCGTCGAGACCGGCGCTTCCGATGGTAATAATAGGTGTCATTGCGATATCCTGCCACGATTCTCGTGGAACATATCTAGAACGAGGTCACCTGTCACGCGTGGAGAGCGGCACGCGTTTGTCTAGCCATTGGTCGGTGCGCCGGCCAGTTCGTTCAGGCTTTCAATCAGGTCTGCGGTGATTGCACCGGTGACGGGAAGCTTGTTGGCCTTCTCATAGTCGCGGATCGCCTTGGCTGTGCCGGCGCCGACGACGCCATCGGGTGTGCCGACATCATAGCCAAGCGCTGATAGCGCGACCTGAACGCCCTGAACCTGCAGCGGATTGCCCGTGTTCCAGGGCTGGGCCCCGAACCGGCCATTGCTGATGGCGTTGTCGCGTGAGGCTTCCCAGAACACCGCGCGGGCGCTGGCCTGTTCTGCAGCCTCTGCCGACACGCGGCCCGTCAGGTCAGCAATCTTGGCGGGCGCGCCCGGATCGCCATTCTTGCCGGCCACCTGGAACCAGAAGAGCGCTTCGGTCAGGTTCGGGCTGATGCCGAGGCCCTGCTCGTAGAGAACGCCGAGATTGTACTGGCTGTCCACGATGCCGAATTCGGCCGCCTTGCGGAACCATTCAACCGCGCCGGCATAGCTCTGGGGCCCGCCTTCACCCTCGGCCATGAACACGGCGAGGTCGTGCATCGCTTTCACATTGCCGCCATTGGCGGCCTTCTCGGTCCACTCGCGCGCCAGCGTCAGGTCCTTGGGCACGCCATTGCCTTTCTCGTGCAGCTTGGCGAGGCCGTACTGCGCAATGGGCAGGCCCTTGCCGGCAGATTTGCGCATCAGGGCGGCGCCGGCCGCGAAATCCCCAGCGGAAATGCGTTCCTGTGCCAGTTGGTACTGGGCAATATGGTTGCCGGAGGCTGCCGCGCTTTCAACTGTCACAAAGGGCGAAATGGCCGGGAAACTGGCCACCGGGGCGGCAGCGGTTTCGGCTGTCTCAGGTGCCGGCTGGGGCGCGCGCTCCGCAGGGGCAGAGACGGACATCACGGAAGGTGAGGCATCAAACAGGTCGGCTTCGGTCGCAGTGGTTTCCACCACACCCGGTGTTTCGTTCGCCGTTTCTGCCTCGGTCATGTTGGCGGCGGCGATGGCTTCTTCTGCAACGGAGACGACCTCTGCATCGCTCGCAGCAGCACCCGGGTCAACATAGGTGTCAACCGATGCGGCAACGACAGGCGCTTCCTGCTTGCCGCGGATATAGAGGTAGCCGCCCACGGCCGCGCCGGTGATCACCACCGCAGAGGCCGCCGCATAAAGCGGCAGTTTGCTCGAACTGGATTTCGCCCGCACGCCATTGAAGTTCGGCTTGTCGGTGCTGCGACGATTGCGCTGGTGCGGTTGCTGGCCAGATGTGCCTGCCGCGACGATGGCCGCGCGGCGCGCCCGGGCAATATAGTCGCTAGTGTCTCCTTCGCGAATCTCGATCGGCTCCTCGAAGGGATTAGGGAAACTGTCGGGCTCATCAAAGGTTTCGGCGGCGGCGTCCTCTTTCGGCGTGATCAGCTCAAGAAAATCCTCGTCGTCGAAATCATCGGTATCGAATACGTCTGATGCGCGGGATTCCGAATGGCTGTCATGGACCCCGTCAATCCCGTCAAGTTCCGCCAGCGGATCGAAATAGGTTTCAGGGCCCAGTTCCGCCTGCGACACCGGCAGGTCTGGGGTTTCTTCGGTCTGCCTCGTGTGCTCCGTCGCAAAATTCTCAAACCGCTTGCTCAGCATGTCCTCAAAATCGGATTCGTACGGTGTCTCCTGGCTTTCGACTGCAGCGTCCCAGCCCGCGATGCCCGCCTCAAAGAAAACGTCGTCGCTGACGGGTTCTTCCGGCATGTCGGCAAAGATTGAATCGTCCTCTTCGCTCTCGGCATCCGCAATGGCTTCCGGGGACGATGCGACAGGACTGTCGCCGAAAATGTCGTCTTCTTCGTCAATCCCGGGAAGGCCGGGTTCGAACGCCTCGTCATCCATCTCCGGCGAGACGTCCGGCGATTCAGCGGCAAAGTCAGGTGCATCAGGCAGCGCGTCGGCACCTGCAGGGTCTGCATAAGGCGGCGCGTTGAACTCTTCCAGGCTCTCCAGCCGCGTTGCCAGCGACGCGATGGCCCGCTGTACCGGTGACAGGGAAGCCGTCGACTGGGCCTGCATGAGCTCCAGGCGTTCCGACACGTTTGACAGGGCATCCGACAAGCGGACATCCGTGCGCTTGCGGCTCTCTTCCATCTGCGTTGCCATGGTCTTGATGGCGTCGTCCTGGCGCTTCTGCAGCCGGGAGGCTGCGGATGCGACCTGTTCGCCGATCTGTTCGATCGCCTCGGCGCTACGCGTTTCGCTGTCGGTCACGCGCTGGTCAATCTGCTCGGCCAGTGAGTCGATGCGCGCGCCCACGGTTTCGCCAAGGCGTTCAACTTCCTCGCGGATCGCTTCACCGGCGGCGGCATCGTCGCGGGCTTCCACATCGCTGATGCGCTGGTCGAAACTCGAGGACATCCGGCTGATCTGGCTGGACACGGTTTCCATGGAGCGGGTTTGGCGTTCGTCGGTCGTCTCAAGGCGTTTCTGGACCTCAGAAACGTCTGCCGCGAGGCTTGTGAAGACCTCATTGTCCTGGATACTGGCTGCACGGGAAATCTCGTCGGCCAGTTCAAGCCGGGTCTGGTCCACGGTATCGCGCAGGGTTTTGGTCAGGTCTTCGAAACGGGCCTCGAATTCCGTCCGCAGTTTCGTGGCAAGTTCCGGATCGACAGACCCGGCCAGCGCCTCGACGCGGTTGTCGAGATGGTTGAAGGTGGCCTCGAGGCTTTGCAGCGCAGCATCCGTGGTCGTCTCGGCGCGGTTGAGGCGTTCCTGGATGCGCAGTAATGTGCTTTCCATGGAATCCAGCGCGCTTGAGACGTCTGATTCCACAGAGGTCAGCCGCTGCTCGCTCTCATCGACCTTGGCGAAGCGTGCCTTCACATCGCTTTCCAGCGAGTTGATCCGAGTCGACATTTCGCGCGCAGTGCCCTCGGAGCGCTTTTCGGCCTGCTCAACCGCGCGCTCAACGCGGGCGGCAGCCTCTGACAGTTTCGACTCGACGCGTGTCTCGACACCCTCGACCCGGTCGGTCAGGTCGGAGAAGCCGGATTCTACCCGGCCCTTGATGGCCTGGGCTTCGTTCTGGGCAAGTTCGCCCTCTTCATTGACATGGTTCGCCAGCTTGCCGAGCGCCTGCTCGAGCGATCTGAGCGCTTCAAGGTTCTGTCTGGCCGTATCGTCCTGTTCAAGCCGGCGAACCTTTGACTGGAGCGCTTCATACGTGTCGCGGATCTCGTCCATCAGGCTTTCGACATGGCCGACCACCGCATTGCTGTTGCCTTCGGCCTTTTCCAGCTTTGCCACCAGGCCGAGGACGGTATGGTCCATGCCGGTGATGGCGAGCGTCGAGCGGGCTTCGGCCGCCTCGATCCGCCGGGTCAGACGGTCCAGCGTGCTGGAGGCGGCTTCCGGCCGGGGGCGGGGCGTGCGGAACAGCGACGAGATTTCGTTATGCTGTTCTTCTTCATCAGCCATCAGCAGGCGGTTGAGGTATTCACCCAGCGTGAGACCTTCCGCGCTCGCGGCTTCGCGCGCCGCATCGCGTGCGCGCTGGTCAATGCCTTTGACACTCCAGGGCCCTGTCTGGTTCATCCCGGACTCTCCTCACGCGGCCCGCGAAGTTAACGCAGCGGGCGGATTCGTTCACATATTCCTACGGTGATGACAGGTCGGGTCTTAAAGCGAAGTTAAAGGTAAATATTTTCACGCAATCTGGTAACGGATATGCCTGTTGCATTTACCATAGGGAACGTTTCCGTGTACGTTCGCGTAAAGTTGACGTTGACGTTCGCGGAAGCCATGGTCTAAACTCTACGCATGCATCACAAGACATCTCACATTTCCGCCGCCGATAGCCGCACCTTCACGATTTCCGAGCTTGCCCGGGAATATGGTGTCACCCCGCGTGCCCTTCGTTTCTATGAAGACAAGGACATGCTGCATCCGGCGCGCGATGGCATGACCCGGGTCTATTCGAACCGGGATCGTGCTCGCCTCACGATTATTGTGCGCCTGAAGCGTCTCGGACTGCCTTTGGCGGATATTCGTGAAATCCTTGATCTTTACGTGCTGGACGATGGCGAACGGGCTCAGAAATACATGATGCTCGACAAGTTCCGCAAGCAGGTCAAAGAGCTGGAAGTCCAGCGCGAAGACATCGACACGGCGCTGACCGAACTTCGCAAGGGCATCGTGTGGCTTGAGGAATTGATCCAGAAGGTCGGTCCCAACGAAGAGGGCAAGCGACAGGTTGCGGCCTATGAAGCGGTTGCCCGCCGCCAGCTCGACGAAGTCTGATTCCCCTTATTTTCTTGAGTTCTGGCAACTGGAACGACCTTTCTAGAACATGTGTCTAGAATGGCGTCAGTTGCCGTTTTTGTTTACAAGGAAGCTCTCTCAATGCCCCGTTACGACGCCCCGGTCCGCGACATGCAGTTCATTCTGCATGAAGTCCTGCAATTGCAGAACCACTCAAACCTGCCCGGCTTTGAGGAAGCCACGCCCGACCTGATCGACGCGATCCTGGAAGAGGGTGGCAAGTTCGCCAAGGAAGTCCTGTTCCCGCTCAACCATGTTGGTGATGTCCAGGGCTGCAAGCGCAATGATGATGCCAGCGTCAAGACGCCCGACGGGTTCCCGGAAGCTTACCGCGCGCTGGTCGACAATGGCTGGCCGCTTCTGTCGAAAGACCCGGAAATGGGCGGGCAGGGGTTGCCGCATGTCGTGAACCTCGCCTGGGGCGAGATGATTTCATCCGCCAACATGGCCTTCGGCATGTATCCCGGCCTGACATCGGGCGCCTATGAGGCGCTGATGGCAGGCGGCTCAGATGCGCAGCGCAAGATGTATGGCCCGAAAATGGCCAGTGCCGAATGGGCCGGCACGATGAACCTGACCGAGCCGCAGTGCGGAACGGATCTCGGCCTGATCAAGACCAAGGCCGTGCCCCAGGCCGATGGCAGCTACAGGATTACCGGCCAGAAGATCTGGATTTCGGGCGGTGAGCAGGACCTGACCGAAAACATCATTCACCTTGTGCTTGCCCGGATCGAGGGCGCGCCGGAAGGAATCAAGGGCATCTCGCTCTTCGTCGTGCCCAAATATATCGTCAAGGATGACGGCTCGCTTGGCGAGCGCAATGCCTGTTCCTGCGGCGGCCTTGAAGAAAAGATGGGCATCCAT
>TARA_R110001606_G_scaffold277876_1_pt1 | contig 20271 bp, 21 predicted proteins | sample TARA_R110001606 | Tara Oceans TARA_R110001606 (sample SAMEA4398315) | marine metagenome | biome: Polar Biome; feature: [SRF] surface water layer (ENVO:00010504); material: water (ENVO:00002006), including particulate matter (ENVO:01000060) such as... | depth 5 m | reverse complement strand
CCCCGAACCTGTTTGTAGGCACTCTTTGCAGTATGCGCCCATCCATGAGTACTTCACATCTACTCCGCAATCCTCACATTTGCGAGGCGTTGCGAGCAGGGCAGGTAGGCATACACATGATGTGTCTTTGCATGTCTGTGTGTCCTCATAGCGTTGAGGGCAGTGGTTTGGGTCGTTGCTCATTTCAATTCCTCCTTACTCGGCCATACTCGCCATGAATCGCATGACTCGCAGTATATGTCCTCGCCTCTCATAGCGATGATGTCGGGGTTGCCGCAATCGCAGGTGTAGCGAAAGCCACGCTCGGTGGGTGTCAAAATGATGCTCATTGAAATCGCCACCTGTTGTATGCGAGTGTGATGCGTATTAGCCACGCAATCATTCGCTCACCCCATGTTCATCCATGCACGAGTTGCACTCACAGATTTCATCTACTTTGTAGTATCGCCAGTAATCAACCATGCATATAAGCGGGTTTTCGAGGGCCGCACGATAGCCGATGATGTTCACCACGCTCATACTACCGCCTCCGATTTCCAGCACCCATGCGGGTGTGTAGTGTACGAATTGAGAGATTGGCACCGCCACACTGCCGCTGGCCCATCATCCGAGGGGTGGTCCTTCACACACAAACGCAGTGCATCTCCGCAGGAACACGGCTTCGTGTGCTTGCTCTCGGTATATCCGTGTAGACTCATGCGACCACCTCGATTTTCGAGAAGTCGAGCCACTCACGCACCCACACACGCTCGGATATTTGTCGGCGGGCATAGATGCTTATGCGAGGGTCGTAAGGAGTATCTCCGGTGTCAGCAAAGGGCGGTGTGTAGGACCGGAATTGCCTGTATGCGGGTGTGTGTGGGCTCATGCACCCACCTCCATCAAGTACATTATGCGACACTGAAGTTCCGAGTAAAAGTGGGCCATACAGAAGCCTTCGGCGTCCATTTGTTCTTGCGTAGGCCATGAGCGAGAAGCCTTAAGCGCAAGGTCAGCCGGATGATTGCTCATGCGACCACCTCGATTTCGGCTTCACAGGTGCAAGGATTGGGGCAGGTTTCCTGATATTCGTCAACCTCGATTCCGGCGAGGTCCCCCAACAATGCAAGCATTACGGTTTCTGCTTCTACTACTTTGTAGTACAAGTTGTGCAATTCCATGTACTCGGGAATGTGCTCATGTGTGAGATGCTTGTTTTTAACAAGGACCTCGTTCATCATTGCATCGAGTCCCCTCAATAGGTGGGTGCGCTCGGCTACGGTGAGCCGGAGTTCCATGGTCGGCAGGTCCTCCGTAGGTGTCGGGGGTTTCTGCCCCGTCGCTGGTTTCGATGTCTGTTCGTTCTCCATCAGTTGGAAATGTGAGGTCGCCGCTATATCATGGTTTGGGGCCTACATTCGCTACTTAAAGAGGGCACTGCTTGCTATCCGACTCAGCCCACACACCAAGGGGCGTATATGCGTCATGTATGGGTGTGTATGCACACTGGGTGGTCAAAGGGCGGAGATTTGAGCATTCACATTATAATATCAGCGGTTTTTGGCGGAACCGAGATACTCGTATGTGATGCGTATGCCTACCCACACACATACGATTGCCCCGTTTTTTAGCGGAATCGAGGTGCTTTGCCCCTGTTTGCGTGCGTATGTGCCTAAATGCGACGGAATCGGGGCTTTTTAGGGGTGCTACCCTATGTGCGTGCATACGAGTGTATGCCTCATAAGCACTATGACTTGGATTTTTTTGGGGTGGAAATCGCTCTCCTAATGTGTGTGCGGCGGAGGAATCAGTCTTAAGACTGTACGGGTGCACAAGAGCCCTGCTTTCAGTTGGTTGGACACGCGTGTGTGTGCGTGCGCAAGTGTTTGGATTTTCTGGGGCCAAAAATCGCTCTCCTTAGCGCGTGTTGTATAGTCTTTAGACTTAAGACTATGAGCCCGTAAAAAAGGGGCGGCATACCCTCCAGTCATGCCCATCCATCCCCCACGACGGGGAGTATAGTCTACTGACTATCTGTTGAGGTGTCCTGTGTTTTGGAGTGGAGGGGGAGTGCGTATTTGACTGCTTGCGCTACGGTCGCCACCGCGTGTGTTGGTGCATGGGTTCAAAATTGACCGTATAAATACATGTCAATTATTGTTCGCATTAACTGGTTTATGCTAATACCCGCATTCTGTGCGTCGTCGTGTATTGCCTGTCTTACTTCGGGTGCGACTTCGACTCGAAGTTGTTCAGTGTTCACGCCAGTATTTTTACTTTTGTAGCGCACATACTCGGGCTTTGGTATTACAGTGTTATCCATATTTTTCACCTCCTGTTGGAGTGGGCCGCTGTTGATGTCGCAGTCAGCGTCTGCGCGGGTGTCCCCGGTTGGGCGACAGCATCGTGACACCGGAGTGTCGTGTGCCGTCCTCCGCTCGTGTTGGCGGTTATGCTTGGGGGGTGTGTTTCATGGGCTCAGCCTACTTGACAGATACCGCACCAGTTCCATGCGTGGGCTGAATCCAGTTGGCGCAAATCTTCCAATTTGCCCATGGTTTCAATCACGACGGTCTGTGCAGTTCGTCCGCAGTCTTGGCACCGAGCGTACTGGTGCCGAAGGGCATCGGGCCCAAGCGGCACAAGTGTCACAGTGCGATTGCCAAAGTTGGCAATGCCAGCGGTCTTTGCTTGCAGTTCTGTTCGTAGGTCGGCTTCTTGTTGCTTCGCATGGTAGTGTGCGACACGACGGGTGGAGCATGGACCATCACAGTCCAGTGCCCCAACACTGTCGTCCCACGAATGCGGTTGCTCTTGGCCACCGCACTCCACCATCATGCAAACCTTTGTTGTTGGTTCGTCCATGTGTGTTCACCTCCGTAAGCCCTTGCGGGCTGGAGTAGGAATGCCCGAAGGCTGGAGTAGGAAGGTGCGTATTTATCCACCGCTCGCCAGCGGCTTGCACTATTTGATGTCGCATCAGCACGGGATGCGCGTCGTTAGACGATTGTCAGTCACCCGATGTTTGGTGGGTGTGTTTGGTGGGGGTCCGTATGTCAATCATACGGTGCAGGTTCTAAGAACAAACAATGCTCAAAGACCGAAGCGTTCAAGGTCGCCATCGTGGCTGGCCCACTCTTCGGGCCAGTCGAACTCCGGGTCCGTGTCAAGGGTAAGCGACTTGTGTAGGTTGACCCGCTGAGGGTCGAAGTCGCCGCACATCAGTCGCACTTGCTGGTCCGTGTTGAAGGACGGGTCAAGTGCCTCCATCCCGTAGTAGTGGGGTAGGTAGTACTGCGTCTTGTCCGGTCGGATGCCCGAGTGAGTATCGGCGTTGTAGCCGTGGAACTCGTCGATGCTTGGGAACCCGCTGATATTGTTAGCGGCCCATGCTTCGTGCAGTGCGTCATTGAGCACCAAGTCGTCGAAGTTGTATGACCAGCCGGTAGGTCGCTCGCGTGCCTCACCGAAAGTGACTGCACAGTTGTCTGCGGTACCGCTTGCTTTGCCCACGGGCTTCTTCGACTTGACAGTCTTGACCTTGGTCTTGAATGTCTTGCTGTCCGTTGCCCATGTGCGCCACGAGTAGGCACCGTATGCTGTGTCAGCACTGCCGGGAATGTCACGGTGGGTGATTGACCCGTCGGGATGAACCGTGTATTCTCGGCCAATAGTGCAGGACCACGAGGTCTTGAGGCGCTTGCCTTGGGAGTCCTCGAGGTGGTCGAGTGTCGACGCAACGACAAGTGTGCCGTCGTTTGCGTTGTCGATGCGACCAAAGCATAGTGGGTTGCCACCGTTGGTCCAGAACTTGAGTGTCCCTTTCGGGTCACGGCAGTCGGACCAAATGAGTGACATTGAGCCTTCGCACAATTCCACGACCTTCTCGATACCGCCTACTTCGAGGCAGGCGGCAACCGCTTGACTGTCCACTGGGCCTGTTGGCTCTATCTTGAGAGCCGCCCACGCATCATCGTGGTTGTGAACCACTCCGTTGTGAACCATCGTTACCTCGGCATCGGGGCCGAAGTGAGGGTGCGCGTTGCTTGCGTCGTTCTTGCCGTGCGTAGCGAATCGTGTGTGGGCCATTGTCCACACTGTATCTTTCGACAAGTGCTTGTTGACCTTTGCTTGCAGGTAGACCGATGAGGTCGGTGCCTTGAGGTGCCACACGATTTCTTGGCTACGCTTCTGCCATGCGAATCCAGCGGCTTGACCGCCACGGGATGCGAGGCCCGACCACAACTTCTTGAAGTTGTTCTTGGCCGTGAACCGCTTGGTACCGGTGTGCATTGCTCCTATGCCGCATCCGACCAGTAGCGCGACAGCACCCACGAGTGGTGCGGTCACGAACAGGCCGAGGGCGAAGGTTGACAGGAGTCCCATGCTGTAGGTCGGTGTGACCCGCACATGTTCTTCGCAGTTCTCGCAGTATGCATTGTTGTCGTCAATGTTGCTGTTGCACAACTCGTCGCCACAATCACTGCAACTCCACGATTGAACGGTGTTGAGGCCGTCCATGAGCGAGGCTTGCACATCGGGGTCGTTGGCACCTGCGCATTCGTAGTGAACGCAGGTGTTACTTCCGCACGCTGGACAGTTCCGAATGAGCGGAGAGCCGCTCAGTACTGATGCACGCTTCGTGTAGTAATCGACAATTGGGTCGTCACTGGCCACATCAAGCCACGCCCACATTCCCTCTCGGGTCTTTGGGTATGACATGATGGACTCGAAGTTGGGTAGGCTGGCACTGGCGAGAGTGAATTGGTACATCAACTCAATCCAATAACTGATTTTCACAGGATTGGCAGTGCCTTGGTGCTGTCGGTACTCCACAGTGCCGAAGCCACGGTTAAGTAGGCTGTTGACATTGCAGTGGAAGTATCGCCCGTAGTTGGCCGCTTGCTCGTAGATTTGCACACCGAGTTCGTCACCTTTGAGGATGAGTGACTTGGTGCGCATGTAGCCTTGAGAAAGGTCGTCTTCGTCAAGTGCCACATAGCGGAAGTGGTACCGCTGTGCAAGCCCGTCCGTGAGCGTAGTCATTTGCTCGGCTTCGTAGTTCGTGTCGAAGTCATTCTCGTCGACTTCCATGCGGTGCGTATTTTCGACGCTGTGAAGGCTGACCTTTGGGTCTGCGAAAGTGCTCATCAAATGCCGTGCTGGTTGGCAGTAGGTGGCGCTTGCTCGGCTGGCGGAAACGAATTGGTTGAGCACATCTCCGAAGTAGGTGTAGGCCCAAGCACAGCGACCAGCGATGGCCTTTGCTGCGTTTCGGGACATTTGACCCTCGTCCCCAAAGTGGGTGTGTGGGTCCCGTAGACCGATGTGGACATGTAGCCCACATGACCGGTCAATCCGAGTGATGTGCCGTAGCAATGTACCGACGCGTGCGAGCCATCCATGGTGTGCGCCATCCAAGAGGGGATGGCTGACAACCTCGAATCCACCCGAGTTGAGTGAACCGTCGCTTGTAACCTTGGTGTAGCGTGCAGTGTTTCCACTGCTCCAACCTTCTTGTTGAATTGCCCACCCACTGTTGGCTTTGAAAGCCGCTGGTAGGTTTTGTCGAAGTGCGGCACGCCGTTGCTGGCGTGTCTTTCGGTACTCGCTGGCCCTGCGTTTGAGGGTAGCCAAGTACTCTTCGACGAACTTGTCGCCATGCTTTGAGCGCATGAGGTCAAGCCAGTTGGCAATGCTGTGGTTGGGTGCGTCTTCTGCGTGGGCGTTCCGTAGAACTTCGATTTCCACGCCGACTCGCATTCGCAGGTCGTTGTTTCCGACTTGCGTTAGCATTGTTTGTTCTCTTCTGTTGGCGGCAAATGTGACGACCACGCAAGCCATGAGTCCGAAGACCCAAAGCATCGCAATGACCGCACTTAATGCGCCGTCTGCTCCGTTCAATGTTTCTGTTTGCATATTTTTTCCTCCGTTGGGGGGTGTGGGCTTTACCTAAGCGCACGAATCTCTATTTTCTTGTTTCTTTCAACGGACCATCTTTATGTGTGGCCTCGAGTAGCGCATGAGTCATCGCGCTCTCTTTTGGGTCGGGCGTAGTCGGGATTAAGCCGAGCAGTGTTGCTTTTTGTCTACGCCGGTTGGAGTGGGAAAGTGGGTGGGGTATCAACGCCTACCGGTGCTTTGGCGCATCGGTGTCGGCTCAAGGCCATCGGCTACTCCCCACCCGTGGTTCCAAGGAGGGCACAGGCTCGGCGGACCCCCGACGGGGCTCAACTACCACCGGTACACGGTGGCCACGACGGCCAACGCTGATGGTACGCCTCGCCCATGCCGGAACACAGGAGAGAACATCGGGGGCACACTGTGGGCATCAATACATCTGGTGTCGCCCCCCTATCACAGCCGCTCACCCTGTTTAGTGAGTGTCTAATTAGGGATGGTCACACCACCTCGACTGCGCTTGATACTAAACTGCCCTTTCGGGATATGAGTCCATGGTTCACCTTGGCCCTAAGTGCCTTCAAATCATTGCTGACCCTATCGCCATGCATTTACTTGCCCAATGACTTAGTTCGGCTAAGTCGAGCGTTCGATGTTCTGCGTTAGGTTATGACTGCCACCATTCGCTTCCACTGCCAATCTCGCCCGAGGGCTTGACTGGATTCTGCGCCCGAAGGTGCTGGAAGTTACTGGATGGCTTGAATTGTTTGTGCTGGAAGAGGTGGCCGTGTTCGGCCTGAAAGGAAATCCATCCTACCCGTCTGCCACCGGTGGGACCGCATCTCAGTGAGATGAAGTCCACCGCCACCACTGCCGAAGCAGGTTTGAGAAGGGTGTTCTCAAGGGTGGTTAGAGGTGCGTTCCGACTGCGTTTTCAGCAATCGTCCGCCTGCAAGGTCCCTCCCATCCGTTTCCGGTTGTATTGAGGGACTCTATCAAGTGTTTTCAGTTGGGATAATCGGCCCTCACTGGATGGTTTCAGTTAGACCTGTCCCCGCTAAGGGACCAATTATCAAGGCTGGGACCCCGAGGGGTCCGGTACGCCACAATTTCGCTTCGACCCAAGCAGTTCTTGACTACTCGGATATCATGTCGTCTGTTGGTATTAGATATAAACCCTCCCAAGTGGCATTCTGCAAAAAACAGGCTCTCAGTACAGCGTTTAGGTCGCTAAAAATGCAATTTAGGGTGCCCTAAAAATGTCGGCCTGTTGGGGCCGGCGGTACCCCTCCAAACGGCCCAAAATGGCACGCCGAGGGTACCAAATCCGAGCCGAGCCGACCTGATGATTTAGGGTGCCCTAAAAATCGAGGGCTGAGAACACAAAAACGGTGCATTGATAAGCAGTTGAGAAGTGGCGAGAGGCATGGCGGAACGGCGACGGCGAGCGGTTTGGACTTGCACTTTCTCAAGGTTGAAAATCTCTCTCCCAAGGCCTCCCGTAACTTCGTCCTTTCCTAAGACTATGGGGGTGGTGAACGGACCCACTCCACAAAAATCTCTCCCAATAGCGTTTTCAATTATAAGGAAGTCTTGTGAGAAAGGAAGGCCGAGCACGGGTGGTGTAGCGGTCATAACTAAGCCAAGGTCATTTGATATACTACCGTGTGCTACGATGGGCATGGACGGACACACCCGAACCCTATTGACGCACTACGGAATAGACGCAACGAGCCTTGAGGTAACTCCCAAGGTACTCAAGCAAATCAAGGCCGACTTGGCAAGGTATGAAGCAAGCCAAACCGACACCACCACATCAAGCCGCACCAAGGTCACAAAGTACACTCAAATCAAGTCAAAGGGAGCCATCAAAACCACCACCGGCCAATCCAACCTATCGGGCCGCTCACATGGTCGCTCAACCGGCCCAGTGAAGAAGTCCGGAGCAAACAAGCGGAGCGGCGGCGGTAGAGAACACGGCGAGTGCATCGGTGCCTCAAGCCGAACCTCAACCAAGCAGTTCCAACACCACACAATCAAACAGGTCCCAAGCAACACAGTCACAACCCACAACAAGGACAAGCAAATCAAGAGCATCCTTGGTGCCTACAAGGCCCTTCTTGAGTTGGTCGGGTAGGTAGGTAGCGGCGAGAGGGTGCCGGCCCTTGAACCGGTGGTGGTGGTGGCCGTGTGGTTGGGGTTTTGTGGGGGTTGGATTTTCTCTCCCTTGGCATCTCTCTCCCAAGCGTTTTCAGTACCTAAGTTGTATATAAGACTATATAGATAGATACGACACACACTGCTCCGCTCAATAGCAAATGAAGGTGGCTGAGGCTGGCAACCAAGCCCATCGCTGGCTTGATATAGTACCGCCCCCCCATGTCGGAATAACCGACCAAACAAACGAAGCAGTCGGCCTAAAAAACGGAGGAAAAAAAATGCAAGAAAAAATGAAAGAAAACGACATACCACAGCCTGTGGTGTTCAAGGTCATGCTAATGACCGCAACTTGGACTGATGGGCAACGGTTCGTTAAGACGATGGAACAAGTAGGCCAAGGTGCCTATGGAACAGGGTACCTAATGGAGCAATTTGACCTAATGCAAAGAAATACACTACACTTTGCGGTCAAGTGGCCCCAAGCAATGCAAATGCTGATGCTGAACTACTTAGCAACAGACAGCGGCGCTGACTACCTTGATGGCGAGTCATTGTATGACTTGTTTGAAACGGTCCCACCACACTTTGCTTGAAGTTAAAGTGATGATCGAATATATACCGGAATAGTCGCAGACAGGTTCCGTTCCCACTCAACGATGGAAGCCCGCAACCCTTCCCCACTTCGGTGGGGTTGGGTTCCAACCTAAGCACCTTTGAGATTTCTCTCCCTACAAATCTCTCTCCCACGCATTTTCAGTACCTAAGTTGTATATAAGACTATATAGATAGATATAGCGTATGGGGTACTGCGTACCATATCAAAAGGAGAATGCCACTCCGAAGCATATATAAGCCCAACACCCTGTGTACCAAATACAGGTCGCTTAGCCGGTGAATGGCGGGGACTAATGAAATAGGAGAGAAAACACATGAAAACAAACGATGAATTGATGAATGAAATACGCAAGTTGAGGGCTATCATCTGCTTGCTTGAAGACACACGGTTGAGGGACATGTCCATCATGGACCGCCCCGACCTTGCCGACGCTGTGGCGCAGGTCCACCTTGACCGCAACGCAGACAACCACGGCCACGGCATCCTACCAACCTTTGAGTGAATAGCACTCAAACAATCGGGCCACTGAGAGCCTACGAGCCGCACCCCTGCCCACCTCGGTGGGTGGGGGTGCCCCAACCCATCCTTGATATACAAGGGTGCAGTACGATGGGCATGGACGGAGAACCCGAACCAATGAAGCCCGAGGAACAGACGACCCCACAATGTGGTGAGGAATGGTGCGTTGCAGTCGGTAACTGCGACGGCCACTGTGGCCCAACAAAGACGGATGAGGAATTGAACGCACTGCTTGAGTTCGACGATTGCTGGGACGAATGCGATGAAGGACACGAATGGATATCCCTTGACCGTGGCGAAACCATCGAATGCCGACACTGTGATGCTGACATCACAGCCGACCAACTGGAAGCACTGTATGAGGCTGATTACTGATGGTTCAATTGTTGATTGAATTGGCCCTTGTGGCTACCATCATTAGCCTTCCATGGGCTGACATCTACAACTACCTTACCGACCTTTGAGAGAGCCAACAACGACGGGCCTTGAGCCTTTGAGCCGAACCCTTCCCCGCTTCGGCGGGGTTGGGTTCTCACAGCACCACGGGGACTCTTGATAGTCATTCGATGGGCCCGCCAAAAACAAGGTATAGGGCACATATAGGGACAGCCCAGCACCACGCGTTTTTTTGGCAATTTTTTTTGGAAACATTGATAAGGTGGCGACCATACCATACATTTTGATGGACATAGATAGCATCCTATCCGAACACAGCCAAGAAGACCATGCATCCCGCCTTGGGTTCGCTCGGTTTTTACATGAACACTACCCGTTCCTTTCAGTCAAAGGTTGGGAGATGCGACTTATTCGACAGCAGGACAGTGTGGCTTCACCGACAAAGACCGGGACCTACACTTATGATGAAAAGGCCGACAACTACACAACGCACTTGTCCACCGGCTCAGTTACTATGTCGGGTGAAACCCACCGATTGATTATGGCGCAGTGGTCCAATGGTATGTCGACGGCTGAAATATGCCACACGCATAAGATTGCTGAGTCGCACTTCCAGCAATACAAGCGCGTTCACAAAATTACCCGTGGTTCTATCCCCGTTACGGGCGAACAACTGATGGAGGTTGACGACCAAGACGGACTTATTGACGACATCATTATCTCTCGTCGCCACACCCTTGCCGCCGAACTCGCTAAGGAGCAACACAAGAGAATGGCGGAGGACTCCAAGAACTGGAGAACACTGATGGACGACTATGTTGCCCACATGTCCCCACTCTCTAAGGCACCCAAGTCTGTGCCCAAAATCAACTTAGCCAAGGCTAAGAACCCATACGCTCTTGTCGTCTGCCCTACTGATTTCCATTGGGGCAAGTACGGTTGGTCCGATGAAGTAGGGGAAACCTACAACTTCGAGGAAGCACGCAAGCGTCTTATGGAAAAGACAGAAACGCTTGTGTCCCGCATCTCTACTAAGCCCGAAAAAATCTATGTTGGCGCAGGTTCCGATTGGTTCCATGTTGACAATGATGCCGGTCTTACAACTCGTGGCACACCGCAAGATATGTGCGCTACCCCTGCTGAAATCCTAATCACTGGATGCAAGTTGGCTCGTGAACACATTGACCTACTGCGACAAGTCGCTCCTGTTGAAATTGTAATGATGGCAGGCAATCACGACCGCCACTCATCCCTTGCGCTAATGATGTATTTATCAGCCGCATACGAAGGTATCAATGATGTCGAAATCGTTATCACTGCCAACAACCGCCGCTACATTGAATACGGTAACACACTACTTGGCTTCACTCACGGTGACAGCATGAGTAAGCAAATCAGTCTTGGTTCACTTATGGCTGTCGAAGCCCGTGAATTATGGGGTATGAACGAACATAAGGTTTGGTTCCATGGTCACTTGCATCACCAACGAATGCACGAAAAAGACGGATGCCTTGTTATTCAAATGCCATCCCTTGCAGGACACGACCGCTACCACGCTCGCGCTGGATATACCACCAGTAAGGCAGGGCTTGCCGCATACCTAATCGACCACAAAGAAGGCTACATTGGCTCACTCTTTGCACCAGTATCGCACGAGTGAGAACCATGCCAGCCACTCCCCTAAACAAAAAAGAACGACAGTGCCAAACCTGCGGCCACACCAGTAATGCTCGATATAACAGCCACAAAAAGTGGTGCTCTATAAAAAAGAAAATGACATACTGCGGTTATATGCGGGTGGTTCGATGATAACCAACTTTGACTTTCAACGCTCCAAGTACGACATTCGACATTTCTACGAATGGCTTTCGCCGGAATACAAATGGGCAGACCACATCGGAGAATGGATGGACTTGTACGGTGAGCGTAAAGGTGCGGCAGTTCATCGCGTCTGCATTATCGCTCCCCGCTCTCACAGCAAGTCTGCAACACTTCGTGTCAAGTTACTACACATGTGTTTATTCCAAGAGCGCAACGGCAACCCTATGGAAGTATGGTTGTTCTCCGCCTCGATTCGACAAGCAACTAACCGTCTTGAGGAAATCAAGACTGATATGCGTCGCCACCCCGAACTACGCAAGTACCTCGATGAGCGACGCTCTAACAAACAAAAAATCTCATTCACAAATGGCGCTTGGATTCAAGCAACTGGCGTAGGTTCCGCTATCCGTGGTGAGCACCCTGCCGTAGTAGCACTTGACGATGTGCTTGCTGAGATGGGGGACATGACAATGGACTCCGTGCGTGAGTGGTTCAAAAAGGTTATCACTCCTATGCTCGACCCGGAAACCTCACTGTTCTGTGTAGGTACACCAATGTCCCACACTGACCTCTACCAAACAGAAATGTTATCGGAAAAAGCCAAAGAAGTATGGAAGTCCGGCGTATGGTCAGCATTCCCCAATTGGGATGAGAACCGGGCCGACCCCGAAGTAGAATTACTCCCACTGTGGCCCGAGTTCCGACCCACCGCTTTTCTTTTGGAACAGAAAATCAGCATGGACGACGACCTCGCCTTCGCGCAAGAGTACTTGTGCAAGGTCGTGGACGATGATGCCCAAGTTTTCAACAGGCACCTCATCCGAAAAAATATAGACATAAATGCCCATGGAGGTTTCGATAGTGAACTCAATGATAGTTCCCGCTTCATCCTCGGCTTCGACCCCGCCCATGGTATTGGTAAAGACTACTCCGTGTTAATATCATTGCGACAAGATGAGCAGGGCTTCATTCACTTCGTTGACATGTGGAGAAGGAACGACTTCGCCCCGGATAAACAAGCAGATGTCATTATTGAGTGGGCTGAAAAGTATAGGGCTCCGGTTGCCGCCGAAGATGTAGGTTTCCAGCGACTTTACGAAACAGTTATTGAGCAAAAAGGCGGTATGCTTGACTACCGACCATCTAAAGTGTCGAACAAAGGACTCAAACAGGGACTACTTAATCGACTTAGAGTGTGGTTTGACCGAGAACTTATCATATTCCCCTATGCATCTGCCGATATACGACAAAAAGTAAGCATTCTTCTCGATGAACTGGAAAATCATGTATGGAAAAATGGGGAAATTATAGATGTGGGTAAGCACAACGATACAGTGATGGCGTTCGCTCACGCAATCGACCAATTTAAACCAAAGCGTTCCGACTTTATGCCAATGGCAACCCAAACAACAAGCATGGGTGGGTGGTCAAAGAATAAAAAGCCTACGAAGACTACAAGAAACCGGGGTTCCGGTGGAAAATATGTGCGCTTTTGATAGTACTATATAAAAAGAAAAATACAAAAAAGAACATTTGAATCGAGTGATGTTCAAATAACATACCGTATCTGCGTAAAGCATGGCATGGTGGAATCCATTTTCAAATCGCGTTATCACAGCGAGCGAAGAACCAGCAGTTCCTCTAAGAAGTACAGTGAGTCGCAAAAGCGACAGCCCCTTTGCTGTCATGGCCGCTGGCATTGACGAGATTGTAAAAAATACTGAGTCACTGCGTGGTGCATTTGACCATACAAACGAGTTCGACCTATACGACGATATGCTGAACTACGACCCCGAACTTAACGGTGCAGTCCGAACTATCAGCCTAACAGCAAACAAGTATCAAATTAGCGGAGGCAAGAACTCCGCCATTAGAAGTGCAATCAAAAATCTCACCGAAGAGGTACTTGACTTTGACGACCTACTTATTAACGGCATGCGGAACCTCATGGTGTACGGCAATGATATTTCAAAGTATGTCGGCAAGACTGGGGTTGGTATCACAGAACTACAATCACTGCCTATTGCTCAAGTCACTATTATGGACGGTCGAGTAGCCTCTACGCAGACTGACAAAGAAAATGCTATTATGAAAGCGGAGAAGTATATGTTGCGAGAACAAGTCCGTGACCCTCAAACATTTACGGCTGACGAGATTCTACACATACGCATCGACTACCGCTCTAACTGGCTCCGTGACCGCTTAGGTCGTTGGACCTATGGTGTGTGGGGTGCGTCCCGTTTCACCGCTCTCAAGCAAGCCATTCGTGCAAAATACAACAGCATGAACAATCGCATCGCTCTCGAAGACTCACTGACCAAGCAATACATCACCATTGGTCCCGAAGCAGTTGAGAATATCAATGACCCCGAAGAAGCCGAGGCACGACTTAATTATGTTATGGACTCAGTAGGAAATCTACTTGATGGACTACGCTCGGACCAAGTGCCTATCCTCCCCCACTATGTCAAGATGGAGTTCGTTGACCTAAAGAACACTATACCGGATAACGCCGGATTCATGGATTCAGTCAACGCTGACATCTCATCAGTTCTGCATGTCCCTCGTGTCAGTATGGGTCAAGAACGAGGTTCGACCTTCGCCGCTACATACAACGCAAGTCAGTGGTCCGTGCAAGCAATTCGCCGCCTACAATCAATCCTTGCTCAATCTATGCAGGCCCTGTTCTCTAAGCACTTAGAACTCCTTGGTATCGACCACATTAATGGGGACTTGCCAAAGGTTATGTTTGAGCCTATGGACGAAGAATCCCCATTCGAGCAAACACGCCGAGCAACTATGGCATTTGAATCGGGAATCACCACTCTTAACGAAGCACGATTTGATTTGAGCCTGCCTGCTGAAAAGGCCAGCATGGGCAAACAAAGATATAACGCACCAACCTCCGATAGTAATGTAGGAGAGTTGCCTCGTGACAAAGAAAACAAACCCCCCGAAGAATCCGAAAGTGGAGTATGATACTATGAGAAAGGGCGACACATTTAATGACAGTATGGTAAAAAAAACCGTACTGCCTGCAATTTATCTTTGGCTTCTTGCCGCAGGTGCAGTAGTCGCTATGGGTATATGGAAGCCCAATGTTGTCCTTGAAAACATTGAAGGATTCATTGCTCTTATCGCTATTATTGGTGGAGTCGCCGCTCCTGCTTTGCAGACAGTGCTCCGTATGTGGGAAGCCGAACAGACTATTGAAATTGACAACATGGGTGTTGAAATGGAACACGACCGACAACGAGATGCTATGAAGAAAGAGCATGTGATTGCTATGGAAAAATCCGAACAAATCCACCAACAAGCCTTGCTTACTTCGGCTCAAGAACACGAGCAGATTGTTGAGAAGCACAAGGAAACCATTGTCAAATTAACACCTATCCACAAGATGAACAAGGAATGATTACTATGCAAGAATCAGTAGACTACGAAGACTGGGGAGAAACATTCTCCGCCGCTGAATACCAAGGTCGAAAGGTCACACTCAATAAGCCATTCCGCACACCTAAAGAAAAATCGAAGTTCGGCGTATATGTTCAAAACAGCAAAGGCACTGTTATCATTGTGCGCTTTGGCGACCCGAACATGGAGATTAAGCGTGACGACCCTAAGCGACGAAAGGCTTTCCGTGACCGCCACGACTGCGCTAACAAGAAAGACAAAACAACTGCTGGCTACTGGTCATGCCGCCAATGGTCCACCAACAAGGTTGAGGCCAGCGAAGGCGACTGTGGCTGTGGATGCAAAGGCGCTACTGCCAAAGACGAAGACGACCCTTGTACTACTGGCTACGAACAGTACGGTATGAAAACAAAGAACGGCAAAGAGGTACCTAACTGCGTACCTGTAAAGGCCGCTGTACCTACTCCTACTGATGATGAGGACCATGATGCCTTTATGTCCCGTTGCGAAGAGTTAGGTTATTCTACCGAAGAATGTATGGATGCCCACTCTAATCACGACTTCGGGGAAACCGAAGAAGTTGCATACCACAAGAAAGAAAAGAAAGCATCATGTGATAGTGAGTGCGCAATCGGAGAAGAACTGGTTGACGGTGAATGTGTCCGAGTTGCAGTGACCTGTGATATTCAAATAGACGCAATCGAAACAAGAATCGAAGCAAGTACTGGTAAGAGCATTATGCGAATCACTGGTATTGCATTTACGAGTGGACTCAATAAGAACAGTTGGGGAATCAAACCCGAACTCGCCTCTCGACTAACCGCTAAAATGGTTGGAGCAGATGTGACACTTAATCACCCCAAGGCAGAAATGGGTCGCTTCCGCAGAAACATGGATGGCGATGTCAACGAAGCCACAGTAGGTACTGTCACAGAAGCAAGTTATCATGTCACTGAAAAGGGATATGAAGTTCGTTATGTGGCAGAAGTCCACCGAACAGAACTCTTTGCCTCTCTTGAATCCGGCCTATGGATGAAACCGGAATACGGAGTATCTATTGGTGGAACAGGAATCCCAAGCGAGATTATCGAAGCAGACGAAGAAGGCGGTCGCCCCACTATGTGGTTCGCTGACGATTTTGAGTTCGACCATCTTGCTATTGTTCACCGACCTGCCTACCCCGATGCCAACATAGAAACGGTAGAAAAGGTGATTGCCAATGAAACCTTTATGTATCAACCCGAAAGTAGCACTGATTACTCGAAGGTGAATAAAATGACCGAAGAACAGATTGAATCTACCGCATCCGACATGGAAGCACTACAAGCCGAACTCGTTTTGCGAGAAGCAAAAATTGCAGAATACGAAGCCGCAGATACCGCTCGTGCAGAAGAATCCCGAATGTCTTTGGTGCAGAAAGCATCCGACATGGGACTCAAGGGTCACGACGACTTCTCAATGGAAACATTGAACTCCGTTATCGCATCTTGGGAATCCTCCCGACCTGCACCAGTTGCAGAAGAAGTTGTTGACATGGCACCTGCCACCCCAGCAACCTCCGAACCAGTCGAGGCTTCCGAAGCCTCCGAACCAGTTGTCGCCAACTACCTAAATGGTAAAGTTGTCGAATCCTCCGAATCCCTCTACGCAAGATGCTACAACAGTTGGGCTAACGCTTACAACACTGTTATGGCTGGAGCCGACCAAGTTCGTGCTCTCCGATATGAGGAACTAAAACAATAAATAGGTGATTTAAAATGAGCGCATACAGTGGACAAAACCCAACAAACGCAAAAGACATCGGTGTCACATTCGCAAGCAGTGGACTGCTTGTTAAGTTCGACGCCAACGGAATCCTCGCAACAGCGTCAGTAGGCGATAAGCCTATTGGTGTCACGATTGACGAGTCGAGCCGTGGAGCAGACAATGCTCTTGAAGCCGCAGGAACCGGAACTGTTTCCATCCTACCTCTAACTGGTGTTCAATACATTAAGTTCATCGCAAGTGGTGCTCTTAAGACTGGCTCACCAATCTACACAGCACAAACCGCTGAGGCAGATGGACACTGTAAAGCCTCCGCCGCTAACAGTGCAGTCTTTATCGGATATTACTTCGGTGAAGATGGCATTACCCCAGCAACTGGCGACCTAATTCCTGTCTTCTGTCGAGGTGCCCACATTTGAGGGCTGACTTAAGCATGAAAAAATAAATGGAAGTGAATAATATGGCTAACGAATCCTTAGAAGAACTATTGAATGTCAGCGCCGCCACCGGACCTTTTGGAAAGGGCGACGCAGTGCTTGAACAAACCCTCCGCGACTTTATCCAACTACAATCTACCACGATTGCTATTGGTACTCAAGTTGTTGGTGTCCGAACTGTCCCATGGCTTACCTTTACTTGGTACAGTGGAGCAACTGGAACCTTTACCTACCCTCTCGACGACAACGCAGTTGTTGACCCGACCAAGATTGGAACGGCTAACTACTCAGTTAAGTTGGAAAAGGGACAAGGCCGATGTGTCTTCCTCGACTCCACACTACTTCGTGGCGAAACATGGGAAAACATGAACCGACAGCAAATGGCTATCGTTCAAGCCCGTGCTGACCTTGTTGACAACCACATTCTTGGCAAGTTGCACGCTGGTGCAGGACAAACCGCCGCTACTACTGGTGGCGTTGTTTGGGGTCATGGAAGTGCTGATGAAGAACTTGACATTCTTAACGGAATGGACAAAATCTTCGAGAACGCCCGTGTGTCCGGCAACGAACCATTGGCTCTCATCCTCCCAGCATCATGCCGTGCTCAAATGTTGAACACTCGTCTTTACACGAATGTTCTCCAATCCCTCCAAGAGCGATTGAACACCATGATTAACTTGACAGTCTACTACACCCGTGACTTCGGTGCAACCGGTGCTCTCGGCAACGACGCTCTCCTTTTGATTGGTGGAGCACAGACCGCTGAGTTCTTCCAATACAACGGTGACGGATTTACCGAAACCGAATTGACTCGAATCGAAGGTGTCGGCTTTTCATGGCTTCTCACCTCCTACATGGGCTCAGTGATTCACGAGATGCAAGACGGTGCCGCTTCCGGCAAGAACAACCGCATCTTCAAGATTACTGGCGTAGTTGCTTGATACTGGTGATTGTCCTTGAATAAGGCTCAACTGGTCAAACAACTCAAGTCTAAGGGAATCCCTGTGCCGAAAGGCGCAAGTACTGACGAATTAAAGCATCGTTATGACAATTGGGAAGGTGGCAAAGGCTACCTCTTTAGACTCGCTATCCCCGCTTCCCGCAAGGGAGTGAATAATCCAGCACATCTACTTGAGTTCGGAAGCATTTATTGGGTTCCAAATAGTAGATTCGCTCGCTTAATTGCCGAAACCCGATTGGTCTTTATCATGGGTAGAGAAATGAATGCACCAAAGAGTGCGGTTCTGCTTGATGTGCCAAAAGACTTTAACGACAGATGGGGAATAGGTGTAGATAATGGCAGTGACGAGTGATAACATTCGAGATGTTCTTAACAGGCCGAGAGGCTTGAATGAAGGGACCATCACTGAGATGATTACAATTCGTACCAACGAAGTCAACAAGGTTGCTCGTGGGACCTTATACGGAGTATCAGCAAGTGATGCGCCGAGCACCGACCTAAAGGAAGGCGCAATCAAAATGTTGGTTGCTCTCGACTGCCTTAACATACTCATTGATACTGTGCCATCGTACTATAGTGAAGACCAGCAAAGTGTGTACGACAGGCGTTTTCAGCAACAGATATTGACTTTTCAGCAACGCGCTGATGAGGCACTGGCTTTGATTGCGGATGCAGGGAACTCTACCTTTGCTACCGGCAGTTCAAATACACGCCTTGTATGAGTTGATTAGATGGCAAATAGGTTTTGGGTTAAAAATGGCGGGCTTACGAACGCCAACACCGCATCTGCTTGGAACACAGCAATTGATGGGTCCGGTTCTGCTGGAATACCACAAACAAATGACACTGTGATTTTTGGCCACATTACTACTTTAGCGGCCAACAAAGGCAATGCTGAATGCAATTGGGACTTGGCTCTCTCCCTCACTAACTTTGACACATACAGCGGGTACAATACTGCTACTATAACCTCGAACCTTATCTCATTTAGTAACTCACAATTCATCACCCATGCAAATCAAAATTGGGCAGATTTGGGCTTCCGAGTAGGTATGCAAATAGTGGTCAGTGGGGCAACCAATGCCTCAAACAATCAAACGGTTGACATCGCAGCGATTAACTCAAATGTGATTACACTTACCCAAACAAACCTAACCAATGAATCCGCCGGACAATCAGTGACCGTACTCGCAACTATTCAAGTGCGCCTAAGTAACAACATAACACTAAACAGACTGAATCTCGATACAAAGTTAATCAACGCTTCCGGCTCTAACAAAACAATTACTTTTAGCGGGACTGTTCCCTCCACCAACCGATATGTCTTCAATGGCGAAAACGCTGTAATTGATAATCAAAACATAATCACCTATACATTCAACACCTCAGCAAACAACACGGCCAAAGTGTTCTTTGACGATGGCCCTTATCCTATCGTAACAACTGCTGGGACTTCTTTCTTTACTCCCGAGTATTCCGTACCTACCAGTGACGAGCACGGAGCCGCTACATTCTACTCAATGAACATAGGCTCAGCATCCACCCTACAACCTAACTCCAGTCCGTCGGCCTCATCGACCCAAAATGCCTCTAAGATATTTGAGATTCTAACTACCTCTACCTTTGGTATTGGGGGCTCAGTCTTTGATGCAGGGTTCTCTACCTTCGCATTTACCATGAACGCAACGAACTGGACTATCCCCGTCACAGGAGATACTACCTTCGGTACCGCCCCATTTAAATGTCGATTCTACAATTTCATCCTGCGCACCCCCTCTACGGCAGGGTTTAAGGCGCTGGTACCCAACAACCGCACCCTGTCACTCAACAGCCTTACAGTAGAGGCTGACGCAGTTCTCAAGGGTGATTCTACACCGGGTAGCAGTACTACCAGTACGGTAATCTCGGTTCGTAGGCCGCTTATCAAAGGGTCGTGGAACTTTTCACAACTCACCGACGGAGTATATGTTTCTTTGATGTCCGACACATTCCCAATCACTCCCTCCGATGGACCAGTGGGTAGGGTACAACTATCTAACGATGGGGGCACATTCACCTCCGACGCTGACCTCACATTCTCAAGCGATACACTACACGCTGACAAAGGGATTAAATTGACAGAAGGTAGCGACCACCCAATTGCCGACGCCGCAGGAACAGGTATTATTTGGGTTAAGAATACTGCACCAAGTACACTCATATTCACAAACGATGCCGGAACTGACACCACTCTCGGAGCAGGTGGCGGTGGTGGTATCACAGCACTCACGGGAGAGGTCACGGCGAGCGGCTCCGGCTCAGTG
>TARA_R110001606_G_scaffold53442_17_pt1 | contig 20329 bp, 15 predicted proteins | sample TARA_R110001606 | Tara Oceans TARA_R110001606 (sample SAMEA4398315) | marine metagenome | biome: Polar Biome; feature: [SRF] surface water layer (ENVO:00010504); material: water (ENVO:00002006), including particulate matter (ENVO:01000060) such as... | depth 5 m | reverse complement strand
TGCTGCCTTTAACCACTCGGCCACCCCTCCAAGGGCTGCCTGCGACTCACGATAATTGACGCCGTCGCCCCGAACCGCCTAAAGGCACGGGCAGACCCGTCTCCTCCATCCGCTTCAGGAGACGGCCTTATAGGGACGAAAGAAATGGCGCGCAACCATCCAAAACGCCGAAACACACACGGGCCTGCCGGACAGGACGGATCGCCGCGGCCACGCCAGGATCGCCCGCGCGAACGCTCTGGCGGCGGCGACGGTGAAGGCTGGCTCTGGGGCACCCATGCCGTCATGGCCGCGCTCGCAAACCCCTCGCGCACGATCCACAAAATGCTGGCCACCGAAAACGCGGCCGCCCGGCTCGGCCCCGCACGGATCACGCCGGAAATTTTGCCTGGCAAGGATCTCGATAATCGCCTGCCGCCCGGCGCCGTGCATCAGGGCCTCGCCATCAAGGTCGCCCCGCTCAACGCGTCCAGCCTCGAAGACCTGATCGACAGAGGCGTCTCCCGCATCTGCGTGCTGGACCAGGTCTCCGACCCGCACAATCTCGGCGCGATCTACCGGTCGGCGGCGGCATTCGGCTTCAACGGCCTTGTCCTGCAGACCCGCCATGCGCCGCCCGTCACCGGCGTCGTCGCCAAGGCCGCCGTGGGCGCTGTTGAAACCGTGGCAGAGGCCCGCGTCGTCAATATTGCCCGCGCGCTCGAACAGCTCGGCGAGGCCGGCTACCACACGGTCGGGCTTGACGGCGGCGGGCGGCGGAAACTTGCGGATGCTGTTGCGAACACAGTGAAAGTGGCCATCGTGCTCGGCGCCGAAGGGTCCGGCCTGCGACCTGCAGTTGCCAAGGCATGCGCCGAACTCGCGCACATCCCGATTTCCCCCGCCATGGAAAGCCTGAACGTGTCCAATGCTGCCGCAATTGCGTTCTACGAAGCGAGCCGGGAAGGTTTCCCAGCCGCGTAAAGCTCTGCTAGGGTTAACGCGAGGAATCGCCATTCGGGAGCACGTGCGATGCTAAGACTGATCTCCATCCTGTTGCTGCTCGGCGGTATCGCAATCGCCGGTATTGGCGGCGCCGCCCTTATGGAAGAATTCCGCCCGCGCGAACCCGTGGCCATGTCGGTCGAAAGCGAACCTGTGCTGATGAGCGAGGCCCCTGAAGAGGCCGCGCCTGCGCCTGAAGTCATGACGGATTCCGCGCCGCCCCCGCCACCGCCTGTGGCCGCAATGGAAGCGCCGCCTGAAGTGGACACCGCGCCCATCAGGCCAACAGCCCGCGCGTCGGGCCCGCGCACGCGCTCCCTGGCCAGCGGACCAGCCGAAGACGACCTCGCGTCCGTTGCTTCGGCCGACGATGGCTTCTCTGCAGCCGACACCGAAGAGGCGTTCGGTGCATTTTCCGACACATCAGAGGCCTTCGCCGAATCCGCCGGCGTCGCAGCGCCAGAGTCGCAGCCGTCGCGCGCCGCCGCCTTCCTTGAAACCCTGCAGACCGTACCGGTGGCCCACGAAACGCCAACGTCCGCTGAATACAAGCGCGCCTTTGACGTGACCCTCGCCATTGATGCGACGGGCGATGACACCGCCGCCGATGCCCTGCCGGGCCGCGGCAATGTCGTCACCGGCGAAGCCAGGGTGTCCGACCGGGTCGAGGCCCGCGTCAGCGGCGCCAATTTCGAAATCGTCCCCATGTCGCCCGGCATCCAGTCCCTGTCGCCCCTGACCGAAAATGTCTGGCGCTGGTCCGTCATGCCCCTGTCGGCAGGCGACCATGACCTCGTGTTCGAGATCTATGCCATTGACCAGGACTCGGTCGTGCCGCTGCGCACGTTTCGCGACACGGTCACGGTGCAGGTATCGGGCATCAACCGCGCAATCGCCTTTGCCGATCAGGCCAATCCGCTGTTCGTGCTGCTCGGCGGACTTGGCTCGGCGATTGCCGGCCTCCTTGGCGCGGTCAAGTTCTTCGGCCGCCGCTAGGCTCTAGCAGTTTCTGCTGAGGCAGGTCTGCAGGTCTGTTGCGCAGGCGCGGGCGTGCTCTTCGTCGGCGTCCGACAGGTCGTCCCGGTTGCGCACCACGGCCGGTTTGCCCTCGCGCCAGTCGACCCCGTACAGGTCGCCCACGCTGCGCGCCATCAGGCAGGCCGACGCCGTCTGGTAGCATTCATCATCCGTGCGGATGCGGCAGACAGGCGGCTGGGAAATCACGTTATGGCTGGCAGCCGGGCTTTGCGAGACGACCGGTGCGGGCGAAGGCTGTACGATGGATGAGGCCGGTCGGGCCGAACCGAGTATCTGGTCCATCGCGCCGACTGCTGGCTGCCCTGTTGTTGGCGCAAAGGCCACAGCAAGGCTGGCGGCCAATGCCGTCAATGTGCCCATCGCTTCAATATCCATCTACACTTGCCCCTATGCCGGCACCTTACTGATACGACATATCGGTGGATTGTGCCACACGCGACAGGCAATCCGGCCGCAAAACCTGCAGCCTGCCTTGCGCTTATGCAGGTCTCGTCTGCTTTGACATCGCCGCCAAAGGCGTCTTTGTGGTGAACACATGACTAACGCAGCGTCCACTCCTCTCTCCCTGGCTGCCGCGCAGGACTTCCTGCGGGCGCAATCGGAGCGAATCGCGGTCGATCCGATGACGAATTCTGTCTTCGCCTTCGCCCAGTCCCTGTTCCAGGATCTCGAATCCGGCCGCACCAGGGTAGCAGACCTGGAGAAATTCGCCGGCGACCTGCACCTGACCCTGATCGAGGAGCGCGCAGACCGTTTCCGCGAACAGCATTATGATGCAGACCCGAAAGCGGGATGGTCGCTTGTCCGTGCCGCACTGGAAACGCATGCGAAACAGGACTTTGACACCTACCGGGATGCAGTCCAGCAAAATACCGGCGGCATCGTCTTCACGGCCCACCCGACCTTTGCCCTGTCGCGTGCGCTGCGCCAGGCATTCACCTCGCATGTCAGCCGGCCCAGCAAATCCAGCCGCGCCGCGCTTCTGAAGCACATCCGCGAGGACAGCCGGGCGTGGAACCAGTCGATCAACCTGGTCGGCGAACATGAGGAAGTGCAGGACGCGCTGCGCAATGCGGCGGGCGCCCAGCAGGCCTATGCCGCCCTGGTCATGCAGGTGGCCCGCAAGGCCTTTCCGGACCGCTGGCGCGATCTCAGGCCTTACCTGCCCACTCTGGCCAGCTGGGTCGGCTACGATCTTGACGGGCGCACCGATATTCACTGGTCGCAATCGCTGACCTTCCGCCTGCGCGAAAAGGCCGACCAGCTCGCCCGCTATTGCGACAGGCTGGAGGCCATGTCCGGTGCGAGCAAGATCGCCCCGCTCGCCCGCCTCATCATCCGGCTGCGCGCTGCAGCAAAGGACGCGGACGCAGACGCAGGCCTTTTCGCGCAGGACCTGACAGATCCCGAACACCTCGTGCGTGCGGCGAACGCGCTGACGGACCACAGCAAGCGCATGATCCTAGATGCGGCAGAGATCACCAGCGTGCTCGATGAGGCGATCCCGGCAGCCGATGACGCCCTCGCTGCCGCGCTGATCGCCTTCCGCGCCGAAGTGGAATCGCTCCAGCTCGGCACGGCCCGTATCCACTTGCGGGTCAATGCCGCGCAGGTGCGCACCGTCATCAACCGCGACCTTGGCCTTGAGACCGAAGACCGCGAACTCGGCCGCCTCGCCCTTGCCGAACTGTCGCAGAAGGCGCGCCAGTCAACGCCGGTCCAGGTCAATTTTGCCGACCTCTTCCTTGAGCAATCCACGGCCCGGCGCCAGTTCATGATGTGCGCCCAGATCCTGAAACACATCGATTCCGGCTCAGTCATCCGCTTCCTGATCGCCGAGAGCGAGAACCCCGCCACCGTCATGGGCGCGCTGTATCTCGCCCGCCAGTATGGCGTGGCCGACAAGCTCGACATTTCGCCCCTGTTCGAAACGCCCGAGGCGCTGGAAACCGGTGGGCGCTTCATCGAACGCCTGCTCGATGAACCGGAATTCCTGCGCTACGTGCAGGAGCGCGGCTATCTCTCGATCCAGCTCGGCTTCTCCGACGCCGGCCGCTTCATCGGACAGGTCGCCGCCGACATGGCCATCGAGCGCATTCACAACCTGATCGCCCGGGCCCTCGCCGCCAAGACCGATGGCGTGGCCCTGCTGATCTTCAACACGCATGGCGAATCCATGGGACGGGGGGCCTGGCCGGGCAGTTTCGGCCAGCGCCTCGATCACGTGCTGACACCCTGGACACGCAATGGCGCAGCGGCCCGCAACCTGCGCCTGATGCACGAGGTCAGCTTCCAGGGCGGTGACGGCTTCCTGCACTTTGCCAGCCTGCCGATTGCCGAGACCAGCTATGCGGCCTGGTGCCACCGGGCCCTGTCCAGCCCGCCCGACACATCCAAGGACCCGTTCTACACGCGCACCGACCTGGTCTGGGATTTCTACCGCTCGCTGCGCGCCTGGCATGAGCGCCTGTTCGTCAACCGGGATTATGGCCGCCTGCTTGGCGACTTTGCGGCGGGCCTCGTGGTCAAGGCCGGCTCGCGCCAGAAACGCCGCACCGGCGGCCCGACCGGCCCGCGCGCGCTGCGGGCCATCTCGCATAATGCGACGCTGCAACAGCTCGGCGTTCCGGCCAATACGGCCGCTGGCATCGGCTCGTCCCTGCAACGCGAGAATGACCGCCTTGTCGACCTGATCAATCGCAGCCCGCGCATGCACGGCCTCATTCTTCTGGCCCTGCGCGCCCGCGTGATGACAAGCCTGCCGGCCCTGCGCGCCTATGCCAATGTCTTCGATCCGTCGGTCTGGATTGCCCATTCCCGCCTCGCCGAAACGGACCGCACGGCGGCCTATCGGGCCGTCTATTACGGCCTGCGCGACAATGACAATTCGGTGTCGATCAACCGGATCGCCAATGTCCTGGCGATTGACCTTGGCAAGTTCGACCGGCTGCTTGCCCAGCTTGATGATGCGCCTTCGGCCGAGGAACGCCATGAAGGCCGGCTGGACCTGCACGCGCTGCACGCCATCCGCCAGGCGCTGATGATGCGCGCCTTCATCCTGGTCGGTCAGGTGCCACGCATCTCCGAGCGCCATGATGCCGACGCGCGCGACCTCATGCACATGGTGCTTGACCTGCGCATCGGCGAAGCCGTCGACCTGCTGATGGATATCTTCCCCCGCGCCCGCGACGAGGACACCCCTTTCAAGACCCTCACCGAGACCGGGTCCGAGGCCAAATCCGCTGCCTATGGCTATGACCGTATCCACCGGGACATCATCGCCCCGCTGGACGAGATCGACCGCGCCCTGCATGGCATCAGCCTGGCCATCACCCACGCATACAGCGCGTTCGGTTAGGCCATTCCCCTCGGGAGGCTTGTGGCGATTTGATCGCCTTTCCCAACGTCATCCCTTCCCTTGACGCTTACGTGCGCGTAAACCTCGCTAACACCATTCAACAGTGATGCGAACCGGGAGATACCCTCATGGCTGAAGCCTATATCATCGACGCCTGCCGCACGCCGCGCGGCATTGGCAAGCAGGGCAAAGGCGCCCTCGCCCACATCCACCCACAGCAACTGGCAGCCACGGTCCTCAAGGCCCTCGCCGAGCGCAACAAACTCGACACGGCCACCGTCGACGACATTATCTGGGGCACCAGCAGCCAGCGCGGCGCGCAAGGCGCTGACCTTGGCCGCATGGCCGCCCTCGATGCCGGCTATGACATCAAGGCCTCGGGCGTCACGCTCGACCGTTTCTGCGGCTCGGGCATCACGTCCGTCTCGCTCGCCGCGGCGCAGGTCATGTCCGGCATGGAAGACTGCGTCATCGCAGGCGGCACGGAAATGATGAGCTACACGTCCGCGACTGCCGACCCGAAAACCCCGCCTGTCATGGATGCCGGCAACCTGCGCCTGCGCGCCAGCCACCCGCAGACCCAGCAGGGTGTCTGCGCCGATGCCATCGCCACGCTGGAAGGTATTGACCGCGAGGCCGTCGACCGCCTCGCCTATACAAGCCAGCAGCGCGCCGCCCGCGCCATTGAGGAAGGCCGTTTCGACAAGTCTGTCGTACCGGTCTATAACGAAGACGGCTCGCTCGCCCTCGACCATGAAGAGTTCCCGCGCCCGTCCACCACGATGGAAACGCTGGCTGGCCTGAAGACCGTGTTCAACATGTACATGGACATTCCGATCGACGATCAGGGCAACACCTATGGCAACCTGATGACGCGCAAGTATCCGCAGCTTGAAGGCAAGGTGAACCACGTTCACCATGCCGGCAACTCGTCCGGCGTCGTGGACGGCGCCGCCTGCCTGCTGATCACCTCGAAGGACTATGCCGACAAGCATGGCCTGAAGCCGCGCGCCCGCATCGTTGCGACGGCGAACATGGGTGACTGCCCGACACTGATGCTGAACGCCCCTGTGCCTGCAGCCAGGAAAGTGCTCGAAAAGGCCGGCCTGACCAAGGACGATATCGACGTCTACGAGATCAACGAGGCTTTCTCGGTCGTGGCCGAAAAGTTCATCCGCGATCTCGACCTTGACCGTGAGAAAGTGAACATCAATGGCGGCGCCATGGCGCTCGGCCACCCGATCGGCGCCACAGGTTCGATCCTGATCGGCACCGCGCTGGACGAGCTTGAGCGCTCGGGTGGCCGCTATGGCCTGATCACAATGTGCGCCGCCGGTGGCATGGCCCCGGCCATCATCATAGAGCGTATCCAGGCCTGATCCGGCCCCTTGCGGCTAAGGAATAATACAAAACGCCCGGCTTGCGAGCCGGGCGTTTTTCGTTTCCAGAGGCAATAGGTGAGCAGGAACCAAAAGCGCGATGGACCGCTAGTTCGGATGTTTTTCGTCTTCGTGGCCGCCCCAGAAGCGTTTGATGCGACCGAGGAAGCCTTCGCTTTCCGGGTGGCAGTCGGCGCCGGAGCATTCGCAGAACTCGCGCAGGATGTCTTTCTGGCGGGATGTCAGGTTCTGCGGCGTCTCGACGAACATTTCGACATAGAGATCGCCGGTCTGGCCGGACGAGCGCACGCTGGGCATGCCCTTGCCGCGCAGGCGCAGCTTGCGGCCGGTCTGGGCGCCTTCAGGAATGGCAACGCGAGCGCGGCCACCGTCAATGGTGGGAATTTCGATTTCGCCACCCAGGGCCGCCGTCGCCATCGGAACGGGCGCGCGGCAATAGAGATTGGGCCCGTCACGCTCGAAAATGTCATGCTCGACAACATCGACGAAAATATACAGGTCGCCCTTCGATCCGCCCGCCATGCCGGCCTCGCCTTCGCCTGACAGGCGGATGCGCATGCCGCTCTCCACGCCTGCCGGGATCTTGACCGACAGCTTGCGCTCTTCGCGGACCTGTCCTGCGCCGCCGCATTCCTTGCAGGGCTTGCGAATGACCTTGCCCTTGCCCGAACAGCGCGGGCAGGTGCGTTCCATGGTGAAAAAGCCCTGCTGGGCGCGTACGCGACCATGGCCATCGCACATGTCGCATGTCTCAGGCGTGCTGCCTTGCGCCGCGCCGCTGCCGGAGCAGGGCTGGCAGGGCACGGCCTGCGGCACGTGAATGTTTTCGTCCTTGCCGAAATAGGCTTCGGCCAGCGTGATCTCGAGATCATAGCGCAGGTCTGCGCCGCGTTGTGGTCCGCCGCGCCGGCGTCCGCCAAAGCCGCCTGCGCCAAACACCTGGCTGAACAGGTCCTGGAAGATGTCTTCGGGATTGGCCCCGGCGCCAAATGGGCTGCCACCACCGCCGCCATTTTCGAACGCGGCATGGCCAAAGCGATCATAGGCGGCGCGCTTGTTCGTGTCGCTCAGCACGGCATAGGCTTCGCCGACTTCCTTGAATTTTTCTTCAGCCTCGGCATTGCCGGCATTCTGGTCCGGATGGAACTTCATGGCGAGTTTGCGGTAGGCCGATTTCAGCTGCTTCTCGTCCGCATCGCGAGCGACGCCGAGCACTTCATAATAGTCGCGCTTGCTCATGATTTAATGCTGTCTTCCCGAATTCCCTGCTGTGCGCAGACATGTGGGGCGAACTTCCCCTGCCCGCAAGGGAAAGCTGCAGATTACACAGGGTCAGCTTGGGCCGGGACCAAAGGCGGAAAGGCCTTTTTCGACAACACTGGCACCGGATGCCTGAATTTGCATCACGGCAAGCCCGCGCTGCGAAGTGCCATCGATGCGGAAACGGAAAAGGCCGTTCACGCCCATGAAGCCGTCAGGATCGGTGACGCCATTATAGCGCATGTTGTCTTCGGCCCCGAGCCGCACCGACAGCGCCGCGGCGTCATAGGCGACGGCGGCCAGATCGGTCGGATTGCGGCCGTAAATGCGATTATAGGTCTGCCGGAAACCGGCAAGGTTTGCCGGGTCCGGCGCCGCATAGACGCCGCCGGCAAGGGTCGGTTCGCGCCAGATGCTGGAATCGTCCCACAGGCTGGTGCCCATCAGCATGACCTGGCGCATGTCGACACCATTGTAGGGCAGCAGCGGCGCGACAGAGAGCAGCTTCACGCCGCGTTCGGGGATCATCACGGCGACCTTGCCGCGTGCGATCTCTGACTGCAGAACTGTCGCAATCTGGCGGGCCTCGTCTGCAGCGCCGGAGCCGGCATCATAGAAGGCCGATGCCACGACGACACCGCCCTGAAGCGAAGCCTGATAGCGCATCGCCGCCTCGACCTGACGTCCGTAAGGCGTGCCGGGGCCAAGGAAGACGAACGAGCGCACGCCGCGCGCGCCGGCATATTGCATCACCCGCGACACTTCCTCTTCCGGCGAGATCGAGGCGAGGTAGGCACCGCCGCCAGCGGCGCTGCGGTCATTCGAAAAGGCAATGATCGGCACCTGCTTCTGGTTGGCGACCTGCTTGACCGCCTTCACATTGTCGCCGAACAGCGGGCCCAGGATAATGTCAGCGCCTTCCTGCAGGGATTCATCGACCCGTGCCTCGGTGACCGACTGCTTGCCGGCCGTATCCTTGGGCATGATCAGGAAATCCTCGCCGGCATATTCGAACAGAGCCAGCTCGATACCGGCCAGCATGCTCTCGGCTTCGGCGCGCACCTGTGCATTGGGATGCGAGAAGGGCAGCAGCACGGCGGCGCGCTTCACATCGCGCCCGTCCATGAAGGGCGGGATCAGGCCGCCATCGCCGCGCACCGGTTTCTGCGGGGTCAGCTCGCCCAGCCGTGTCTCATCCACGTCGCCGGGCTGCAGCACCTCACCGGTCACCGGATCGACCCGGGGTTCGCCAGTGCCGATCTGGACTGGCGGACGCGGAGGCGCCGTGGCACAGGCCGTGGCCAGAAGAAGGGAAGCGACAACAAGGCTTGGCGCTTTGAGCTTCCTGAGCAATGGTTGAAGCAATGTCATCTCCTGATCCTTCCGAGCCCGAGGCAATTCACGCACCGGGCGACTCTACGGGCAGCCGCCGTGCCGGGCAACCGGCACAGGCACTTGGTCCCGGGCTTTATGTTGTCTCCACTCCGATCGGCAACCTGAGGGACATCACGCTGCGGGCGCTCGATGTCCTGGGCGGTGTCGAGGAAGTGCTGGCCGAAGACACCCGTGTCGCCGGGAAACTGATGTCTGCCTATGGGCTTAGGGTCCGGCTGAGCCCCTACCATGACCACAATGGGGCGGAACGGCGGCCGGGCCTTGTTTCGCGCATGCAGGAGGGTGCGAAAATTGCGCTGATCTCCGATGCCGGCACACCACTGGTCTCCGATCCGGGCTGGAAGCTGACCCATGACGCCCTTGAAGCGGGCGTGAAAGTCTTCCCCATTCCCGGTGCGTCCGCCATGCTGGCCGGGCTTGTCGCCAGCGGACTGCCGAGTGACCGGTTCATGTTTGCGGGCTTCCTGCCGCCCAAGAGCGGGGCGCGGCGCGCGTCTGCCGAGGCGCTGAAAGCGGTGCCCGGCACGCTGATTTTCTATGAAAGCGGCCCGCGCCTTGCCGCCTCGCTCGAAGACCTTGCCGCCTCGCTCGGCGGGGACCGGCAGGCTGCGGTCGCGCGCGAACTGACCAAGCTGTTCGAGGAGACCCGCCGGGGCAGCCTGTCGGACCTGGCCGCCCATTATGCTGAAGCCGGACCGCCGCGCGGCGAGATCGTGCTGCTGGTCGGCCCGCCGCTTGAAACCGAGATCACGCAGGCCTCGCTGGATGCTGCCCTGCTGGACGCCCTGAAGGATCAGCCGACCAAGGCCGCAGCCAGCGCGGTTGCCGAGGCTCTTGGCCTGCCCAAGCGCGACGTCTACCAGCGCGCCCTGCAACTGAAGGCCAATGGCTGAAGGTGCCCGCCAGCGGGCCGAAAGCCGTCGCCGGTCGGCGAGATAGACCTCATCGCATTCGTGGACGTGAAAGCCCTCGCCGGCCGCGAACATGCCCTGGGCGCTGTCGCGGCGGCCATCTGGCACCCTATTGCCCGCGCGGCGGATTTCCGGATGGCCCGCCACGTCCGATATGCCGATCATGGCTGGCGCTATGACCTGATTGCCGTCCCGCCGGGCCGCCTGCCGCAGCATGTCCGCGACGCGTGACTGCCGGGAATGGCGTGACGCCCTATTCCTCTGCGGGCGGTTCCTGCTGGATCGATACGATATAGGCCAGCAGCACTTCAGCACCCAGCGGGCCAAAGACGAAATCAGGCATTTTCTCGTGCCCGACATGCAGACCGGCCTGGAAATCCTCCGACAACGTATAGGGATTATACTGCGCCAGCAGGTAACGCATTGGCGGCGGATCCTCAGGCCGCTTTTTCGCGTCAGTGTCCAGCGCATGGCAGTTGGCGCACTGCGTTTCGGCAATCTTGCGGCCATCGGCGATGGATTGCGCGTCGGTCTTGATCACGGTCATCGCGGGCGCGTCCTGCACGGCTCTGTCGCAGGCCGCAGTGCCCATCGCGAGGATCAGGGCAAGGGCGGCGGGGTGAAGGAAAGGTCTGTACATGGCAACTGGCACTCCTGAGCTGCGCCAGCCACGCACCTCGCTTGGACGACGATCCCTGTGTCTGGCGGTTTGACGGACATCCGCAGGCGCAACCATACACGGCCCTGCCTTTGCGGCCATACGCAATGTCCCGGGGTCGCGCGGCCTGACGGGCACTGTAAGGCACATGAACCACGCCTTCACCCTGCCGTAATCAAATCGCATGTAAATTACGCCCTTGATTCGATGCACAGGCTGACATGGCGAAATCTGCACCCCCCTCGAACACGCCGCGAACGGTAAAGGTGCCGCGCGAGCCGATCGTCCGGTGGCCATCGACATGGCGCGGATGGATCATCCTTATCGTTGTGGCCGCCATCCTGCTGGCGGGCGGTTATGCCCTCTTCAAGTGGCGCTCGCTCTATTTCGGCATGCCGAAACTGCCTGAGACCGCCGAACTGTGGGAAGTGCATCGCGAACCGGCCATGGAATTTGTCGACCGGGATGGCAACACACTGGCCGTGCGCGGGCCGCGCTATGGCCGCTCCACGGACGTGTCGACCCTGCCGGCCTATGTGGCCCAGGCCTTCATCGCCGCCGAGGACAAGCGGTTCTATGAGCATGATGGCGCCGACGACGCAGCCATTGCCCGCGCGGCACTCTCCAACCTGCGCGCCGGTGAAACCGTGTCCGGCGCCTCGACAATCACGCAGCAGCTGATCAAGAATCTCGTGCTCGACAACCGCCAGACGCTGAAGCGCAAGGCGCAGGAAATGAAGCTCGCCCGCGAGTTGGAAAAACGGCTCAGCAAGGATGAAATCCTCTCCCTGTATCTCAACCGGGTCTATTTCGGCGCGGGCCTCTACGGCATTGATTCGGCCGCGCGCAACTATTTCGGCAAGCCGCCGCAGGATCTCGAAATCCACGAAGCCGCCCTGCTGGCAACCCTGCCCAAGGCGCCGTCGAAACTTAACCTGCGCGAAAACCTCGCTGGCGCGCGTGATCGCCAGCTTTATGTCCTCTCGGAAATGGTCGATCTGGGGTTCATCACCGGGGCGCAATCCGAGGCGGCACGCACAGCAGACATCAGGATCATCGACCCGCCCGTCTTTGACCCGCAGCTCGGCTATGTGCTCGATGCAGCGGCGGAACGCGTCCGGGCCATGCTGCCGCGTCTTCCGGGGGATCTTGTCGTTACAATCTCGATTGATCCGAAGATGCAGACCGGTATCGAGAAACTGCTGATTGAGCGCATGGCGAAGGATGGTCAGGCTCAGGGCGCGACCCAGGTCGGCGCGCTGGTTCTGGCAAAGGACGGTCGCGTGGTCGCCATGGTCGGCGGCACTGATTATGCGGCGTCCGAGTTCAACCGCGTCACGCAGGCCAGGCGCCAGCCCGGCTCCAGCTTCAAGCCCTTTGTCTACGCGGCCGCCCTCGAAGACGGGTTCTCGCCTTATGACGTGATGATCGATGCGCCGATCACGATCGAAAAGTGGCGACCGGAGAATTATGGCGGCGGCTATCTGGGCCCGATGACGCTGAGCGAGGCGCTGACACGCTCGACCAATACGGTCGCAGCGCAGCTGGGTCAGGAAACCAGCGAGGAGCGCATTATCGCGCTTGCCAAGCGCTTTGGCATGACCAGCGCGATGCAGCCCTTCCCGTCGCTTGCCCTCGGCAGCCAGGAAGTGACCATGTGGGAGCTGGTGCGGGCCTTTGGTGCGTTCCAGTCCGGCGGCCTGCGCATGGATCCCTATCTCATCGACAAGATAGAGGATTCACGCGGCATGGTACTGTACCAGCGCCCTGAATATGAGCGCGAACGCGTCTATCCGCATGACCTTGCCGAAGACATGAACGCAATGATGACGCGCGTGGTCAACGCGCCCATCGGCACGGGCGGACGGGCAAAGGTGAAGAACTGGACTGTCGCCGGCAAGACGGGCACGTCACAGGATTCGCGCGATGCCTGGTTTGTCGGCTTCACGGCGGCCTATGTCGGCGCGGTCTGGGTGGGCAATGACGATGACAGCGCAATGAAGCGGGTGACCGGCGGCGGCCTTCCTGCTGACCTCTGGTCGGACATGATGGCGCTGGTCCATGCCGGCAAACCGTCCGAAAGCCTGATCGGAGCGGAGGGCGGCGTGGTGGTGAGCGAGTCCGCAGAGCAGCGCATCACCTTCTATCGCGGCCTCAGCCAGGCCTTCAGCGTGGCCGCGGCAAACCGGGCGGCCGCCCGCTCACCGCAGTAAAACCGGGCTTCCCAGAGGCTGCCAGACCGCTTAACACGCGTGCGCATGGATACTGACGTTCTCGACACATTGAAACTCGCCCTTGATGGCGGCGGCGTAACCGTTCCCGAATCCGGAACGGTGCTTTTCCTGCGGGCAGAACCGGGGCCGGTGCTGCCTTTGCTGCCAAGGGACCGGCTGACCTGCCAGCAGACATTCAAGCCGCCGCATGATGCGCTCAAGGCGGCTGGATACACGCTGCTTGCCCCCGGCACGGAGACGTTCGAACCCGCCGAACTGACGCTGATCCTGCCGCCACGGCAGAAGGACGAGGCACGGGGCCTGTATGCCCGGGCCATGCTGGCGGCGCCGGAAGGCGGGGTCGTGCTCGCCTGCCTGCCGAACACGCTGGGCGCAAAAACCGCCGAGAAGACGCTTGGCGAAATTGCCGGGGAAACCGAGAGCCTGAGCAAGAACAAGTGCCGGGCGTTCTGGGCGCGAAAAGACTCGTCCGTGTTCAACACGGCGCTTGCCGAGACGTGGGTCGCCGCCGACCAGCCCCAACCTGTTGCCGACGGGGCCATGTGGAGCCGGCCGGGCCTGTTCTCATGGGACCGGGTGGATGCCGGGTCGGAGTTGCTGGCCGAGTGCATTCCCGAGGATATCAAAGGCATGGGCGCCGACCTTGGCGCAGGCCAGGGCTATCTCACGAAAGAAGTGCTGACGCATTGCCCGAAGATCAGCCACATGGACCTTTACGAGGCCGAGCACCGCGCCATTGTCTGCGCCACGCAGACGCTGGAGGCCTTCAGCCATGTTACGATCAGCTGGGCAGACGTGGCCCGTGATATGCCGAACAACCGCTATGATTTCATCCTGATGAACCCGCCTTTCCATGTCGGACGGGCGGATGCGGCAGGCCTGGGGCAGGCCTTCATCCAGGCCGCGTCGCGGGCGCTGAAGCCGCACGGGTCGCTCTACATGGTTGCCAATCGGCACCTGCCCTATGAGGCGACCGTGGCGGCCTGCTTCAAGCAGTATGAAATCATTGAGGATTCCGGCGGCTACAAGGTGATCCGGGCGGATCGTCCCAAGCGGCCAAAATGAAGGATCTGCGCGCCCTCACGAAATACCTGGCCGGGCTTGGTTATGGCAGCCGCAAGGAGGTGGAGGCCGCGGTGCGGCGTGGGCGTGTGGGAGGCATTGAGAGGGCTGGCGGGGGTGTGGCGTGGCCGTTCGAGGGGGTTACGATCGATGGTGAGCCGCTGGACCCGCCGCCCGGCATGGTCCTCCTCATGCACAAGCCTGCAGGCTTCACCTGCTCGCGCGCCGATGGCGGGTCGCTGGTCTATGAATTGCTGCCGCCGCGTTTCCTGAAGCGCACGCCGACCCTGTCCAGTGTCGGCCGGCTCGATGCGGCAACCACGGGCCTCTTGCTGTTCACCGATGACGGGCAGTTGCTGCACCGGCTGATCTCGCCGAAGTCGGAGACGGAAAAAGTGTATGAGGCCATGCTCGCCCGGCCGCTGGAGGGGCATGAGGGCGCAGCCTTTGCCAGCGGCACGCTGGTGCTGCGCGGCGAGGACAAGCCGCTGAAACCGGCTAGGCTCGAGGTAACGGGGGAGCGCAGCGCGCGCGTCACCCTCACCGAAGGGCGCTACCACCAGGTGCGCCGCATGTTCGCTGCCATGGGCAACCATGTGGAGACGCTGCACCGCGCCCGCTTCGGCTCGCTGACGCTGGACGGGCTGGCCGAGGGCGAATGGCGGGCGCTGGGGGACGAGGAGGTGGCGCGGCTGGGGTGACGCCCATTTGCGGTGAATGCATCGAGTTAATCGACCTGAAACGCCTGGAGGCGGACTGCACGGCGGTGAAATGTGCCACTTTCGCGGGGCAGCAGCGCGTGAGGCGCGGCGGTGATGCCAGCCGGGAATTCGTATAATGTCAGCCATCGGATCGATTGCGCCCTGAGAGAAGACAAGCTTTCCATCCGCGAGCAAACGCGGCGCTAGGACTGCCCGACCTGCTTCTCGTAGCGGGCGGTGGCCAGTACGCGCTTGCCTCCGGGGAGTAGTGCGCCCGGAATGACGTGGACGTTCGCGCCTGTCAGTACAGCGGGCGCAATACGGCGCTGCAGCGTCAGGACCTGCTGCGCGGCATCGGGGTCATCAAAATCAAAATACTCGTCATCCGCGAATTCGCGAAGGCCGGCGGCCTCATCCGATATCCATACGGTTTCGATGCGCCCGTTCTGGCCGGCAGTCTCGACATCACCATCAGCCACCAGGCCGGAGGGCGGCATATCCTTGAGTGTATCAGATCCCAGCTGACGTCTTTCAGTCTCAAGCTCGTTCCTCAGCGCCTCGGCCAGGCGCTCTGCATCAGAGCCATCGCCTGCGGATGTAAGATAATCCGTATCGAAAGTAACGTCTCCGAGGAGGGCGCGCACATGGCCTGCGCCGCGCTCGTCACCGACGAAGAAAACCTTGCGGGCCGTTCTGGGTAGTCCATCCTTCAGGGCGTCTGCGATGCGGCGGTGGAAGACCTCTTCGGTCTTTTCCTCTTCCTGTTCCTGCGTTGTGCCAAGCGAGTGAAATTTTGCAAAGCTGCCATGGCCCTGTGTGCGGCGGCCGCTGGACGCGGAATGGAACAGGACATCGAGTTGCGGCTCGCGGCGCGCTTCAATCTCGTCATAATCGGGAACCGACATCGTGTCGGAGAAGTCTTCAAGGCCGCGAGCGGTCGCCCGATAGATTTTCGGCTGGTCACGATCAACGATGACCGCCCATGCCGAGTTGCGGCTCGAGGCGTCAACGAGGACCGGCAACCACATCGCCTCCTGATCGCTGGCGACCATGGCCACGGGTGGATTGTTCAACCTGACCTCATGAAAGTCGCCGCCCGCAGAGAAGAAAGCCGAGCCTGCACTTTCCATGTCAGACATTTCCAGCGCGGTCAGGCGGTCGATGAGCTGAGTGTGGTCGCCAGGACAGCCGGCAATGGCCTGCGCGGCGTTCTTGGTCGCGATGCGAAGTTTCTCGCCACCTGTCTGCATATGCGGACGCGGGAGCAGCACCGAGACCACATTGTCGCCAAGGCCCGTGAGGGCCTCGTGAATATTCGCGGGTGAAAACCGATTGGTCATGACAGTGTCCCTTCATCTTTGCCGTTACCAACAGAACGGCATGGCAGGCGTTAAGTTCCTGAGCGTCCGCGCCGCACAGCATCAGCCCTTCCCCTTGCCGCCTGCACACGCTATCTGCGGCGCATGGCTCAACCTCCCCTGATTTCATTATCTGATGTGCGTCTCTCGCTTGGCGCCAAGCCCCTGTTCGAGGGGGTGACGCTGAGCCTGTCCAAGGGCGAGCGGGCGGCATTGGTCGGGCGCAACGGGGCGGGCAAGTCCACCCTGATGCGCATTATCAGCGAACAGGCGGAGGCTGATAGCGGGCAGGTCTGGCGCCAGCCGGGCACGACCTATGCCACGGTGGTGCAGGAACCGCGCTTTGACGGGTTCGACACGGTGCTCGACTATGTCAGCGACGGACTGGAATACACCTATATGGCCGAGGCCGAGCTGATGGAATTCGGCGTCGATCCGGCGGCCGATCCGAAGACCCTGTCAGGCGGGCAGCAAAGGCGTGCCGCGCTGGCGAAGGCGTTTGCGGCCGAGCCTGACGTCATCCTGCTGGACGAGCCGACCAACCATCTCGACGTGCCGATGATCGAATACCTGGAGGGGCGCCTGAAGGCGTTCAACGGCGTTGTCCTGGTGGTCAGCCACGACCGGCGTTTCCTTGAGACCGTATCGACCAACACGCTGTGGCTGCGTCAGGGCGTCGTGCTGAAATCGCCGGAAGGCTATGTCAAGTTCGACGAATGGGCCGAGGCCATCGAGGTGGAGGAAGAACGCCAGCTCAAGCGCGTGACCACGCAGCTTAAGGCGGAACAACACTGGCTGGCGCGCGGCGTGACCGGGCGGCGCAAGCGCAACCAGGGGCGCCTTGCAAAGCTCCACGACATGCGCGCTCAGCATGGCGCGATGCGCGCGGCGCTGAATGACCGAAAGAACGCGGCCGAATTCAGCGCAGGCGTCGGCGATTCGATGAGCAAGAAGGTGATCGAAGTGAAGGGCCTGTCGAAGGCGTTTGATACAGCCGCCGGACCGCTGGTGATCGCCACGGACCTGTCGCTGAAGATCCTGCGCGGCGACCGGATCGGCATTATCGGGCCGAACGGCGCGGGCAAGACGACGCTGGTGCGCCTGCTGCTGGGCGAGATCGAACCGGACGAAGGCAGCGTACGCCACGCCAAGACGCTCGACGTGACCTACCTCGACCAGACACGCGACACGCTGGACCCGAAGGACACGATCTGGGAGGCGCTGGCCCCATCAGGCGGGGACTCGCTGATGGTGCAGGGTCAGCAGCGCCACATTGCCGCCTATGCCAAGGATTTCCTGTTCAAGCCGGAACAGCTGCGCCAGCCCGTCGGCGCGCTGTCGGGCGGGGAGCGCAACCGGCTGGCGCTGGCGATTGGCCTTGCCAAGCCTTCGACCCTGCTGGTGATGGATGAACCGACCAATGACCTCGACCTGCAGACGCTGGACCTGCTGGAGGACATGCTTCTGGCCTATGAGGGCACGTTGCTGCTGGTGAGCCACGACCGGGCCTTCCTGGACTCGACGGTGACGAGCTGTCTCTGTCCGCTGGGCGATGGCAAATGGGTGCAGACGGCCGGCGGCTGGAGCGATGCGCAGGACCAGCTGGCGCATGCACGCCGCAATGACGAGGCCAATGCGCGAACTGAGAAGGCGAAAGCGGTTGAGGCCCCGAAGGCCCGGCCGCAGACAAAGCTGTCATTCAAGGACGAACACCGGCAGAAGGAAATCGACGCGCTGATCCCTGCGCTGCATGCCGAGATCACGAAGCTGGAGAAGGACCTCGCCGACCCTGGCCTCTATGCCCGCGACCCGAAGGCGTTCAATGCCAAGTCCGAACGTATCGGCGCGGCGCGCGAAGAAGCCGAAGCGGCCGAGATGGAATGGCTGGAAATCGAGGAAAAGCGCGAGGCGCTGGCGACCTGAACATAAAAGCTTCGTTAACCGGCGCATCCTAGATTCCGGCTCTGGATATATGGGAGTTCAGCTGATGCGCCTGTCATGGATGCTTGCGATTGCCGCCTGCCTGGTGGCGCCTGCCTTTGCCGATGCGCCAATGTCGCTGAAGGCTGATGCCATGGCAACGCCGGAGATGGTCGGCGCGGAACACGGCCTCTACCGCTTTGGCGCCACCTACAGCGTGACACCGTCAGACAACGCATCGAGTTGCCAGACTGCCTGCGCAGACGATGCCAGATGCGTTGCGTGGAGCCATGTTGAAACGACCGGCGAGCATGATGCCTGGTGCGAACTGAAACGCGGCGGCGGCCGCATCGAGCGCAATCCGCTTGCCACATCCGGCATCTCGCCGCGCCATGAGGCAATCTTCGCACCCGTCTTGGAAGCGCCTGTGGACGAACTGCTCGGCGACGCGGATGATATCAGGGCGATTACGGTCGAGATGGAAAAGGTTGATGTCGACGGACCCACGGACCTGACGCCGACCAATGACTAGATCAGAGTGCTGATTCCAGGAATCAGCACTCTGATCGCGAATTCCTTATTGGTCGCAGCGTGTCCCCGAAAACCAGGTCCACTTTCCGGCACGCCGCTCTAGAGCGCGCGCTCCTTGGTCGACGTGAACCGGATCGCCGGGTTCTTTTCCTGTGCATAGCCGACATCCCAGGCGTTCTTCGCAAGGTAGACCGGCGCTCCATCCAGGTCCGTGCCGGAAGCTGACTTGTTCCGCTCAAGGAATTCTTCGAGCTTGACCGGATCGTCGCAGGCCATCCAGCGGGCGACATTGTAGGGTGCCGGCTCAAACACGACTTCAAGATTGTATTCGGCTGCCACGCGCTCGATCATGACTTCAAACTGAAGCTGGCCGACGGCGCCGACGATCATGTCGGAGCCAATGGCAGGCTTGAACAATTGCGTGACGCCTTCCTCGGCGAGGCTTTCGAGCGCCTTGCGCAGGTGTTTCGCCTTCATCGGGTCTTTCACGCGGGCCCGGCGCAGGAGTTCGGGCGCAAAGTTCGGGATGCCGGCAAACTGGATTTCGCCGCTTTCCGACAGGCTGTCACCGACACGCAGCTGGCCATGGTTGGGCACGCCGATCACGTCGCCCGCATAAGCCGTCTCTGCGATCTCGCGGTCCTGCGCGAGGAACATCAGCGGGTTGTGGATATTCAGCTGCTTGCCGCTGGCGCTCTTCAGGCGCATGCCGCGCCGGAACTCGCCCGAGCACAGGCGCAGGAACGCGACGCGGTCGCGATGGTTGGGGTCCATGTTCGCCTGGATCTTGAAGACGAAGCCGGAGACGTCATTGTCCGAAGGCTGAACATTTATCACTGCGCCCTTGCGTTCAGCTTTCTGGATACGCGGCGGCGGCGCATAATCGCGCAATGTGTCGAGCAGCTCGGCAACGCCAAAATGGCGCAGAGCCGAGCCGAACACGACAGGCGTCATGTTGCCGGCCTTGAAGGCCTCCTCGTCAAATTTCGGCAGCAGGCCGGTGACCATTTCCACGCCTTCGACGAGGTCGGCATGGACATAGTCATCGAGCTTGCCGATCAGGTCTTCGTCACTGCCGGAAATGCGGGTCGCCGGGCCGATATGGGGCGGCTCGCCCGGGCGGCGGTCGAACTGCAGAAACTCACCCGATGCAAGATCCTTCATACCGGCAAAGCGCTGACCGGACGCGGCCGGCCAGTAGAGCGGCGCAGTGTCGAGCTGCAACTTGTCCTGCACTTCGTCGAGCAGTTCGATGGGTTCCAGCGCCTCGCGGTCCATCTTGTTGATGAAGGTGACAATCGGAATGTCGCGCATGCGGCAGACTTCGAACAGCTTCAATGTCTGCGGCTCGATCCCCTTGGCGGCATCGAGTACCATGACGGCGCAATCGGCCGCCGTGAGCGTGCGATAGGTATCCTCCGAGAAGTCTTCGTGGCCCGGCGTATCGAGCAGGTTGAAGACCAGGTCGCTATACTCGAATGTCATCACCGAGGCCGACACCGAGATGCCACGGTCCCGT
>TARA_R110001606_G_scaffold91591_3_pt1 | contig 20336 bp, 25 predicted proteins | sample TARA_R110001606 | Tara Oceans TARA_R110001606 (sample SAMEA4398315) | marine metagenome | biome: Polar Biome; feature: [SRF] surface water layer (ENVO:00010504); material: water (ENVO:00002006), including particulate matter (ENVO:01000060) such as... | depth 5 m | reverse complement strand
TGACTATCTCCATAAAAAAAGTTCATCATAACTCCAACAACACTACCTAAAAGAAAACCTAAAATAATATCGGCTATCTTATCATTTACAACACTAGAAAAAGTAGCTAAAAAGAAATATGAAGCAGCTACCAAGCTCCAAAATGTAGATAAATAATATAAAAATCTTTTAGAAAACTTATCTTCTTGGTTTAATGCAGCCTTTTGCATAGACCTAGCATCTTTAACGTTATCTAAATCTAATTCTAATAGCCTTAAAGCCTCTACTTTTTCATGCGCAGTTAACTTATCATCTTTTTGGATTAAGTTCTTTACAATTCCCAAAGCACCGTTTGATGGTAAAACATCTCCAACAATATCTAATATGTGAGGCGCTGCGCCTCTTAAGAAATCCCCTATTTTTGTTGTCCCGTTATTATCTTTATAACTTCCCATAATTATTTTATTTGAAAATGCGCACCATCTTTACCCCATAAGTCAAAACCCCATTCGAGATCAATTCCAAACTGCTCCTTTGCAACTTTTTGTAAATGCCTTGCAATTGGTTCCATGTATTTCATGTTCCAAGATGCACCGCCATTAACATAAGCGTAAATATCAAATGCTTTACCGCTTTTATGATAGCTGTTTAGTGTCCAAGTAACCTTTCTACCTGGCTTTGTTCTCCCTTGTGCGTACATCTCAATCTGATCTTGATCTGTTCGTTTACCGCCCATTTTAGGTATTCCAAAATCATAAGGGCTGGTTGGTATAGCACGTTCAATAATCTGAATTAAAACATCTTCAATGCCGTCTATTCTTAACCTACTTCTTTTACTTAATTTGTTCATTTAATTACTCTTTTACTTCAATTAAATCTAGTTCTTCACTTGCTGCAATAACCCTTTTTAAATATTCCCGTCCTTGTTCTTTGTTTTCTGGATTAGAGTTTACTTGCTGGCTAACAGTTTGAACCAACAAATCAGCGGCTACTTTTAAAATTTCTTTTTGTTCTTTAGTCATAATTAAATTATTTCAGTATTTCCTAATCCTATTTGAGATTCAATTATTTCTTTTAACCAATCTTTAACCAATGCAGCACTTCCAGCATCATCCAATAATTTCCATTGTTCATCAGTGCATTCTTTTAATTGAATATAACTAAAGTCTTTAACTTTTGGAATTGGCAACCATCCATCGGTATTAGATGTTTCTTTTGCACTTAAACTAAACCAATGAGTTAAATTAAATCTAATAGTATTTTTTTCTTCTATGAATTGTGCTGTATAATAGATTATACTACCAGAACTTACCATTCCTTTATCTGGTCTTTGCAATTGTTTGTTTATTTGTATCATTTTGTAAAGGTATTAAATTAAGTTAAGAACTTGTTATTGTTTCCCATGCACTTCCGTTGTAAAAACATTTTTTACTTAATGTTAAATCATAAACTTCTAGTCCTTCGACTGGTGAAGATATTGCGTTTTTTTGGGTAGTTGTCATTCTAGGAGTTAAAAAACCTTGTGTAGTGCTTGTTATATCTAATTTAGATGAAGCCTCAGGGGCTTCCGTTCCAATACCTAGTATTCCGTTGCTTTTAAAATTAAAGTGATTCACTCCAAAATTAGCAACAATCAAAAGATTATTTGTTACGTCTGAAACATTAGAGTTAGTGTTAAAGTAGTGATTCACACCACTAGCAGTCGAATTGCTGCCTTTGTAGGATATGGCATTACTGCCTAGAACTATATTCGTAGCACTACCACCACCAGCACTATTAATAGTGGTAACATGAAATGCAGGCACACAATTAACCCTAGAGACTGCTTGAAGATTCATTTGATCGAAACCTTCGCCAATTTGAACTCTGTTATTAGGTGAATAATATGTAAATAATTTTTTTGTAAAAAAATAAATTTCACCATCAATAGCACTAAAAAAGTCTCCAGCTGTGTTGCTTAATGTTAATGATCCAGAATCTAAAGTGGTTCCATATTCTAATTTCACCCTTTCAACTCCAGAGCTATTATCTAAACTAAACGGAATATCTCCGCCCGTAGATTTAAACCTAATTTTTCCTTGAACAAATGAAAGGGTGTGACTATCTAAAGTTACATTCCTAGACCCCGTTAAAGAACCATCTATTCTGTATAAATTGTCTACATTAGCATTTATGTATGCTAATAGTTCTGAAACTTTCATCTTTGCAGACTCGAAAGTTGTACCAGTATCTTCTGTTGAATCGGGACCTAAAAGGTCATCACCCTGTATAGTTGCCGCTGTTCTTGTTTTCGTGTACTGATTAATTTGTTTTCCCATCTTTTAAAAATTTCTCTTTATTATATTGTCGTTTCTACTTGTGAATTTAATTATATAATTTGAAGTTCTGTTATCTTGTATTCTAGTTTTTTCTATCGACTCTGGAGAAACCTCAATTTTTCTCAATATTTGCTCATTCATCAGATTGTAGTCAGTTACATTAAAAGAGTTGCTTAATACTGCATTCTTTGTTAAAAACTCTGATATTGATCTAGGTATTAAGTCGGCTTCTAATGTCCAGTTTTCAATTATCTTATCCTGAACTTGTTTTTGTTTATGTTCCTGAGTCTTATAAATTATCTTTTCAAAATCTTCGCCTTCTTCAAAAAATCTACCTCTTACCCTTACTGATTGATACCATTCTAAGCCCGTAAAATCGAAAATCGAACTCATTATGTTTCCATTTTGTACACTCTCAATTCTTACAGTACCATCTGCAGCAATATCAGAATATCCCATTAATTTATAAAGTTCGCTTTCAAAAGTCGATGCAACACCTATTACAGAAAGTTCTGCTTTTATTTGGTATTCGCCACCTCCATAAATATTATACACCTCTTCCCACTCTAGTAAATAACCAACATACATCTGTTGTTCAGCATTACCACTAGAAAAGCCATTAAAGAAAGTACCATAAGTGTTATTATTTAAGTCCTCAATCTTAACCCCATTTTTCCAAAGCTCAATCGCTACAGTATCACTTGCAATAAATCTTCTAAATAAAAATTGGCTTTTATCATTTTTGTAATCTTCACCTCCAACTTCTGCAAAAACATTCCCAACATAATCACATTCTACTTCGCAATAACAAAAATCACTAACTGGAATAGATATTATTTCAGGCAAACTTTCGCCTTTAACTTTGGTTGCTAAACCGCTGCCAAATGTATGTGGATTATTGTCTGGTAATTGTATCGTTATCATATTGCTTGAACTTTAGTTTCTACCGTTCCACTCGTATCTTTTACTGTATTGTCTGGACTTGTTAATTTTGCATTTGGATCAATTGTTCCTTCAACTTCAATCTTACCACTTAAATTATAACCAACTCCACTATTTAATTGACTTCCATCTATTAAGCACTCAGTAACTACATTTCCAGCGAGTAAAAATATATCTAAATTAGTAAAGCCAATTTTAGGAATTACTCGATTATTTGAAGGATAAGAATAAAGAGTTCCTACTTCGTCAATGTTATAACCGTTTTGATCCGTTTCTTCTATTCTATGTATAGCTGTAAAATCTGTTAAATCAGTTACAGCACCACTAGAATTAACCCAAGTTATTTTGAATAATGTGTTTTGCCCTGTTAAAATTGCACCACTTAAATTCGTTAAGTTAGTTGGATCAAATGTTTCTATTGTTGCACTCCATACAGGAACTGCATTACCGTCTAAATCATAATCATAAACATTTAATGGTGGTGTTAGAAGGTGGTAATCTGTTATTCCTCCAACTCCTAATAAGCTAACCCCTGATAAATTGGAAAACATACTCAACTTAATGGTGTAGCCATTTAAGCCGCTGTAATTACTTGACTTATCATTTAGATTATTGTTTGGTTTTGAAATGTCATAAAAAATAGAATCAACTAAATTGTTTTGTATCCAATCTTGCCAACTTATCTTTTGTGAGAACCTTAAATTGTAAGTCTGTAATCCTGCAGCTAATCCTCCAGTTGTTAAACTAACATCGTTAAATTGATTACCACTTTCTAAATTATAGTTTCTAGTAGTAATTAAATTGAATTGCTGAACTCCACTCACAATAATTGGATTAGCAACATTAAATACAAAACTATCTAATTCAAAAAATGATCCAGTTGTATTATTTTCTGCAATTAATCTAAATTCTAATGTATTTAAAACAGCTTGTTTGTTTAGATCCAAATCAAATGATCCTTGCATTGTAAAACCGTCCTCATTCCATTGCACCAAACTGGTAAATCCAGTATCAACACCTACAACTTCTTTGTAAGGAAATAAATTAAAAGATGGATTAACTATTAAATCTGGAATATCTGCACTTTCATCATAAGTTCCAACATCTGCTAATATTGTTACCCTATCACTATTACCACTAATTAAAGTAACATCACCTAATTGAACACCAATAATAAAATAAATGTCATCTTGTGAATTTTTATTTGATAAGAAAGCCTTTTGCAAACTTGCGTATTCAACATCAAAAGTCAATGTCATTGTATTAGTAACAATATTTGAAATTTCGTAATTTTCAATAATAGATTTATCACCAACTGTAGGAGTTAATCCTTCGTTATTTAAAGAATTATCATAAAGAAAGTTATCTTTTAAATCTGTTAATGTCGTGTTTTGGTATTCGTCTTGATCTGGTAAGTAAGAAATATAAATCCCTGCCCTTTCTCCTGAAGTAAAGTTACCCGTATTCTTTTGAACTTCAATAGTTACCTTTGTTTTGCTTCCGATTATTATACCATCCGCACTACCTAAAGTGTTAGCATCTTGATATATTATAGAGTTAACTTGATAATTGTTATTAAATCCATTAAAATTTTCGTTAAACCAAGCAACAGAACCTAAATTGTTTTCTAAAGTTTTAATCTTCTCTGTATTAGGATTAGATAAAACTGTTCTAAATCCTGGACTATAAACATACTTTAAAGAATTTAAACCAGCCAATAAAGGAGGCGTAATATTGTTTTGTAGATTTCCCAATTCTCCCTCTAAATAATAAGGAACTATAGTAAACTCGTGTTCAATCTCAAATCTTTGAGTAAAAGAGTTAGGATCACTAACATATTTAACCCGCATAGTTCCCGTTCTCCAATCCTCATAACTTCCCAACCTTTGAAGCGTTACAAAATTTGTATCTCTTACGCCCAATATTCTCTCTCCAATATTTGAACCATAATAACCTTGGTCATTATTGGAAACTAAAGATGTTATACTGAAATTAGCGTTATTATCAATTAAACCAAACTTGTAAACCATACTTGTTAAATCTGTATCGCCATAAATAACAACACTAGCATTAACAAATCCATTTAAAGAACTATCTGGTAAACTACCTGTTGCAAACATCTGGCTACCCGAAAGAGAACTAATAATACCAGTAGTTTGATTAAAACCAGAATTATTAGTATAAGTCATTATAAAATTATCTCCTTCATAAAATCTATCATCTGACCAATTCCCGCTCTGCCTTGTTATTAAAAAATCACCACCACCTAAAGACGTACTAGCTACTGAATTACTCGAAGAGGCTGCAAACAACCAAGATACATCTATTTGTTGAACAAGTTTAACATTCTCCATTACAGATCCTGCTAGATTATTTGTATAATCTGAAGGGTTGCCAGTAAAGTTAATGCCGTTTTTAAATTGATTGTAAAACTTAGAAGATTTTATTACTATATTAACTGCCATACTGGTTTTTTTTTGCCATTTCTCTTAAGCTTTCAATATCAACTTTTTCTCCTTTTATCTTTGAGAAATTTTCAATAAAACTATTAATATCTAATGTTCTATTTTTTTGTATTTCGCTTAAGGCATTTTTAATAAACTCTTTTTGTGATCCCTCTTCTATTTGCTCCAAAATAGGAGTAATATCCTTAAGCTGCTTAGATATAACTTCATCTAATTGTTTATTTATATTTATCATTGAGCTTCAATGTATGTTTCTGTTAAAGTAGTAGTGTAAATTTCTTTTTGTTCATATTCACCCTCTGCTGTATCTCCCGAAATTAACCAATTTAAACTTCTAAATTTTGCATGATTATTATCACTATCAACAAAGTTACTATTTTCTATCGTATTTAAAAAATTATCAAATCCAAAAGGTAAACCCTCTAATGTATAAAGTGCTTTTTGACCTCCGAAATTATTTAAAACAAATGATTTCTCGTTAATATACAAGTTGTATAGCACTTTTGCGCTAAACATTTGTCTATGATTTGAGGGTAATTTACCACCTTTTACATACAATAATTTAGGCTTTGTTGTGTTGTTAGTTCCAACTTTTAAAACTCCTATTCTGCTCGTTATTTTTCCAGCTAAATTTGATGAGCCACCAAAGAAATTAATCACTTCATCAACTGTTCCTGCTAAATCTGCTAATGAATTTTCTAAACCGTTTAAACTATCCTTTCGGTTTCCTAATGAAACTGGAATAGATGTTGTTTCATGTTTAGTAATGTATTTCGCTTCACTATTTGTTATTGTAGTGTCATTTGTTATTATCTCGTAGTTAGTCCCTTTAAAATTATTTAAAGTCCATTCGTCTGCAATTTCGTCCGTATCAAATCTAATCAATCTACTAAATACTAATTCATCGGTATTAAATCGCTTAACCCTTAATAAATAGTTAGGCATTTGATAAGTAGATGATTGTTTCCAGTACGGGTCATTTTTACTCCTAAATTCTAGCGTAGTTCCATTAACTTTAATATTAGCGTTAAACATTTTCTCGCAAAGTTCAAAAAATTCTAAGCCCGTAAATCCGTAATCTCTTTCGTTGGGTAGCCCCGTTTTTGTTCCTTTAGGGAAATTAATTAATCCAGTTAGTAAATTAACATCATCAGTTTCTAAATTAGATGGTAAGTAAACCAAATCATCTAGTAAAGCGATAGGACTTGAAAAAGTATAACCTAAATGATTAGCTATTTTAGTTAAAGCAGTTCTAAGACCTAACGTCTTATGTGTTCTAGGTATTGGAAGTAATGCCTCAAATATCTGTGTTGCTAAATTAAGAATAGCAACAACCATAAATAATGTGAATACTAAATTAAGAATAGCAGAAGCAACTAAGTAAATAGCAGATCCAACACTTCCAGTAAAACCAGCCGCAAAAATACCTGAAGCGGTAGCTACACTATTTCCAGTTTTCTCTATTTGCTGTTTTAATTGAACCGAAAGCATAAAAGCAACAACAATATTCATAAGAATTTCCAACTTATTGTCTAACTTCTCTACTACATACTTAACACTTGTATAATCTGCTTGTGTAAATACTCCAATAGATTCCAAATAGCTCATTGTAGTACCTGCTAATCTATCCCTAACACTTGTTAAGCCTTTCGCTAATTGAATGTTTGCCTTAACCGTTGTATCTTCGTGTAACTCCACGCCATTAGCACAATTAATATATCCATCAAATGAATTTTTTGAAGTGTTAATATTATACGCATCAATCTTAAATGGTATTCCCTCAAAAATACGACCAGCACTAATCCAGTCTCTAATTTCTTGAGCTTCTTTATCTACGAATGTAAAAGAATCAATGTCAATAATTGGCTGCACACCTCCATCTTCAAAATTTGCATCAATAGAAATATCTTCCCATTCAATAGGAGCGTCAACAACTTTGTTATTTAGATTAAATCTAAGATTTGCGCTTATGGATGTTTCGCTCATTGTCTAGTTCTTAATTTACTCTTTACTTTGGTTCGTGTTCCATCCTTAGAGTAGTTTTGAAATATAAGTTTCTTCATAGTATCAATATCAGATCCTAAATAAGTTTCTTTGTTATTAATAGCAGAAACTATGCTCTTTTCTAACGTATCAAATTTACTTAATATTTGTTCGTTACTATCAAATCTATTTTCTTTTATCGTTAGTTGTGGCGTGTTGTAAGATAGCAAATCATTATTAAAGTCGTGAACTATGTTTGCAGCATCATCATTACTGATACCTCCCATTTTATTGTTATTCTGCTTATCAACAACTCTCTCGTTATCGTGTAACATAGCCATGTGTCCGCCATTAGAGTCTAATGATCCATTGTTTCCTGTATCTGTTGTACCATCAAAGAAACTTGGTAGTGATGCAACAAATGAAGTTAAAACAGTAGTTGAAGTAATTGCACTTGTTAATGCTTGACCAGTAGTTTTGCCGCTATCTAATTCAGAATTAAAAGCCGATATAACCGCTAAAGCAAGTTCAAACTGTTTTTCTTTTTGTAATAACTCTTCTTTCTTTCTGTTGGCTTCTGCTTGATCCTTTTGATTTTGTCCTAAACTTGCTGCAGCATCTGCATTTCCTTGTGCTGCCAAATTCTCTAATTGTTCACCTCTTTTTTTAGTTGAATCAATCTCTTCATCTGCTTTTTCTAATTTGTCAGCAAAATATTTGTCATTTAATGCGCTTAATACTGATAGTACTTTTTCTCTATTTTCAATTTGATTATCTAGTGATTTCTTTTCGTTTTCTTCCTCTTTTTCAATTCTTTCATTTTGTTGTTCAAGTAAAGCATCATTTAACTCTCTTTCAATTTCAAGTGAAGCCGTAGAACCATCCTCCTCTAAATCTAACCGTCTAATTAAATTATCTATATTATCTTGCTCTCTTTGACTTTCTAAATCTTCTAAAGCCTTCTTAGTTTCTTTGGCATTTCCAGTAATTGCAACAAATAACGCATCTTCTTGGGCGATAATGTCCTTTCTTATGTCAATAGAATCCTGTTCAGCTTCATTTAACTCGGTCTGAGAATCTTCTAAATCTTGTAGGACAGTTTTACGTTCTCTTATAACTTCTAAAGTTCTAGTGTTTATTATTTCTGATTGTCCTAGTAATTGAATTTGCTTCGCCAATTCTGTAGCATCTAATAAAAGCAAATCATCAACATTTAAACCAGCGTTTGATAAATCTTGCAACACATCTTTTTGCCCTCTAAAACTATCTTCGGCTAATTTTCCAGTTCTTTTTAATAAAGCGGCTCTAACTTCTAAAGTTTCTTTTTCGTTGGCTATTATTCTTTCATTAATTGTTTTCTGATTGTCAAAACCATCAATAAGAATGTCTAAATCAATTTCTAGTCTATCTTGTTTTACTTGTCTTATTTCTTTTTCATTTTCAAGTATTTCATTTTTTAATGAGTTTTCAGCATCAATAACTTTTGTAATTGCTTCGGTTTCTTGATCCAACAAATCAACACTTGCTCCTCCTGCAAGGTTTGCAATTCTTATTCTTTCTTTTGTTATTTCAAGTTCCTGATTGGCTAAACTTACACTTATATTTGATCTACTTATCTGAAGCCCTTGACCTTTTAATATTGCAGCGTTTATTTCTTCAAAACTTCTTGTGCTATCTCCAGCAATTATCTGCTGTTGCTCTATTAGTCCATTAAGTTTTGACAATCTAACTTCTAAAGGTCTTTGTGATTTTTCAAACTCTATAACTCTTTTGGTTAATGCTTCTTGTGCTAGTGCTGACTCTTTAACCTTCCCTGTAAAATCTTCTGTTGATTCGGACGTTCTTCCAAATTGATCTTCTTGCTCTGTAAGTGAGTCAATCAAACCTTCACCTCCTTGAACAGATTCAACTACTGCAGCACCATAATCAAATAAATCTAACGCTGTTGCAGATACAACATTTTTAACTTGATCGAAAACGCCACCTAGTTTACTTGTTATTTCCCTAACGTTTTCAGAACCTTCTGCATTATCATTTAAAGATGTTGATATTCCACTAAACGCTGCATCAACCGACAAAGCACCAGCAGCAACCGCAGCCATTGCTGTTGCTGCCTTACCTAATGTGTCAGGGTAATTACCTACATTTCTTTGAAATTGTCCTGCAGCTTCATCAACATCTTTTAAAGACCTATCTAATCTTTTTACCTCTTTTCCTAGCTTTCTAGTTTGCTTTGTTGTTTTTCCTTCCGTTAATAAAAGGTTCTTGTATTGCTTTCTAAGCGTGTTAAGCCTTTTTGATTGCACTCCATAGACATCAGATAGCTCTTCTAATTCTTTTATTTGTATTTTAGTTAACTTATCATCTTCATTTTTTTTAATCTTTGCTAAAGTTTCAGCTGTTTTCTTTTCTCTATCTGCTGCTTGCTGTTTTTTCTTTTCGAATTTGTCAAAAGCCTTTTCTCTTCTTACTCTTGTGTCTAAATCTTCTTTTGCTGTCCTCTCTTTTTGTTTTGCTATCTTGGATTCTAATGCTGATTGCTTTTTTATTGCATCCTTTTCTTTCTTATCAGCCCTATCAAATGCTTTTTCTCTATCTTTTTGTAGTTTTAATTCTGATAACCTAGCTTTTTCTAGTTGATTCTGTAAAACTAATCTTTGTTTATCTAATTTTATTTTATCTTCAAAAGCCTTGTTAACTTTCTTAACCTCTTCATCAGCACCTTTTAAACCAGCAAAATCTTGTGTTGAATTTCCTTTTAATGCAGCCTTTGAATCGGTTGCAACCTTTTTAAGAGATACATCTAATTTATCTACTACTTCAATTAATAATTTAGTTGAGTCAATGGTGTTTTGCCATAAATTCTTTTCAATTACTTGATCTGGTGTTATCTTTTTAGCCATTTTCTTTAATGCTTCTTAAGTAATTATAATAATCTGCTACTGTAATCTCTTTTGTGTTGATCTTAATACCTTGCATCTTTTCCAAGTGAACTAGACTATCTCTAAAACTTGAACCTTTCTTTGTGGTATCATACATTGATTCTAATGCATTCTGCTCAATGTTAATGTAATTTAGTAGTATTCTATCCTCTTTTACAATATAGTCGGCTTGTAACTCTGCTATTTTGCGCTTTGCTTTTAATATATCTTTGTATTCGTTACTTAATCCAAATTCTCTAAGGTATTCATCATAAATAGCGGCCCAAATTGTTTCAAGTTCTTGTGTGTTTTCACATTTTACTTTATCAACAAACAACCATTTCAACTCATTCGTATCATGGATTTGTTTCCAGTTATACATCGGTAAATTATCAATGCTATCAAACTTTTTTGAGAATCTCAATAATAAGTTTGTCTTTAAGCGTTTCAATAAGTTCTTGCAAATTTTCTTCATTGAGTCCAATAATGTCCTCACCCCATCTATCATAAAGGTTTGTATCTTTGCCATTGTCATCTGTTTTAATAGGGTCTGCATCAATTTCCAATAAACTACTATCTACTTTCGCTGTAATACTTGCGTAAAATTCACTAGTATCTAACAAATTTACAACATCCCTCTGTTTATTTGGGTTTAATTGTAGTGTTAAATCCGAATAACCGCCTCCAATATCTGAAAGTTTAACATCAAAACTATTTTTTCCAGTCAATAATTGTTTACGGTTAGCCTCTTCAATCCAATTAAGAATAGCCCTATCAGATAATATTTGACGTATTATACTGATAGGGTCTATTTTTAACCATTTATTTAGACTTTCCTTTAACAACTTTGCTCGGATTTACTTTATAATAGTATGCCTCTAAATCTACTTTATCAGCAAATGCTTTATGCTGTTTTAGAAATAAGGCTTTACTCATTTTTTTAATCTCTTTGTCATTAAATGAAATCTTCATAACTTAATTTTTATTGATAAGTAATAGTTGCTTCTCCAAACTCAAAACCTGCTTGCGTAGCGTTAATGGTTCCTAAATCTGCTGCTGTTTGAGCTGAGAAAGTTAATGTATAAGTTCCGTTTGGATTTTCAACTGAAGCACTTACGACAACTGCTGAACTAGTTGTTGTGTTATACATAGCGAAATCACCAACTACTAATCCAGTAAATGCTGATCCTTTTGCAGAACCATCAACTGTTTTATAAGTAATAACTGCACTTGTTGCAGATGCTGAAGCCGCTGCACTTTGGTCAACGTCAATTAAACCCCTTTTAGATAAAACATCCGTTCCGTGTTCTGCAAAAGTTAAAGTTCTTAAATCTCCGTCTTTTACTGATTTACCCCATGTAGAAGAAAAAGAAACTTTGAAAATTGTTGATTCCGTAGGGAAAACAACCTTTCCAAAACTATTTCTTTCTAATCTGATCGGATCCATGAAGTTATCTCTATTTACTATTCCGTTCCATCCGTTATCTTCATCGATAAGATAAACACCCATATCAACACAATTGTTACCGTTGATCTTTTTTGCTAATTCAGCACTTGAAGCTAAGAAATCAGAACTCATAGTTCTAACACCTTGAGAAGTAATGAAATTTACATTATCAATTGTTTCAGTATTTGGATCAGCTCTTTCAGTTACAAAGTTTGAAATACTATCAGTTAAGTAACCTCTTAAAGCCTTATTAGAATTAGTCAATAAAGCATCTATTTCAGTTTCACCAAAAGGAGCAGATAAATCAATTCCATTAATGCTTCCATCAGCTTTTAAATATTCTACGAAAATATATTTTCTCGTTATTCCAGGATGTATAATACAAGCCCCTGATTGTAGGTTAAATAAACCTGTGTCACAATTACATAGTGCCATTTTTTTAATTTTTAATTATTATTTTTAACAAGGACAACATGCCCTTGATTTTAGTATTGGTAAATCAATACCCAATTCGACACCGCTTAATTTGTCATTAAATATCCTCTGAGTATGCCCACCCTTTGAGGATAAATAAACTCCAAATTTAGCGTGATTAGTCGCTTTGTATGAATCAATTTTACCTATTAAATTACTATCATTTAAGTGTGCAATGAACTTGTATAACAAGTTTCGCATCGGCTTAATTGAAAATTCGTAATGTTCATTTGTAGTCCAGTTATTTTCGTCTGTTTCAGATAAGAAAAACAACCTTAATTGACTATTTCTATCTACCCTCGAATCATCTTTATTATTAAAATCATCTTCTATTATCTCTAATAAAAAAGCCATAGGAAATTTATCTGAACTTAACTCCTTTCTTGATAGTTCTTCTTTAGTTGCTATTACCGTCCCATGATAGTATTTTAAGCTATCTAAGGTTATTTCTGTAGCTGTTGGAACTATATTCCCCTTTATAGTAAATCTTTCGTTAAAAATAAAGTCTTTACCTATCTCATTTAGTACTTTATAATCAACTCCATCAATTTTAAACTCATAACAAGGGAATAAATAACCAGTATTACAAGTTTCAATAGTATAAGTACTATCTCCATTGTCCACAATAGACTTGAATTTTACCACAATATCTAATTGAGATATTAATTCTTCTACTATATCAACTGTTTCTTTAATCATTTTACAAAGATAATTATTTTTTTATTTATCGTTTATTTTGTTTGTATTCCTTTTTATTTGTCTTATCTCAGTAGCTATCATTTTATGCTCACTTTTTAAGTTTAATATATCAATTGTGTTTTTTTCTGATCTAATCATTAATTTTTCCATAGATATATTCACGCTTTTTGATAGCTCTGATATTTCTTTAAACATAGATTTTTGCGTTAAAACGTTTTGCTCTTTTAATCCTTCTAATTTAACAGAAGTTATGGCTCTATGCTCAGTAAGCGTTCTCATTTCACCAATTATAATATCTTGGCTTTTATTTAACTTATTAAACCAATACTTTAACACGAAAGCAACTAAGCCAATAATGCTAGTCATAGCAGTTACAGAAACCGCTGTTATTATGTTAATATCTATATTCATTAAATAAATTTCTACAATTAAAAGTTAATAAATTATAACTATTATTCTTTATTTCTTTGAACCTTACATTAAAATATATTGCTGGAAAATCAGTGTTTTTTATTATATCAGTTTTCTTTATAACAGTATCACACATTATAGGGTATTTTAATCCTTTTTTAAATCTTATTGTTTTGTCATTGTAAGTATATCTTACAGAACATTTAGGATTTAAAGATGTTGCAGCACCTAAAAGGGTTAGTAATTGATCTGGCTTGCTGTAGATAGCTTGTATTTTGTTTCTGTTATAGTTATCGCTTTTTAATCTTTCCCACTTATATCTATTTCTAAATATTACAAAAAACATTATTATAGATAAAGTAATTAATGAACAATTAGTAAAAAAATTTAAGTCAGTTTTATTAAAAAGGAAAATGTTTAAATTATTAAAATAATCATACCCTAATAAATTAAATAAGCCAAAACCAATGAATAAATTAAACATATTTTTAGGGCTATTTTTAAAAACATAAACAGCCAAAGATATCATAATAATTGAATCAATAACCCAATAAAGGCTATTACTATCAAAATATTCTGGTAAATATCTCATTAATAAAAATAATATTAAAAAAACTCTTAACATTACCCGTTGTTTGGTCGTTCTTTTGGTCGTCCACTTATCCAATCAGTAATCTTTTTTGCTTCTTCTTCAAAAACATCTTGAATAGCACTTAAAGTGGCTTCATCTTCTGTTTCTCTCATTACTTTTAACAACTTTCTAACTTGTACTTCGTTCATAATTATATTAATTAGTTTATTTATTCAAATTTACATATTATATAAATATATTACTCTATAATATACCCTAAAGCGTCAATTGATTTTCCTTTAAGTTCGATATATTGTCCTCCTTCCACTTTATGACCAAATACATCTATAAATTGACCATCATTTGATACTAAATAAGTAGATATTACAACCCTATATTCTATAATTTCATCAGCAGTAACACCCATGTCAGTAGTTAACGTTTCAACATCCTCATAAGCACTTATAAAATTTCCATGCTCTATGTTGTTTTGTAATTTACTGAAATTGTCATAAGTCAGTTCCCTTTGAAACTTATGAGATGTTAAACTTCCATCAATTTTTAATCTTGCTAATCTAATCATACTAGAAACTACATCATACAATATTAAACCGTACTGCATCCTGTTATGTTTTTTAAATATTTCATCCGCTAACATATCAATAGAATCCTCAATAGTTATTAAATTATAAAAATTTAGTATTTCTGTTTTTACCTCTTCATCTGGTTCGCTTTCAAAAAATACAAAAAGTTTTGATCCTTCTGCATTTCCTTTATAGTTTGGTGAATAGTTTAAAGACAACCATTTACTAAAATAGTTATTTTTCGCATTTGGATTTAAAATTAATTCTAACTTATACATACTTTTATACTTTTACATTTTGATGATTTATTACTAAAATCTATACAAGCTTTAGGTCTATTTTCATAAATAGAACATAATCTAGTTTTTTTATCTAACAAACTACAAAACCCAGTTTTATCTTTTTTAATTATTGCAAAATCTTCTAAATACATTTCATCTAAAAACTTTTCTCTTCCTTTGTAAGATGGATTATTTTTTGTAAATATTTCACTTTGTTTAATTACGTTTTCACCCTTTTTTATACTAATTAAATTATTATAATCCTCTTTATCAATATCTACCAATAAAGAACAACAACTTCCTACACAACTAAAGCAAGGATTTATTTCCATGTTTGGATAAATATTTCTCCACTATCCCAAGTGGTACTATCTCCTAAAGTACTTAAAAACAAGTGTACTTTATCTCCTGAACTTAATGAAATATTACCCCATGTACCTTGTATGCCATTTCGTCTATTTTTCTTTGCATTCATGTTTTCCCTGTATGGCTGTGGACCAATAACTGCTCCTGAACCCGTATCTATTCCAAAAGCCAACTCAATAGCTCCATTATCACTATTTAAGTTTGCCCTAGTCGTTATTGCTCCATAAATAACATAATCACCAGACTCAGCAACGGTAATCTCTAATAAACCCGTAAATGGAACACATTCTATTGGGCTTCCAAATGCTGCATTTACAGTTCCACCAGCAATATTAACAGACTTTTGTTTATACCAAGTTTGACCGCCTCCTATTGTTAGGGTAGTTTTACCTCCTCCATCATCATTTGACGTGACATTACCTTCAAAATTTAAAGTATCTGTATTTGTTCCAACTGTTATATCATCCTTTTGAACTATTATATTAGCACCTGATCCAGTTGTTCCCTTTTCTCCTTTTACTCCTTGAAGTTTTACCATAGAAAAGGTACTATCTGCACCTCTAAACTGCCCTGTTATTGTTGTCGTTCCTGCAGCTTCTATTTGTATTTGTATTTCAATATATTGCCCTGCTGTTAATTTTACAGGTGGTGGATTAATTATACAAGTCCAAAAATCCGAACTTGTCCCGCTGTTTCTTATGTAAGAACTTCCTAGAGGCATAGATTGTATTACTCCATCAATTAAATACCTACCTACAAACTGAGCTCTTTGTTGAGAAGAAAACATTCTAATATTTGCATTTATTTGATAAGTTCCATCAGCATCAACTTCTATCCTAGTATTGTTTGAAGCGTTGTTATGCGTAAATCCCGTGTCTTTTTCTATTTCTACGTTCCAAGGGAATATCGCAGGTGTTAATTGTGTAGCTGTTAAACCGCTATTAGTGGAACTTAAAACGCAAATTGGAAGCGGTTCAACCGTACCTGATATTGGTATATCTCCACTACCTTCTAAAGTTTGACCATTTACAGTTTTTATAGGTCTTTTAGTTTGAATTGTAGTAGTGGTTTCATCTCCAGTATTAGTTCCGCTTTGGTTTGATATTATTGTAATTTCGCTTGGAGTAATTACCCTAGTATTTCCTTCTAAAACAGTATTTGCATTAGTTCCAAAATCTTTATTAAAGGCGGTATTTTCTGCAAAGTCATTCTTTTTACCGTCTAAAGCAGTTTGTGTAGCAGTTGAAATAGGTTTATCAGCATCACTTGTGTTATCTACATTACCTAAACCAACATCTGACTTTGATAAGTCAATATTACCAGAACCCTCTAAACTGTTTCCTTCAATAGTTTTTAAAGGTCTTTTTGATTGAATAGTGCTTGTGGTTTCATCATTTGTATTTACTCCAGATTGATTTGCAATAGTAATTATTTCAGATGGACTAATTGTTCTAGTATTTCCTTCTAAAACCTCACCTGCAGAGGTTCCAAAATCCTTATTAAAAGATGTGTTTTCTGTAAAATCATCTTTCTTTAAATCTAAAGCTGTTTGTGTTAATGTGCTTATTGGCTTGTTTAAGTCGCTAGTGTTATCTGAATTAGATAAACCTACATCAGTCTTAGTTGTTCCGTGAGGATTAGTGCCATCATCTAAATTTAAAGAACTATGTAGACCTCCATTAACGCTTGTTAAATAACCAGCATCATTTACTAATTCACTTACATTATCTCCACTTTGTAAAGCACTATCCGCTTTAGTCTTTACATCATCTAAATCAATAGCACTAGTAACAGTAATAAAGTCTGTTTTACCCTCTATTCCTTTAACTCTGCTTGCTAATTCATCCAAAGCAGATTGAACATTAACAGGAGTTCCATCCCAATCTGAAGGAACTGTTAATGTATAGTCAATATCACTAGCAACACCAGAAGAACCAACCTCAACCAAAGTATTAGTAATATCATAAGCTTTTAATTTATTATCTAAACTATCTATAAATAAATCATACCTACCAAGTGTACTACTTGCTAGAGCTTGTGCTTGTGTTATTTCTAATTGGCTTAAAATGCTCATAATCCTATCTTAATTAGTCCGTTATTTGTTATTAAACCTTCATTTATAATTATTCCACTATGAATAATTAGCCTCGCACCGTTTTCAATTGTCATTGTTGCTCCATTATCTACAATAAAATTGCAAGCAATGAAATATTCAAAACAATCTTGAACAGTTATATTATCACCATTCTTTAAATGATACTTAATACCGTTGGAATTACCACCTCCACCACTTGAACTAATCTCTAAAGTGCAATCATCCAACTTAGTAATAGTTATATTATTACCAGCCTTTAAAACCTTTTCAAGTTCACAAACGTCTATTATATTATCTAAATTATAGCTTATCATGTAAAAGTTTTATAGCTTACTCTTGCTGATATTGTACCCGTTGTGTTCCCGTTTGGCTCAATCAACACTCTAAACCAATTACTTTTGAAATCATTCTTTTCAATCGTAACTAATATGTCATTTAAATTATAACTACCATCAACAGAACAATTATTTTTATAAATAGTCCAATCTATTGGAGGTGTGCAAGCACTTTTTGTTGTTGCCTCTTGTATAAATAATTTAGGTATACCGTCTAATCCAATAGACTCAATAAAAAGCTTCCATGCTGCTCTCTGGTCAAAGTTTATGTATTCACTAATAATCTGAATACTTGCGTCTGAATTATTTAATATTGTTGGAGTTCTCATATTCCACTTGTATTTTGTAAAATCTGTATATTTTCTTCTGGATAAACATTTAAGTTATCACAGATATACCATTGAATTGAATGAGAATTATTTACACCTTGATTGTAAACTTGAACAATATTACCCATAAAAGAGGCGTTAAGTCCTAATTCAACACTATTTGATACAGTACCACCAGCAGTATTAATTACTTGGCTTTCCCTAACGTAGTGAAAATAAATTAATTGAACTAACATTTCCCTTATTCCTTCACTTATAACTATACAATTGTTGTCATCAATATTAAATAAATTAAATATATTTAAGAATCTACTTGTTTGTGGTATTTGTGGATTAGTAACCGTTAAATCTGCAATAAATAAAGTGTATAGTTCAGCGCCTAATAATCTAACTAAATAATAATTTTCATACTTTTCAATAAAAAAATCTAGTTGATCATAACAATTTTTTGAAATGTTATATTCGCCCCTGAAGTCTGTTTTAACTACTATACTCATTTATTTAAGTTTTGCAAATCCTTTATTGATTAATAGTATAGCAGTTTCTTTAGTTACTGGATATGTTACACCCTCTTTCAAATGCTTACCTTTTAATGCTATTACTTCTACGTTTGAGGGTAGATGATCGTATTTATTAATTTGATCCATTGACGCCTCTAAAACATTTGATGTTTTTTCTTTCTTAATCGCTTTGTTTTTGATTTTCTTCTTTTCCATAAGTATTGGCTTTTACCACCAAAAGCCCACTAAATAAATAGTGGGCTGTTTGATTTGGCAGTATTTTAAAGAGCTATTAAAGCAGCTTTATCAACTGAAATAACACCTTTTACAAATGCTGAAGTTTGGTTTGTTCTAATAACATTTAAACCTCTCCATTCTGCAAGAATAGTTACCAAGTTCTTAGTAAAATCATCATTTTCATAACCAACTTTAATATCTAAAGACCCTTTATCGTAAACAGTTGCTTTTCTGAAATCACCGATTAAATAAGTATCAACAGTTACTAAAGTAGTTTCGATAATTGGAATACCATCTAAAGATAAACTACCTGCAACCATTTGTAAAGCATCAATATAAGCTTTATCCGTTGTACTTCTTTTAATTTGTAACAACCCTAAAACATCAGTTGGGTGTAATAAAATATAAGTTGGAGCTTCTTTGTTAGCAATCTTAATTTGAGTTGATGCAGTTCTTAATACATCTACTAAGTTAGCGTTGTCTACTGCTACTGGAGCTGTAGCCGCAACAAATGCAGTTGCTTGTGTAAATATACCGTTTAAGTTGTTACCAGTTCCAGCACCACTATAAACTTCTAATTCAACTTTCTTTAAGATTTCTCTTGTAAGTTCGTTGTTTATTTCTGCCTGCATGAATGGAACATCTCCAAGCATTTCTTCTGAAATCTTGATGTAAGCAGTAGTCTTTTTCAATGACTCTTGGTTTACAACTAAATCAAAATCAATTTGATTTTTTAAAGAACCCTCAGCAGTTTGTCCTGCAGCCCCATCTTTGTTTGCTTGAGATACCCAAGAAATAACAGTAGAATCTGCTGAACCTCTTGACACGATATCTAATAAACGTACAGTTCTTGAAGGTAAAATGTCAAGTCCTGCCAAACGTTGCTCAACTGGTACATTACCACCTGATACATTTGTAGAAGATAACATTGTTCCAGCTGCCTTAAAGTTAACTTTAGCTGAACTATCTCCTTTAATGTTTGTTAACGCTTCTTTGTTAGTGTTTAACGACTTTAATAAGTTGTCAGAACCAGATAAAGAAGTATCATTAGAATCAATATCAGTCAATTTCTTAACTGTTAATCCTAAATGCTTAACAGCATCTTTTAAAACGTTCATGTTTTGATTAACAAAATCATTACTGTTTTGAATCAACTCTTCTTTCAATGCTAAAATATCTTCTTTCGATGCTTTTGCTTCAATAGCAGAATCAATTTCTTTTCTGTTTTGCTCTTGAAATTCGCTATGTATTTTTGCTAATTCTTCACCGCTTTTTGCTTTCCATTGTTCTTCTGTAATTCCTTTGCTTTCAAGGAATAAATTAAATTTGTTCATTGTTTTTTGTTTTAAATTATTTTAATAAGTGTAAATAAAAATCTTTGTTTTCATTCGACTTAGTA
>TARA_R110001606_G_scaffold4586_1_pt1 | contig 20360 bp, 25 predicted proteins | sample TARA_R110001606 | Tara Oceans TARA_R110001606 (sample SAMEA4398315) | marine metagenome | biome: Polar Biome; feature: [SRF] surface water layer (ENVO:00010504); material: water (ENVO:00002006), including particulate matter (ENVO:01000060) such as... | depth 5 m | reverse complement strand
GCATCTTTTTTGATAGCTTCGTTAATCATTCTCATTCCACCCATACCAGTTTGAACAATAAGTTCACGCTGTGGATCTGGACCTTGGAAATCAACTTTTCCATTAAAGAAATTGAAAATCTCAGAACGGAAAATATCCAATGTAAAGTCAGGCTTGTTATATACATGCTTGTAAGACAAGTCAAGTTGTTTCCAAAGACCTACAGATAAACGAAGATCATCTGGCCCGTCTTGCTTAATTCTACCACCTTTACCCCACATAAGGTAAGTTTCAATATCATAAGCAATTTTAGAAAGGTGAGTCGCTTCCATTTTTGTAATGAAAGAACGAACTAAGTTACCATTCTCTAAAGACTTTTTGACATATCCTTGTCCTTTAGCAGCAACCATTCCTTCTAAAGAATTAATAGATGGGTCCATTGTTGTATCAAAGTTTTTCCAAATCTCTGTTACTGGAACTGAACCATCAGCTTTCATTCCACCTTTTTCCATCAATTTAACTCTTGAAGAAACTGAGTAGTGAACGTGTGCATCAGCATTACCAACATAGTTGTAAAACTCACGACTTGTGTGATCCATTGAAAGGTCAGAATATCTTTCTCCATATTCCCCTCTTGCAGAACCTACTCTAAAATAATAAGTGTTGTTAGTTAAGAATCTGTTATCAAATACTCCATCAGAATCATTGTTAGGCATTTGAACTGTATAAATAAATCCATCACCCATATCAAGAATATCCTCATCAGTAACATAAAGTTCTTTTCCGTTGAATTTATCATAAGTGATAATATCTCCGTGACCAAAAACTCTTTTGTTTAATTTGATTTGGAAAGGCGTTCCATCAATACCTTTAGTGGTATTAGCAGAATCAAGATCTTCCATAATGAAAGGAAGCTCTTCGGATACCGGGGTTGTCCATTTGTATTCACCTCTAGGATGATCTACTTCAATTACATTCTTTCCTTGAAATGATGACATTTGATAAAGAGGCATCTCAACCTTTTTAACTTGTGCCCATAATTCTACTGGACCCAAATCGTCTGGTTTAGCATCTTTTAATAAATTCATCAAGTGGTAAGAATCCACATGCGATGACGCTGTGTAGCTGTTGTCCCGAAGGAACATACCATTGTTTAAAACTGGTGTACTCATTTTATTTGTTTTTGTTTTTAATTTACTCTTTTATAATCATTTCCTGGAAAACATATTTCTGCCGCCCCTTTGTATAGTTGGTTTAGGCTTTGTTCTTTTTCCAGAAGTTTGTTTTTCTCCTATCCCTGTAGAAGATGTTAATTTTGTTGCTTCAGAAGTTCGTAACTTTCTTGTAGTTTCAATTACTTCTTCATTTTGACCTATTCTTTTTACAGAATTCCTATAGTCAACCGGATCTGCTAATAACCAAAGTGCTTCTGCTACTAAGGATGGATTTGCATTTTTACCAAATTGGTGTTGTTCTAATAAATAACCTAAAGCATTAGTGTCATTACCTTTAGAATCTTGATACTTTGATGAATCTGTTAAACCATAAAACAACATTGTTTGTATTTTATTATTTAACGGTATGCCATTTAAATCATTTTGGTTCAAAGCATTATAAACATTATTTTGGTAATGTTTTTGAGCTTCTTGTTTTCGCACTTTAGCTTGTTCTTGTTGTGCAAGTCTTTGCTCAATTACTTCAGCTTGTTTAGCATCTAATTTTGGCTTGTAACGAGAAGAGTATTTTTCTAAATCACCTCTGTCTTTAATTACATTTATTTCATCTTCTACTTCTTCAGCAGTACCAAAACCAGTTAAATTTAAATACTGTCTAGCAATTACTTCTTGATCTTCTTCTTTAGTAACATCTAAATCAAAAGTTTCTTGTGCTTTAGACAATTGTTTAAATACAGACTTTGTGTCATTTCCGCCATTTAATGCATAATGCACAACTGCTTGAACTTCTTCTGGCAATTGTTTAAATAACTCAACAGGTGCGCTTTCAGCAGTAGCTTGCAATTTTTGATCAATATTAGCTTGAATTAATTCTTCAAAATCATCTACTGTATATTGCTCAAGTTTTTTATCATCATCAAAAGGTTGAATAACTCCTTTTTCAACTAATCTAGTAGCTGCTTCAATCATTGCATCTTTAGATAAAGAAGGCCGACCTCCTTTATTTCTTGGGGCTTCTTCTACTTCCTCTTCTTGAAAAGGGGCATCTACTAAAGCTTCTACAACCTTGCTTTGCGTATCTTTATCTTCAATTGGTTCATCTTCCGGGATTTCATCTAGGAAATCTATGTCAACTTTTCCGTTATCTAATACTGAATTTTTTTCATTTTCATCTGCAATCATAGCAACAGATGCAGATGGTATACCTAACAACTCATCAATATTTTCAAACTCTACCTCTTCTACCGCTGTAGAAGATTCTATTTTGTCATTTGTGTTTTCATCAGTAGTTGATTCTACTGGCTTGTTGTCATCACTCATTTTGTTGGTTTTGGTTTCTACTGACTATATTTAATATAAGGTTTTTTAACCTAACTAAATAAAAAATATTTAAATTTTTTAAATACTATTTAAAATAAACAGCATTCTATAGTTATAATATATATTATTTTTTGCCTTTAGGTTTTTTAGAATCGTAAACTGTTTTATTTTCTCTGGCAATAGCTAAATCAACTTGTTTATTTTGTTTTTGTGTATTTAGCTTCTCTTGCTCAAGATTTAATTTAGCTTGATTAAAATCTGTTTTATTAGATTCTTTCTCTTCATTAAACTGCATAGTTTGTTTATACTGTTCACTTTGTTTAACATCTTTGAGAACGTCTTGGAAATCAGAAACTTTATTTTGATTAAGATCTTGCATTGCACCATACCCGGCAGCTTTAATTTCTGCTTCAAGTAATCTAGCTCTGCGATCTTTTTCTTTCTCCATAGATTCGTGATCTCTTGCTAACTGCTCTTCTTGAGCTTTAGCTTGAATTTCAGCTTCAGCCATTTCTTTTTCTTGGGCCTGAGCTTGCTGTCTTTGCTCATCTGCTTTTGTTTCGATAGCTTTAAGCGCATGGTTTAATGTACCTAATGAATCTGCTTGCATTAACTCACCTAAATCATATACAGATGCCCCGGTAGTATTATTTTGCATAAAGATACTTTTCATCTTTTCTAGCAAATCTCTGTTATTAGCATTTGTTAAACCAAATACATTTAAATCTACTAATAACAAATCTGTACCATTAATTTCAAAATTAGTTCTTTCATCTGGAGAAATCATTCCTTGCAGTCTAACAGATGATTTATTTGAATGATACCATTGTGCTAAATCAGTACGCATTTGATGAACTCTTGGCATCAGTTGATCAGAATGCTGTATAAAATAAGTTTCTGTTTGAGCATAAGATCCAGAACGTGCTTGTTCAACTCCAGTAGCTGTATTAGTTTCTCCAAGCTGTTGTCCCATTCTTTGAGGGTTTAAACCTACAACTTCCATTGCTTGTTGTTTAAAATAATTAGCTAATTGTATTCTAGACATTAATCTATTAGACTGTTCTAAGTTTAATACTTGATAATGTTGAAAGTTAGTAGCCGATTCTGTATTTGCTATAGAAGGGTCTAATGGAAGCATACTAAAATCTTTCATGGCTACATATGCTTTAGCCATATTGTTTTTACCCCAATCTTCTCCCATAGAATGTTTTGGAATAGCATTTTGGTCTAATACAATTACAGATCCTAATTCGTCTACTAGAATATCTGCAATTTGGTTATTACACATGTTGTATCCAATTTGAGCAGGTTTCATTTGATCTACTAAAGAAACAGATTTAGTATTTCTATCTGAAAAGACTCTGCCTTCAATAGGTAGTTTGGGATTATACAAATCATTATCTCCTTTAAACTGAAATCTTAAAGGCCCTGGTTTTTTTGAACCCACACCAATATAAATCGGGTCCCAATCTCCTTCACCTTGATCCATAAATATAGAACGGTTATTTCCTATTTTTACACCACCAACAATTTGATTAATCCATATCCATTCTAAATGATCACCAAAAATTAAATTTTCTGTAGTTTCTTTATCTTGGAAAACTTTGTTGTAAACCGGCTTTTCAATAATTGTATAATGCTCATCTACAATTTCAGTTATTACGGCTCCATTTTCATCAATTTTTGTAAGATGACCTATTTTTCTTTGTGTTTTCCAATAAGTTGTAGTTACTCTAAGTAATTCATTAGAATAAATATCTCCGGTATATTCACTTTGCCCAACAATATAATCTACAATATCTCCAGGAGAATCTTCACTTCCCCCAAAGGCCAGTTCACGTTTAAAATCTACACCATGTCTTCTGTTTGATTCATAGCTTTCATTAGTATCATACAATGCTCCATCATTAGGTATTCCGTTGTCTAAAAATCTTGCTCCTGTTGCGGGATGTATATATTCTAATCTTTCTAACTGATCTTCATCCATAAGATAACCATACTTATCTATAACATCTGCTATAGTTAACATATCCATCCAACCCGCCCAGTTTCCCTGAGAGATATATTGCACATGCGGAGACTTATGATAAAATGATAATGCTGGATTTAAAAGTTCAATATGATAATCATCTTCTAACATTTGGAAATGCCAAAATTCTGAATCTGTTATTAACGAATCTCTAAAAGCTAATTCTTCTAGTTCATCCATTTTAAATCTATTAACATCAATAGCATGCTGTTTAGCAGCCCATCTTTCAGCTAAAGTTTCATATTTTTTAGAATAAAAATCTTCTATTTCCGGCAATCTTTTTAAGGCATCAGGATTTAATTGTTGTTGTGCCTCTTCTGATTGCGGGTCCATACCTGCATTAACCATTTCTGCAATCAAATTCTGTTGAGCATATTCAACAATTACTTGACCAATTTCTTCCATTTTTTGATTCATAATCTCATTATAAGAATATTCATCAACTGCTCTATAATCAATACGAGTATTTCTTTTTGCAAATTCTGAAACAAGAGTATTAACTACATTAGGTATTATTGGATAAAATTTTAGTTCTAATAACTCATCTGGACCTTCTGTTAGAACATCCATCATTTCAGTATACTCATTTTCAACAGCAGGAATGTAATCTGTTTTATCAATAACACCTTTAGCTAATTTATAATTTTTCATAAGCCGTTTAGACTTATTCATTAATTGTTTAGCTCCTTGCCATTCTAACCAATCTAAATTTCTCCTGTACCAATCATCATCTTTATCTTGAGCACAAAGAAATTGTATGGGTTGAGTAAATACACCAAAATCTTTATCTTTGGTTTTTTTACCCTTTTTTATGTCCATTGCATTAAGTATCTGCATTATCTCATATTTTTAAATGGGTTTCTAGGTTTTTTACTAGAAGATTTAGAACTTCCAATATTTCTAAAGGAACTCCTCTTTAATTTATATAAATTATCTGACATTTCCAAATGTTCATCGTCTTCATATTCAACTCTTTTTTTAAGGCCGCGACTAGCTTCTTGAATTTTTACAAATGTAATTAATGCGGCTAATGAAATTAATCTATCTACGTTTACTCCAGGTTGGTAATGCTCCATTTCAACTAAAGCCATTATATCAGGTATGCGGCTTATTCCATAATATGTTTTGTATACTTTTCCCTCATCACTTACTTCTTCATCTAATTCCTCTTTTAAATACTCTATTAAGTAACTTAACATTACAGTCTTAAATATAGTAGAAACATTTCTCCAACCATACTGTTGAAACTGTGTTTTAGAAGGAGTTATTTCTTTAGAGAAGACCATTTGATTACTTGGAACTAAGTATTTTTGTTTTCTTTTAAACTGCATGTATTGAATAAATAAAGGAACATTGTTTTCCACTACTGTCCACGCTTGATACCATTCAATAATTAATTCAAGTCTTTCATGTGTTTTATTTATATCATCATATCTTCCACACCAAGAACAAACAATTTTGTCTCCTTCTACAAATGTTTCTACAGATCCATTGTCCATAACCCTTTGAACTTCTACTGGATTTTTATAAACATGTATTGAACATAATGAATCAGACGTTACGGTTTTTCCTTCTGACACTGGATCTAAAGATGCAAAGTACGATGTACAAAATTCTATATTTTCATCAGGAACTTCCCAGACACAAATAGCACCCGACTTATCTTCTGCTTTTTTATCTACAGGAAACTCTAACATAGGTTTTTTTGTAGTAGGCGTAGCAACAATATCTCCTTCATTGTTGTATTCTAAATTATAACACATGTATGGATAATCTCCTTCTTCAATATCTCTTTTTTGGGACTTTACTAATTCTAAAGGAAATATACTTTCTCCTCTAAAAGCAAAAGCTTCTTCTAAATTTGTTGGGTGCTGCGAACATCTTATTTGATATGCTTCAGGATCTAAATCTTTTTTCCATCGGACTTTTCTTTCCTTTAATGCTTCAAATGCTTTTTCTACTAATGAATTACCATACTTGTCTATGTGAGGAGGCATTGACCATTGCTCAGGAATAAATAAACCCGTATTTATTATAGTTCCTTTATCATTGGCCCATTTGTTAGGTACTTCATAAAAGCCATTTCCTTTAGCAGCATACATATATTTTCTTAACGGCTCACACTGTTTTAAGTCACCAACTGTACCAGAAGCAATAAAAAACCCAGTAGTTATTTCTCCAGCAGTTAAAGCCGGCAACATAAATTCATATGTTTTATTCATACTTTTAGCAATACCAGCTTCTTCATAAAAAAACATTGTACAAAAACCACCTACCCCAGCTGTATCAGATTGTTCAAAAGAAACAGACTGAAGTGTACCTTTTCTACCCCTTTCTGTTTTTCTACCATTTTCTATATATTCAATTTTTTGTTGCCATTCGCCTTGACCTCCCGGATTCATAGGTCTATACCAAGCTGTATGTTTATTAAGAAAATTTCTGTATTCATTAAGCATTTTCCATGTGCCATTAACTCCAGTTATATAAGCACTTAGTGAAGCTCCGATTCTTAATACCGGTTTTGTCTCAAACCACAATAAATTTATTAACTTATTTGCATGATAAAAAGATGATCCAAACTGACGTTTTTTTAATATAACGCCATGTCTATAATCTAATTCAGCTATCCATTCATATAAAGCCATATGATATTGAGCATCATGAATATCTGGAAAATCTTCAGTTCTTTTTATTTTATTTACAATAGGTGCAAAATTTATAAATTGATAATAATCTCTTGATAAATAAAATGTCCGTTTGCCTTTTTTAAAAAAACAACCCTTTCTGCATTTAAGTTTTTCAAAATCCCAGTACTTTATAAAATCTCTACTCCCTTCAGTAAAATCACAATAGTATTTGTCTTTTTTATATTTTAAACCTTGAGCTTGAAATTCTTCTACAATTGAATCAAATTTATATTCTCCCGGTTCTTTGTAGCAGTCTTCTTCTAATTTTATTTTAAATTCTTGCCTAGTCTTAAAAGAAATTTCAGACCATTTACCCTTCTCCCAAATTGGAATTTTTTCATAAATTTCTCCAACATTATCTTTTTTTTTAACCTTCATCATCATAACTTAATTTTTGACCTCCTCTAGCCCGTGATGATTGTTCTTCTTCTAAATCTTTAGAAACTCCTTTAAATGATTTTCTAATAGCATCAAAGTTTTTAGCTGTGGATACAATAGCAGTTATGTTTCCATCTCGCCCATCTGTAATGCTTTGAGTTTCCATATAAAAAGCTAATTTTTCTAACATACTAGCAATTCCATTATATGCTCGCATGGTAGGAGTTTCAAACAATTCTTTGCATCTATCTAAAGCCATTCTAATCCACTTGTCTTCCGGATTCCATTTTATTTCTAAATCTTCTAATATTTCATCTTCAATATCTTCTTGAGGCCTATTGAAATATGGATTTTCAGAACTACGGCATGTCATATAAAACAAGTAAGAGTATATTGATAAATAATCTTCCGGATAATCATTCATAATTCTTTTAAGCCACGGTATAGTGTGACAATGTTCTGTAGGTATAACGTTGCCATTATCAACTTCAAATAATCTTATCATAACTTTGTCTTTTCCAAATTCTTATTCTATACCTTAAAAAATTTAATCTAAATATACACTTATACATTATTTAAAACTTTAAACATGGTTACAACTTCTTTTTTTAAATATGGCAATTGGTAAGATTTAACTTCTTTTACCATAGGATCTCCAGCAGCATCATTAGAAACAATAGGGTATCCATTTTTATCATATTTGTCTATTTCAAATTTTACATGATCCATTTGTATAACTCCCGGTTTTAAAGAACGGTTGTGTTTTAACATAATATACATATACACACTTAATTGCAATGCGTAATCATTGTAATTACAAGCATCTAAATGAGATAAAGGCGGAAGCATTTTTTCTGTTTTTCCTCCCGGTCCTTTAAACCCTTTAGTTTTAATTTCTTTATTTGTTTTGTAATCATACAAATTTATTTTTCCATCATAAACTTCTACTCTATCTCCTTGGCCACACACACAAGCTGATTTTAAATAAACAAAATGTTCTGGATAAATACCATCTGTAAGATTTTGATCAGGTGCTAGTTTTATATCACCATCCATTAAAGGATCTATAATAGTTAATTCATTACCATTTCTAGTAATAGTGTTACAAGCTAATAAATCGCGCTCTCTTTGGTCATGATACCATGAACCTAAATTAACAGCTCTTTTATTTTCTTTTTTCCAAAGTTCTAGTATTTCTTTAGGAGTAAGTTTATTGTATTTTGGATTTTTTCCTTTTGAGCATTTTTTAGCCATTGCCTCAGAGTCAAAAGCTTTTTTAAACTTGTGAATTAATGTAGTTACACTAGTCCATTTTATTTTTTCTTTGTCATCAATGCTAGAGTAGCTGTGATCTTTGTCTATAAATTTTACTGACATAAATGAAATTTTTTAATTCCTAATTTAATTATTTCTGTATCTTCAGTTTTAAGTAATTCATTTATTTGCATATAACTTTTTATTGGAATTTTTTTAGCTTTATAAGCTTTGTGTGTTTCTTCTAAATAAATTAATTGCAATTTAAATTGTAATTCACTCATCTTTGTCTTGGCTTAATTGTTTTACAATTGAATCAAATCCTTCTTTAGCGCATATTTTTTTTCTTTTAATAAGCATTATAGTTTCATCTATTTCTTTTTTATCCCCTACAACGTAACCGTGTTTAATTAAAAAATCTATTGATTCTTGTTTTTTTCTTTTTATTTCTCGGTAATATTCAAATATTTCATTATCCATCTTCTTTGTTTATTTGTTGATTTAATAAATAATTTTCTTCATGAGATAAAACAGCATCCCATTTGTTTTCTGGACAGTCCGATCCCAAAGATCTTATTTTTAATTCCATACTGCACCCACATGATCCACAACAAGGTTGTGTACCAGGGACCATGCATTTATCACCTTTAGTATCAAACAAGCTACACACTTCGCATATTTTTAATCTTTCTTTAGCTATTACTTCAATGTGTTCTTTTTTAAAAATATTGTTTTTAATACCTTCTAAAATTTGACCACTATTTTTCCAAATTTGAATTACGTTTTTCATTTATTTTATTATAATAAGTTTTGCAATCTTCTAAAGCTTTTATTTTTTTATTCATTAAATCTTTAGATAAATTAAATCTAATTACTTTCCTAAAGTCTTCAGCATGAGAGCTATCTAATAGTTTATTTAAACCGTCTATGTCTCTCTTTAATTTTTTCATACTTAATCTTAAAGTACCCAAACCATGTAAGTATATTGTTGGGTATTCTAAAGATTCTATTTTTTTAGCAACTATAGAGTAATAAAAATCAACAACGTCTTTTACTAATTCTTCAGATAAATCTAAATCATTAGCTGTTTTATTTATTAAATCTTTACCTTTAGTTGGTTTCAAGATGAAATAATTTTAAATTTAAAACTATAGTTCCTTCAGTTTGTATTTGAAGTTCTGGGTGCAAACAAATATTTTTATTACCTAATCCTTTTCTAATAACTGTTTTAGATTTTACACACTTTGTAATAAAATTTCTAGTTGTTTGCACATTACCAAAAATTTCTTCTGAGACTACTTCTGCACAAAAATCAGACATGTTTATTTCACCGTAAAGTCCTAGTAACCCTAAACAATTTAGTTGAGCCGGAGATACTCTAATTTCACTTAAAAAACAATGCATGTTTATTTGATACTTAATAATATCAAGTAAAGGAAGGTTTAGTGTTTTATTTATTACTTTCGCTTTGGGCATCTTTTTCTGCTTGATTTACTTCATGCGTTAATTGAGTAAGTCTAATTCTACTCTCTAAAGTTTCAAATCTAGCTTTTGATATTCTAGCTTTTAGCTCCTCAACTTGGCATTGTATGGTTAATACAGGGACCTGCTCTTCAAAAAAGTCGTATGTTTTTTCTCTAAGCTTTTGAATTTCTTCAGGGGAAAGGTCTTTGGTTTCTTGTTTTTTAGACATAACATTTATTATTTATATTACCAAATATAACAATAAATGTTTAACTATTAAATGTTTAATCCTTTTTGCGTTTGGATCTTTTGCCTTTTCCGTTCCTCGCTCTGTTTTTAGATTGAGCTTCTGCTACTAACTTTCCGGACTTTGTGTGAGATTGATCTTTTTTATCCTTATTACCATAAGTACCGGCTTCTCTATTTTTTTTGTTTAGTTCTTGGCGGTACTTGACACGCTCTGGAGAAGCGTGATATTTTTTATTGTAAGCGTTTTTTTTATCTCTTGCTTCTTTATTATTAGCAAAATATTTAGCGGATTTACTTTTCCCTGATGATTTACCGGCTAATGAATTTCTAGCCATTTTCTACTTGTTGAATCATTTCAAAGTGTATTTTAGCTACTCTATCTCTACCTTCTTCAGATAAAAGATATTTGTGACAGTTATCTGAATTAGTCATAAAAAAGTTTTCAGATAGTATTGCAGGCATTGAAGTATCCATTAAAACTGTAAATTTAGCTTCTTGATCTACATCTCCATCTCTGTATGTATCAGATCTCATATACTCCCCTTTAAACTCTCGCGCAGCCTTTTCAAATAGTATTGTTGCAATACCATCAGATTTAGTTTTACCTGGTGAAGTGTAAACACACCAGCCATTTGCAGATTCTTCAGTGTATCCATTTGCATGTACGCTTACATATATACACGGTTTTTGAGAAGACTTAGCTAATTTATTAGCAGTGTTTACTCTTTCTGATAAACCAATATCTTTTGCAGTATCTACTAGGTTAACAGCATCTATACCATTAGCCTCACATTTTTTCATTAATCTATCTACTATAGCTCTATTAAATTCTCCTTCAAATAATTGTGTGCCATCTGGCCATACTGGAGATCTTTTACCAGGAGTTTGATAAACACCATCTATCATACCTCCATGACCATTATCTAGTATCCAAAGATATTTAGATTCAGTTTTATGTGGTGTAACAGACATATCAAACTCTGTCTTACAATGTGGACATGTTATAATTTTTTCCATAGCGTTCTAATTACTGCAGGCAATACAAAGAAAGCTGCAAAGTATAAAAATAAAAATACCGGAATTATCCCATTTTATTTCTTTTTTCTAATGCGTGTTAATTTATCAATAGAAGTTAATCCTAATGAACCAAATGCAAATAACGCTACAGCATCTACAAGATACTCTGCTGGTTTAATATCACCATGAGTAAATGTGTTTGCTATTAATGAAACAACTAATGCTAATACACAAAGTAAACCACCTAATCGTTTAGATGAGTAAACCCCAGTTTCATCACTTAATAATTCTTTAAAAAACTTTTTCATAATAATCTTTTTTTTAAAAATAAATACAGTCTATATGCTCCATAAAGCAATACTGCTATAATTAACCAATTAATTATTTTTTTCCAGAGAGGAGTTTTTTCATAGTACTTAATAGGAATTGTTCTTTCTACTATTTTTTCTACTGTGATTGTATCACACTCTCCTTTAATATACACATTTTTTTTAATAGTATCATGATAAATTTCTATACGCAACCTGTCTTTTTGTATAACCAAAGTGTCTTTTGTAATCTCATGAAAAAAATGTTCCGTGTAAACTGTATCATGTACTACTTTAGGAACAAATACTTGAAACGTATCAATTACAGTTATAGAATCGGTTGTAAGTAGGTGAGGATATTTTTCTATAAGTCTAGTAAAACGTGCTTGAGGGGCGCATGCTAGTAATATAGAACTAAGTAAAATATATAATATTAATTTCATACCAAAAGTGTAATCTCTTTTTCTTGTAAAACCACAAACAGTACAAGTTTTACCCTTTTGTTTAGTGTAACCTATACAACTTGGACAATAATGTTTATGAATTTTACTAATTACTTTCCGTTAATAGCGTTGATAATCCTAATTTCCATTTGGCCCATTTCTTTTTTTAATTCACCTAAAGACTCATCATTTTTCTCTCGGTTTCTTTCTACTTGGGCTTTAAGATCATCAATTCTGTTATGAAGTGTAATGTGTCCTTCTTTTTTTTGTTGTTTAATCTCTTCCATATCTTTTTCAAGATTATTTAAGACTATTTCTTGTATTGCTACTTTGCCTTTTAAAGTATACCATACTGCCAACGCACCTGTCAATGAACCCACTAGGGCTACTAAGGCATCAAAGCCTATTTGTAAACTTGAAACTTCCATCTTACTCCTTTATGTATAAATATATCTATATAATATACAAAAAAAAATCAAATATAATGTTAAATACTTAGATTTAAATAGGGAATTTATACGAGTCTATGCCCCTTTTCCAAAGATCGGTATCGTTATCTCTAACTCTTTTGTAATCTATAGTTAAAATTCTACCTCCTGTTGGTTTAATAGGAGCACCTCTTTCAACATGCCACCCCTTAGATCCATCTCCATATTCTTCTTTATATGTTCCTGTAAGCATAAGATGCAATTGTTTTTGCTCTTGTCTATATGATCCAGGTCCTTGTACTATTGAATCTCTTACATCATTCCTAGAAGCGTTTTCGTGTATGTGACCCATTGTAAATACATCAAAGTCTTCATACATCTCCAATGCTCTAGTAAGATTAAGTGCTCCTTTAGTTACTACACCCCCTCCACCAGATCCATGAAAGTATCTTATTTTCATAGATCTAGTAGCAGCTTTTCCCAGTGGAGATTTTCTAACTGTTTGGTTTATTATCATCCAACCACCATATCCGCCAACTTGTACATTTGTACCATTCTTGATATTAAGCAGCTTTACAAATCTTGACAGTATGTCTGTTTCTTGAAACTTAATGATAGCTGTTTCATGATTTCCGTATCCTATGACTGTAAGTAAGTGGGCGTATGGACTAAACCATTCTACAGCTGTTTCTACTATACTATCTAAATACATAGCATTATTGTGCTCTGGCCTTATATCAGATTTATTTTTTCTGTTATCACCCCTACCCTGCATTAAACAAAACATATCCCCATTAATCATAATAGGTATAGACTCTTTTAAACAGTAATCTAAATCTTGTTTTAAAATTTTCCAATCACATTTAGGATTATCCCAATGTAAATCTGACATCATTGCAACTTTAGCGTGTGTACCCTCAAGTCTTAACTCGTGGATATTACCTGCGTGTTTAATTAATTTCATAGTTGTTATTTTTGTTTAACTTCTTTTTCTTGGAGAGAGTAAGAGTTATTCTTCTAAATTTGGTATTATGGGAATATATTTATCCGAAGGTAATTGAAATTTTGGAGAATTATTTTCAACCGCATTTTTATAATATTCTTGACCTGCTATATTATCTACATACTCTTCTAATTCATCTTCTGTTAAGAAAGTATATATATTTAGTTGGCCCGTATCAAGTTCTGTTTCATTAACCGGTCCAACATTACCAAATATTACAAATCCTGTTTCTAAATCTGAGTTGGTTACTAAAAACCATCTATTAGGATTTTCTTTAGTTATGTGTTGTGTACTTTTTAAATTACTCATTATACGGGTCCTCCATCTGTTATTGTCCAACCGTGGTCTGCTATTAATGCTGCTCTTGCAGTTCCACCAGCACCGCTTCCTGTATAATTAGATTGGCCTGCACTTAATCCAACTGTATTGCTATTGGTTGCTTCAAGTCTTACTAAAAAAGCATCATAACTAGATGTATTCATTTTTCTTGACCCACCACCTACTATACTTACTAAATTAGTAACAGAGCTGAAATCAACAGCTGAATCAAATACTAAATTACAAGTAGCTGCCATTGCATAAAAAGCGGTTTGAAAAATAGTAACTCCGCTAAAATTCATGTTAGAGCCAAATGTTATTGATGACATACTTGCAGCTTCCCTGGCACAATTTAAAAAGTTGGTTAAGACATTGGTAGTTGTCATATTAATATTTAATGTACTAACACCTTTTAATCTAAAGAAAGATTGTTGAAGCGTTGTACAATTAGGATAATTCCAATTTAAAGTAATAGTACTTCCTGCAGTATATTTTGCTTCTCTAAATAAGTTATATATATTTCCTGTTGCATTAGGCATAGACCAATCTGCTACTGTAGGAGTAAGTCCTGCATTTGCATCAGAAAGACTATATCCGTTTCTATAAAAGAATTGGGAAAAATTAAATGTAGCTGCTGCCCAATTATTCCAACTTGTTCCAAAATTATGATTGTTAAATTTTAATTTTCTTGTGTTGTAAAACATTAAGTCTCCGCTAGAAACGCTTGAAATATCTATTGTACTTAATCCTATTATTTCTTCAAGCTGTACACAACCATAAAATGCTCTAAACATATTGGTAACATTAGATGTATCCCAATTTGTTACATTAATATTTTTTATAGCATTTGCATTAAACATAAAATATTGCATACTAGTAATACCTGATGTATTATTCCAAGTAGACATATCTACCTCACTTACTGAGGAAAATGTTGGTGTACTAAATCCACCTGATTCATAGAAGAATCTATTTAAATTGACTCCCGCTGCTCTTAAAGTCCAATTGCTTATATCTGTATCCGCTTTAAGACAACTTCTATAAAACATTCTATAAAGAGTATCAGTCCCGCTCCAGTCTAAATTAGGTGCTGTTACTGTGCAACCTCCCACACCTCTACCACAGTTTGCCATAAAATCTTGAACACCTGTAAAACCGCTTGTATCCCAACCTGTTAAATTAATATTAGTACAAGAATTAAGACCGTAAAACGTTTGAAAAGAACTTCCTGCAAAGTTTCCTGTATTTTGCCAATTAGATAAATCACAAGCAACAAGCCTTATGTTATTAAAAAACATTTGATAAGGTCTTACATCTACTAAACCTGTTATATCAGGATAGTCTGCAGGCAACGATGTTAAATAAGATAAACCTGAAAAAGCTCTATAAAAGGATTTCCATTCTATATTACCCCACTGAACTATTTTGGTTATATAATCTTTGTATGATGATGAGGTATTTCCATATTCAAATCCAGGAAAATCACCGCTTATCTTTATTTGATACGTTCCTGTAGAAGCGTAAGCATGAGTTCCTCCGTTATAAGCAGTTACTGTTTCTACAGTACCATCTCCCCAATCAACTTGTGCATTATAAGTACCAACATTTCTTCCTCTTAACTGAAAAGTACTGGCTCCTGTAACAGTAAGCTCCATTATAAAACCTTCAAATGAATCAGAAGGAAGTTGTATGTTAGTTCCTTTTTGAGAACGGCCTAAATTTTTTATAAAATTAATGTCTGTTCCCATATTAAATAAACATTGCAATAAAGTTACCCTGACTTGCAGGAGATGATGACAAACCTGTTATTTCTACCCTATCTAATGTTACGTTTCCAAAAGTAGAAGTAGCCCTTAAAGCTATAGTACCTGCACTGTGTCCAGCATTTGCAGATATTGCACCTGTAGCTACTTGTCTGTTAGTATTGTGTGTAGTAAAAGTTCTATTAGTTCCCGTTGGTATTTGCTGGGTTAATACTTGATTAACAGAACAAGATGTTAACATAATTAAAGAATCATCAGCTACAGTTAAAGTTCCGTTATGAGGTGTAGCTTGCCCACCAGTTCTTAGTGATGCACCAACTCCTCCAGACTCTGTAAAACTTCTAGCATGTATGCTAATAGGATTCCATTGACTTCCATTAAAGGTAATTCGCAATGTATTATTCCCATCAGCGGGACTTTCTAAATGATAACATACCATTCTTTGACTAAGACCTCCTCTATTAATTTGATAAAGCTGAGTCATTGCTACACCACCATAAGTTGCACCTGTGTAAGTTCTACTACCAGCGTTAGACATAGTGACAAATACAACTAATAGTTTATTAGTACCAGCATTCTGATTATGAGTAATAGAATGAGAGTTAGATCCGGGAGTTGGATTAGCGTTACTGGTATTTCCTTTTACAGGTGTTGCCATTATAACTCATTTACATTAGTTATTAATGGTATACCTAAACCTTCTACTGTGTCTACTTCTGTTCTAGCTTCATTTACTGATGCAGTTGTAGCAAAAAAGGTACTCACACTAGATTCTCCTGTTGCTAGTTTAGTTCTATTTTCTCCTAAGAATTTACCTAAAGTGGAGTCATAGTCTTCATTTATTTGAATAGCTACAGCAGTATCTTCTGTATATCCTACATCAGTATACTTTAAGTTATCCGTACCTTCTAATTCTATTTTTGAAATAATTATCATATTACGCTTCTTGTGCTAATGCTATTACATCCCATTTTACTGCTGTTCCATTATATACGCATCCTACATATAAAAACTTACCGGCAACTGTTGTTGTCGGGAGAGTTATTCCAACTGCTTTAAATACAGCATTCCAAGTAATAGCTCTTGCTGTGCCATCATCTTTTATCCTAATCATTAATTTTTGACAATCCTGTGGTTCCCCTGTAGGCAAAGCAATAGTAAAATCAGCCGCTTGTGCATTTAAAACTGCATTTGAATTATTACGAACATTTATATTTAAAGTAGCCGCTACAGAAGTTTGCGCAATAGTGCCTGGATTATTTATTTGTATGTCAACTCTGTTATTCGCAGTATCTTCTTGAATTCTATTTGACGTTCCTTTTGTTGCTAAAAAATTAAATTTTGCTGTGTCAGCAATAATTGTATTTTCATTTAATATATCAACGGTTGCGGTATTTGTAGATGGACCATAACCAGTTTGCAATTTAAAATCATCTATAACAATGTTTGCTGCTACTTGAGCATTATTATTTACTCCAGTTAAACCAAGTAGCAAATAACCTAATGTTGTAGCAGTTGCTTGATTTGATTGCATAATCGCTGTGGGAACGTTGACTATTTGCCATTGATTTAATAATGAATAATCTAAACCATATTGATCTAAATAGGCATATCCACAATATATTGATTTTGTGTTATCATTCCATGCTCTAATTATAGGCCGCCTTGTAGTAGAAAAACCGTTAGTGTTAGTTAAATCTTCTGTAAGATATACTCGTAATGACATTACTACATAGTCTGCTCTGCTAACAGGGCTTCCTGTAGAAAAAAACACACCCCTTCCTGAGCTGTATCTTCCAATGTCTAGGTTAGCGCACTCAGATCCTTGAAATGGTGTAGGTGAAGTAGCAGAAAAATCAGCAGTTGTGTTTGTTGAGCCAGTAGCCACACCTTTTCCTGTCCATCCAGAGTTACTTTCTAAATAAACATTTTCAGTAACAATAGAAGGAGATGTTGCATTAGCTCCTACTAAAATATATTGAATTAAAACTTGATCTTGTCCAATAGCAGGAGTTAAAGGAGTTGACGCAGGAGTACCTTGTATTACAGATACTGTTTGATTTTCATCTGCAACAATAGCATCAAATCTTGAATTGCTTGCATCTCCCGCAGCTAATGTAACTGTTGTGGGGGTACTTGTGTATTCTACACCTGATATTAAATATGTTAAAGTACTAATGTCAAACACCAAGCCTGTTCCTGAATATGAAGCCCCACCTGTTAAAAGTAAATTACCTCCGCCAGTAGGCAAATCACTAATAGTAGCAAAAGGATTTGTAGAAGATGGATTTTCAGCGTTTTGCAATGCTGAATATATATTGCCCGGAATTATTCTTTTTATATCTGTTCCGCTCATTATTTAATTTTTATGGTTTAACTACAGCAATCAACAATGTTCCTGTAGCAGAAGCTTGATAATCTACTGCGTCTAGTGTATCTTTATGTGGCGCAGTAAAAGTTACAGTTTCTCCAGCTTTTAAAATTGTTCCTGCTGTAGGAGTTGAATTATTTCCTCCAACACCCGCATCAGCTGTACCAACATTAGCAAATGAAATTGAATATGCACCTACAGCAATGGTTCCATTAGTAGTAACTCGTGTTAATTCTGGAGTTCTTCCAGGTGTAGTTTCTAAATATCCTGCTATTGCACTAGTGTTAGTTACATTTAAAGCAATTCTTTGATCAATTGATTCTAGTTCTGCAAGTATTAATGCCAATACAGCCGCGTCACTTTGGTAATCTATAGTACACCCCGCCCCTATTGTGGTAGGAGTATTACTCCCCGGTACATAATATACAGGAGCTGAAAAAGTTCCTGCAGAAGGATCAAAAATTCTAATTTCTAAAAGTAATCTTGTTGTTTGGCTTCCCCCACTACCACAAGTTTCTTTTACAATTGCTGCTTCATAATCATTATCTGCAGCTACAATGTTGTCTGCTATATTAGAAAGTCCTCGCAATACTTTTAGTTGCCAAGAAGCATTTTGCAAGCGATCATTTAAAATTGACATAATAAATTTTTTTGGTTAACCTAAGTATATAATATACAAAATATATTCTTTCTACACAACAAAAAAGGGAAGCTAATGCCTCCCTTTGAAATATTTGGATGATACGCCAATTAATATTTACCTAATAGATCTGTTTCTTTAGATACAAATTTAACATCCCCGTTAAATTCAATGGTGTCACAATAAGATAATGTTTTTGGCGTTATTAATACCTCGTCACCCGGTTCGCAAAAAGTTACATCTTTACCAACAGCATACACTTTTAGCTTAGAATACTCTTTTACTAAATCGGCTTCCATACTAGCTTTAGCTTCTGGAGATAATTCAAAATCTTTAATTTTACTTTTAAATGCAGGTTTATCTAAAATAACTGCATTGCTTTTCCACACCTTAATGTTCATTGTCTGTTGTTTTTATTTGTTTATAAAATCTTCCGAGGATGTTTCCATTTAAATACTCCTCTTTCTCTAGTACCCCTAACTTAAATTGATACTTTGTTTCTTGATACGTTAGTTCTGCTTTAGAAAAACAGATCTTTAAAATCCTTCTTTGAATATCGTGACCATCCTTATGCGCTTTCTTTAATATCGCATTACTACTATAATAATTCTGGTAGTTTAATTTCTTTTCTATTATATATTTCTTTGCTCGCTTATCAGTCATTTGAGCGATAAACTTTTTAGAGAATTTTTTTTTGCGGTTTGAATAGAAGTTCTTTTTACCGATGTAGGATACGACTTTGCCATCTACTACTGCAATCATTTCATACACAAACCCTACAGCACCTTTTGGAATATCGCAATCTTCAAAAAATTTATTACCAAAATTTACACCTTCTACAGTTCTACAATATTCCCAGCTCATTTTCCTTGCCCCCTATACTTTTTCTTATAGTTTTTAGACGATTTTAATTTACTGGTTCGGCATTTGCTGTGTATCCCTCGCCTTTTTGTTTTTTGTGTTTGTTCTAAAGATGTCGCTTTCATAAAAACAAATATAGGAATAAATATTTATTGTTTATCCAAAATTAATTCTGGGTAATTTACCCCCCGGATATATCATTGTGGGGGTGGGGTATATATATATTTGTCCCCCGGCCTGTCGTCAACAGGGTGCACCCCCCATGAAAAGTTTACATGCTACTGTGTGTGTCAGTTCATGCTAGACTTTCTCTCACCCACGCTCGCTCCGCTCGCGTGCATTGTCTACTTCATTCTCTACTACACATGACATCACATGCAAGACAAGACTCAATGTGTATCATGCAAGACAAGACAACATGTGTATGTGTATGTGTATATAAGGCATGTATGTTAGACCTGTGTGTTGTATATGTATATATGTATGTACATGTTAGCAACGCATGCGTCCGGCCTTACCGGCCCGGACGTAAGGCTTATAAATAAACTTAAATGATAAATCATTTATTTATTAACTAAATTATAATATGCTTATGAAAGTATTTAACATGCCTACTTGGGGTCAATTACAAGAAGATTTAGATAAGGTTAATCGCCAAATCATTGAACTAGAC
>TARA_R110001606_G_scaffold118591_2_pt1 | contig 20366 bp, 18 predicted proteins | sample TARA_R110001606 | Tara Oceans TARA_R110001606 (sample SAMEA4398315) | marine metagenome | biome: Polar Biome; feature: [SRF] surface water layer (ENVO:00010504); material: water (ENVO:00002006), including particulate matter (ENVO:01000060) such as... | depth 5 m | reverse complement strand
GAATTATTATTTTACTCGTGAGAGCATATTCTCATTTTTCATTCATAGAATTATTTTTTAATACCTTAAATCGTCATATTTCTAAAATGTATATTCTTATTATTCGTTGCTCGTGTGATTGCAGTGTATCGTAAGCGTTTATCCATATTTTCCCAATCCCAAATGGTAAGGTTTCCGTCTATTGTTGAACCTTGTGCTTTATGCGTTGTAATACAATATCCCATAGCGAAATGTGTTTGAAGTCTTGCGACTGGAATACTAACAATATGTTTATTGGGTTCTCCACTTTCGTTAGGGCGTATGCTCTGTAATTCCACACATTTCGTATTGTTTATTGTTTTAAATATGTTGAATACATACTCTTCGTTATTCACAATATCATATTCTTTATCGTTTAATCTTGCTATGAGAGGAACTCCCTTATGGAGTTTTATTTCTTGAGAGTATGGGTCGTCTATATATTTATCTTCTCCAACTTTTATTTTATTGACTGGTATTATCGTATGAGAATTATCTTTAGAGATTAAATCATTTACTAATTTATTTACATATTTTCTTGTCTTATTCATATAACAAATATTTTTCTTACATATCTTATTACCGTAATGGTTTGTTTTTAATTTCATTATATTCATACTTGCTTTCTTTAATTTCATATCGTATCTATGTATTTTTTCCAACACTACTAATTTATTATCACTCATATTAACGACTGCTGGGTGTTCCATATAATCATAATCTTTCATATTAGGTTCTACTGGAGGGATTTGTTTCCAATCACCGACTAACAAAAACTTTAATCCTACTTTTTTTAACTCGTATAATCGTTTCCATAAGAACGAAGACACCATAGAAACTTCATCAATAATTATTAATTTGAAGAATTGTTTTATAGTATCTATTTTTTTCTGCGATACTCTACCCTTATCGTCCAAACCTAAAAACTTATGAATTGTTTGTCCTCCAATATTAATCGCACCTTTATTCGTAAAGCATAATTTTGCTACTCCCATTTTTTTCTCTGTAAAATATTTATATACATTTTTAATAACATATGATTTTCCAGTTCCAGCATCACCATTAATCATAAGACCATTTTCACTCTCAATAAGAGTTGCTATTTTTTTCCAATCGCTACTATCAGTAATTTCTGTAATATGATTATAACCATAATCGTCGCTGTATAAAAATGAACACCCACCATTTACATTACGTTCTTCATCATTATTATTAATCATATATAAAGGGAATTCTTCATTACTATACTGTCCCCATTCATTTCCTAATTCTAATTGCTTACCATTATGAACTATGATACAATCTGTTTTTCTGTAAATTAATTCACCTCCGCATTTCTTATTCATTTCATACAATCTAATATTACTATCGTCTAATATTTGTATGTATATGGGTATGTTATGTTCTTGTAATTGTTTTTCTTTTTTATTACCATAAATGAATATATCTTCACAATTTCTTACAAAACATTTCATATCTTGTTTTTCTTGTAAGTAAGCAAATGCTTCTTCCAAACTATTACTAATATTTATTTCGCTTCTTCTCCAAAATGATTTTCCCAACAAACCAGTAGTAAGGTTATTCATCATTTTATTTAATTTTATATCACCATTACTATCATTCTTGTATGTATCAAATAAATCTTTGAAATAATCTATTCTCAATTCTCTACTCGCTTCTATGAACCATTCAATATCATTATGTTCTATTATGCCTTCATTCAAACCATATTTTACGATACTCGTAGAATAAATATTTGACTTGTGAAATAATGTAGTATCGTTTGTTTTCACAAAAAATAATCCTAATGGTAATTCGTCTTCAATAGAATATTTCTGCGGTATTGCATTATAATCATAAATTATAAAGTTTTCATAAGGGTCTGTAATACATTTTGAATAACATTTATTAATATCATAACACGAATACTCGTCCCAATTTACTTCTAATTCTACTTCTTTTTCTTCACGAATAATAATTTTCGTTTCTTGTTTTTGTTTGCGATATTTTAAAAACAATTCCATATTTGTTAATGGTTTGTTTGAAACTGGTTCTTGTTTTATTTGTTCTCTTTCTATAGTTGTAGTTTGTATTATCGTTTGATGTTTTCCATAATTAGCAAAAAATGTATTTTTATACGCTTTATTTTCTATACCTAAATGTGTTCTATGCTTTACACCTTCACGAAATAATAATTCATTTACAATATGATTAGGTATGGAAATATCTATAACTTTTTCTTTTATATAATTACTACATATAGTCGTTATGTGTTCTCCTTGATAATTCTGTCCTATTGCATTCATAAATCTCTTACCATAATTATCGTCAGTATCGTTTATAAATATATATTTATCATCTTGTATTTGATATGATAATATATTTGCTCCATTCATTTTAACATTTTCGTTTATTACTTGAATATTCCTTTCTTTCATTTGTTTTACAATATGTTCATAAGGGTCTTCGTTATATAATTCTATAATATTTACTTCTTTTACCTCTTGTTCTTTTTCTTCTTGTTTTACACAATTTGTAATTGCTGAATGTTTTTGTGCGATGGATTTTACTTCGCCTTCTGCTGTAATAGGATATAAATGACTATTAACAATCTTATAGCATAATGGAGGTATATTTCTATCTTCTCTTCTGTCTTTAGGATAAAAATATTCTATCATTTTATTATCTTGATTGAGAGCATACATCGGTATTCTTAAATAAGAGCAAAATCTTTTAAGACCACTAATGCTTACACCATAATATCTTTTTACATAATCTTCATAAGTATCATTTTCTTCTTCTTCTAATTCACCAGTTTCACTATCATAGTATTCTGTATTATAATCTTCCCATACACTCTTATCATAATATTCTTCTTCACTTAATAATGGTGTAAAACATACACGGTTAAATAATTCCCATAATTTTTCAAACTTACATATTTTTATACAACCTTTTATATCACCATAACGCCATTCAATAAAATCATATACACATTTGTTCTTACCAGTATTCCATTCTTCTTTTTCTGTAATATCTAAATAAATAGGTGTAGAAGCATTCAGTAAGAACTCACTTGCGTCTATTACTGTTTGTGGTTTGATTGTGGTTTGAATATTTGTTGTTTGTATATGGTCTGTAGGGTCATTCTCATCTTTAAAGTAGTGTCCAAAAATACCTTCAGTGTAATAAGTTCGTATCCAGTAGAGAACATCTTCTTTAATTCTTTTTTGTATATTTTCATTTGAGAGCATTTCAAAATTTCTGGTTGTTGAATAAGGTAGATAACTGATTGTTGAAAAAGGTAGAAAACCTTTAGGAAGGTTTTTATCATATGTTACTAATGCTTTGAGAGTATATGAGACGAGTAATGTATTTATAACTTTCTTTTTCTTACGCTCTATGATAAGACGATTTCCTACAATTTTTTTATCTTTGAATGCTTTTGCTCTTACGCCTTGACTTGTAAATATTCTGCTACGGTTTATTATCTTTTTGCTCTTCATATCGTAGAATGTATTGGTAGGAAATACTATTTGTGTTTTTCGTTTAATATTCCTAAACTCTTTTGTTATTTTATTGGATTTTCCTTGATATATTGGGATAATTTCTTTTGTTTTCTTATTGAGAACATAACGAGGAAGTGGTGGTATAACACCTTTTAGTATTGCATTAATGACCTTTGGGTTCATATTTCCTTTCTTCATAAAGGTTTTTACAGATTTACCGTTGATGAGGGTTTTTGAGGGTTTTTGCGATACTTGGGACATTTTATATAATTCTAAAATATTTTAATTTTATGTAAAATTACGCAAAAAGTAATCCCCAGAAGATCTAAATGCATTTACCTAAATAATTCTTTTAATAATTACGAATATTCATAATTATAAAAATATAAAAAATTAGAAACTATGGGTTGGGAGAAGGACTATACTTACTTATATTTTATGATTACTCAATATGTTATAATATTTACATATATTTTTTTTTTCTTAAATAAAGTTAATTTTTAACATTTACAGTTAAGGCATAGAAGTTTGCGACCAGTTTTATTACAAACGCTATATCCTTGTGAGATAAGTTTTTCTTGCTCTTTTTTTTTCCAGTGTAAAATAACCTTTTCCATTTTTCTATAGTATTGTTAAACATTTTTTTTTAAATATTAAATACTTCCATTTCACCATTCTTGATTTGGAGCATTTTAACACATTCAACCCAGAGATTAAGATTAGCAGTATCGGTTTGACCCAGTTCTCCGGTTCTTCCAGAACCATTACGCTCTAAACGAACAATAAGGGGTGCATCACCGACATTTACAGCATTAGAAGGTGTATCATTACCGAAACGAGTTTTAGAGAGATTAAAACCTACATATCTAAACTTACCTTGATAATTATCACGAACACTATTTATATTAACTAACGCACCACCAGTAACAGCACCATTATTCTCATTAACAGCAAAGGTATTAAAATCTACGCTTACTTGATTGACCCCTATCATATCGTATGTTCCATCTAAATTACAGAAGGGAACTTCTCCAGTTTGGTTAAGGTAAGAATACATTTCACTTACATTATCAACAACTCTTGAATACAATTGACGATTATTAACGATAAGTTGGTGTTTTTCTCCAGTTAAACCATCACTACGAGATTGTCTATTAAGAGCATTAGCACCAGTTAATAGTTTTTGTAAATAAACTTTCATTACGGAACGATTATTAAAACCTAATTCAATATCTTTACGAACAATATCCCCAACACCAGTAGGACCATTTATGTTAGATTGAACTAATACTGCCTCTCTATAAGAAGTTGCTTGTCCTTCCATAGAATTAAATTGGTCTTCCATAGCATTATGAACTTCATTAGAATAAGAAATATAATCTAAATGGAGGCGAGGACGAGCAACTTTAAAATGTTGTAATGCTGGAGCAACAACACCACCTTCTACGACACAATCACTCCATATTCCTTTCCAGTTAATTTCTACAATAATTTCTCCTTTAAGGGTCATAGGTAATACCATATCTTTTAACATAGGGAATAAATCACGAAGTTTTACAGCACATTCTAAACCGAAAACTTCACCAGCACCTCCATTTACCATTTGTTTAGTTCCTTTTTCAGTATAACTAACACCATTACTTAATTTAATGTGACCGTTTCCATCATAACCGAATAGATGATTACTACCTAACTTTTCGTCTAAAACTTCTACTTGAGCGTCGTATGGTTTAAAATAATTATCCAGAATAATTTTCTGTCCTACTTCACGAGTTTCGCATAGTAATTTTCCACCATAGTATAATCTTGCTGTGTCTAAAACACACGGACCACCGGATAGACGAGGAAAAGTAGCACTTGTTGCATCATCAGTATGATTTAACCACGATGTTCTCCATAACAGAGTTCCGTCTGGTGAAAGAATAGAACCTTTCTTGGGTATATTGAAACGAGATTTACCGAATTGGTCTTGAACCCACGAATGAGTATCAGCATCTAAAATAGTGCTTTCAATACGAGTTGCTTGACTTTCTGTCTGAGCGTTTGTTGAGAGAATATCTGGAATTACGGACATATTTTTATATAATAATTAAATAAAAAAATATATTACAAAAGATTATTTACAATAGACAATTAATAAACTCCTTTTTCTAAATCTTTCTTATTTCACTGGAAGAACTTTTTTATTTATTTCGTTTTTTTTTTTAGATTGTAGATTTTAGTTCCTAAACTTTCATTAACCTTATCTTGTTTAGTTTGTGATTTCATTTTTTCTCTTTTCTTTTTCATATTTGTAATACGGCGTTTTTCAGCACTAATCATTTTTTTATCTAATCCACCACTCATTTTTAAGTTTCTTTCTGCATCTTTAATTGCTTTCATAGTTGGTGCTTTCTTAACTACTTTCTTAACTACCTTCTTAACTACTTTCCGTTTTGGTTTTGGTTTTGGTTTTTGTTTCCCACAACCCTTATCTTTAGCACAACCGTGATATGCTTTAACACCTTTTGAGATTTTTGCTTTATGTTCTGCGGACATTACCATCTTTACTTTTATACCTATTAGATAGATTTTTTATTTTCCTAAACTATTTAAATATCTTTTTAGAAAAAAGATTACAAAAACCGACTGACTATGGAATGTCTATTTTCCTTCAGTAATTTCAATATTAGCACAAAAAGGAGGTGCTAAATCTTCTGGAATTGTTCCATCTACATTAGTTAATCTTATTCTTAATTGTGATAAGTTAATTTCTTCAGCGTTGTTTAAGTGTATTAATGGTTGATTATTTCCAGTATCTACTAAATGTCCGTTGTATGCACCATTTATATCAAATCTGGAAACATTTGCTATACATCTACTACTTGTATTTCCTTTAAATCCGTCTGTTTGTCTTGTATCTCTTCTGGTATATGATTTTACGGGTAAGTTATTTATATTAACTTGAACGAATGGTGGTTCTGTTCCATTTATTTTAGTTGTAGCATCTTTTTCATTTTTGAATACTAATTTTGCTTTATCAGTTGTTCCGGTAGTGTCTTTTTCATAACTGGTCTGGTCTAACCCCATTTTAGTTGCTAATGTTGGACTAAACTCTAATTTAATAAATTGTCCCATATCTTCAATATGCGTATAATCTTGTTTAGAAGTCATATAAACATTTGCTAATTGCTGGTCGCTATCTACAAAAGATAAACTTCCTTGTTGAAATCCACAACACATATTATAGACTGCATTCTTATCTATGGGTCTATGGGTAGTAAGGGGGTCTCTAATATAATCACCAGCACCAGCACTTCTAACAAAAACCTCTAATTTTTGATTATCCCCATCTGGTATAACGAGAGCAAAGTCATCATTTTCAGTAGCACCAGAAAGCACTTCCCACGTCCAATAACCACCAGAATATGCTCCAAAAATATAATCACCAGCATCAATCGTAATCCCCAAAGGGGTAAAAGTTTTTCCACCAACACCTTCAAAATAAAGTAAAAAATCTACACCAGCGATTTCATTTAAACTATCAATACCAGCAGTAGTAGTCATAGCAGTTAAATCTGGTGTTGTTGAACTTAATCCAACCCAATAAGAATTACCCGTAGAAGTCAATTTATTTAATGTAAAATCAACAATTCCATAAGGAACATTTGAAGGAGGTCTATCTGTAGCATCAGTTGTAGGACTAAACCACGTTTTAATAATCTTTTCTGTAGCAAAATTAATACAATTTCTCATATCACTAATTTCAGTAGCACCAGCATCTTTAATATTCGTCATACCTAAAACATTAGCAGTTAAAGGAGTAGCAATATCATTAGAAGTTAGTGTTGTGAGTGTTACGACTGGAGTTTGAACTATTTCAGTAGGAGCAGTCCAATTAGTATATCCAGTAGGGGCATTTGTGAATAAAACGATATTATCTTTATCATAATTAAGTGAAGAACATTCTAAATCAAATGATAAAGCACCAGCAGTAAGATTTTTACTATCATCAGCACTTAATTTAAGAGATAATTTTAAGTTTTCATCAATATCAACAGTTTCCAAACCTTGTTCTATCGTATTCATAAGTGTAGTTGCTGTATAATCGCCAGTAGGCAAAGCGGTTGTTACTCCATTCCACGTTTTATCATTTGCTATTAATGTATAAGTATCTACTGTTGCATCGGCATTAAAAAGTGGTTTTCTATTACAGAAAGCATTTAACAATTTCAATTGACTATTACGAGGTAATATAATATTTTCATCAAAATCTTGATTAAAATTGGTAGGGGTGGTGTCTTCGTAAAGAGTTATAAGCATATTTATATAATGTAATAATATTTTTTATTAGACTAAAATTAAAAATATTACAATATTGTATAATAATGGATATTTTGAAAGAAAATAGAATATGTAAAGAACCTATGAGAGCAACTTTGAGAACAGCGGAAAGACGAAGTTATGCTGTTTTACCGGATACAGACCCAGTATTGAAACTTAAAAAGGTAAATGCTCTAAATAAACCTAAAATTGTTAAAGATAATGATATATTTGATTTTAGTAATGGTAAGAAAAAAACAACTACTAAAAAAGAAAAGAAATTAAATAAAGATAAAAGATTTAAAATGAATGAAGGTAAAGATAAAAAACAACCTATAATGCGTAATCGTTATTGAAACTTTAATACGAAAGTTCCTTTCTTTATTGAAAATACTTTTTGTTCTTTATCTCTTTTTTTATTTACTCGTTTATAAGGTATTGATATATTTTCTCTATTATCTAAATATTTTTCCTTATATTTTTCTTTGTTATCACGATAGTATCTCCTATAATATGCTCTTTTTTGTTCTGTATCACTCATTATATAATATAGATATGCATAATTATTTTTCCTAAATAACTTATAAAAGTTCGTTAGATATACAAAAATAAAATGTATATCTATATTATATAATGAAAAAGTATAACTGGTCTGTTGAAGTTTTTTCACCACATAATTTAGAAGAGTGTGTATTTTACACAACAGAAGAAACATTAGAGAAATGTGTTAATAAATGGATAACTAAATGTAATAATGATTATATCAACTATCATAAATTACATAATATCTTTCATAATAGAAATAAAAGTGATAATCTATTAATTAAAGTTCATAAAATAGAGGTTTAGTAATATTACATATTGTATTGTAATTTTTTCTATTAAGTAATTTTTATATTTAATTATTATATAAAAATGTCTAAACAATATCTTTCAATTGCTTCGTCTAATGGAAACTCTGGCGTATTCGGTTTTAGCAAAGGCACACCTCAACTTCGCTTTGATATAGCAGATAGAGGTGTTCTTCAAGCACAAGAATTACGCTTTCAAGGAACTCTTAAAGTTCAAAATACCGGGACTAATGCCCCACCACTAATGGCGAATGATGTAAATATTGATGCTTTTAGTGGCGTTCAAGGTGTAATTCAAACATTAGAACTATCAAGTAGAGCATATAGTAGTAGAGCATTAGAAACAATTCAAAATTATCCTCGTCTCGTTGCTTCTCATCAATCCGCTCTTCATTCCAAAGCACAATATTCAACACAACTAACTCACGAACAACTCTCAAAAGGTAATGGTATTGATACTGCTTCTTCAAGAACTGATACAAATAGCGAAACTCCTTATAATAAAGATAATAGTTTAAAAGCACAACGCATTCCATTATGTTTAACAGATGGCGTTTCTTTTGATATGAGATTAGTATGTGGTATGATGATGTCTCAAGATTTAGATTTAGAAATGTTAGGTGGTCTTACAATTGAACTTACATTAGCACCAGATAGTAATTTTTTGTTCGGTGCTAATAGTGGTGATTTTAGATATGTTATTGAAAACCCTCGTCTTATCGTTCCCATTATTGAAAAAACCCCACAGCAACAAATGGATTTAGCAAATACCCCCTCTAATGTTCTTCAATTCCTTTCATATACCAGTTTGTATAATACTATTACTTCTACTGATAATCAAATAGTTCATAGAACAAACCTCCGTAGTGTTATTTCTTCATTTCAAAATTATGTTCCAGTTCAGTTTATTAACAATACAAATTCAAATGGTTTAGGACAATATAACCCAGATATTAAAAAACTTACATTTCACAAAGGAGCATCTCGTTTCCCATTAGAATATAGTATTTTAGTAGATAGTGACCCTACTCTTAATGTTGATACACAACCAACTACATACCCACAAGTGCTTATTAACTATATGGACGCTTTTAGAAACTTTACCGAAGTTAAAAAGAGTTGTATTAATAAATCTTTGAGTGCTACAACTGATAATATGGTGTATGGGGCAGCACCAAACCTTAAAGGATTAGGTGGTGTATTCGGTTCTGGTTGTTCTTATGATGCTGTATCTCATTCTGGCGTAAGTGCTACGAATGATACATTAGGGTTAGAAATCCAATCTAATTTAGCAGACCCTACTGATGTTACTGTATCAACTCCATTTGCTGTTTATACTTATTACCTCTGTAAAAATATGGTAAGAGTTGCAAACAATAATTTAGAAGTTATGTCTTAAAAACTATATAATTTGTATAATAATAAATTGTATAGTTTGTATATTTTGTATAATAATTAGTTTATTTGTTAAAAATAAAATCTCTACAAATGTTATAATAAAAATGAGTGATTACGGTAACCGAATGATGCCTATGGAAGCAGAAGAAGTAAATGATGAAGTAGAACAAGTTGTAGAACAAGAAACACAAGAAGTCTTACAAGAACCTATATTTGATAAAGGTGAAAAAGAAAAGAAACCAAAAAAGAAAAGGGTTATGACTGATGAAGCAAAAGCAAAGTTAGTTGATAGATTGAAATTAGGGAGAGAAAAATCGTTACAAACAAGACGAGCAAAAGCAGAAGAAAAACGAAAAAATAAAAAACCAGTAGGAAGACCAAAGAAAAATATTGTAGAAGAAAAAATACCTATTACCAAAGTGATATTAGAGGATAAAACCGAAGTATCGTTCCCAACGCCAGAACCAGAGAAAACAGTTAATAATAATGTGGTTATGGAAATAAAAGAGCAAGAACCTCCAAAGAATAAACCAATTCAACAACATACTAATACAATAGACTACGATAAAATTGTTAATAGTTTATATGATAAGTTTAAAAGTGAAACAATAAAACCACCAGCATCTAAACCAGTTAATATTCCTAAACCAACATTACCAACCCCAAGACAAAGACAAGACGATATGGAAGCAAGAATAAGAGCAGATGAAAGAATGAGAATGAAACAAGAGCAAAATGCTGTATTTTCACAAAAAAGTAAAGAAAGAGAAGATAGATTGAAACAAGCAACTAAAAATTATTATTCAAAATTACCTCAAACTAATTTTTTTCAACCTACAGACTGGGATAATCTTTTTAATCAAAGAAAATAAGACATTCCATAGTCAGTCGGTTTTTGTAATCTTTAGAAAGATAAAATAAAGTGATATTATAAAATGAGTTATACTATCACTCAATATACTCGCAATCAAGCGAAGAAATTAGGTGTATCTGTTAAACGAAGCACTAATTCTAAAAAGAAATTAGATGTATTCAAAAATGCTAAAAAAATAGCAAGTGTAGGAGCAATAGGATATGGCGATTTTCCCACATTTACAAAAGAGAAAGGTAAGGAGTTCGCAGACAAACGTCGTAAAGCATATAAAAAAAGACACGAGAAAGATAGAAAAGTATTAGGTAGTAATGGATATTATGCAGATAAATTATTATGGTAGTTATAAAAAAATTATGGTAGTATAATATAAATGTGGGATAAGTTAAAAGATATTTTAAAAGAGTTTTTCATAAAAATAAAATGTAATATATGTTGTAGGACGAATTGTTCTATTCAAGTCGGTAGGGAGGAGCAGATGGAGGAGCAGATGCAACCGAATATTTGTGAGACAACCGTATAATCTGTAAAATACTATTCAATCCATTATCTCTTATATGCTCTCGTATCTTTTTACAATCTCTACAAAATGTCTTATCTAATTTACCTATTTCAATATTACATAGATTACAATATTTTTTATTTTTAAACATTCTATATTATGTAGAAATAAAAAAAAATATTTCTTTAAGATATATAAGTATGAATAATCAAAGAGATAATGATATGAAAATGTATCCGGTAGTGGAAAACAAAGATGTCTATCAAATAAAAAGAAAACTAAAAGAACCGTTACAAAAACTACCATTCGTTAAGATATTACTCGGTTCAAGAGGTTCTGGAAAAACAGCAAGTTTAGTAAATGAACTTATGAGAACAAATATGATGGGTGATAAAAAAGGTCAAGACCCTATTTTTGAAGATATAATTGTTTTTAGTTCCACATTAGGTAGTGATGAAACTTCAAGACATTTAGTAAAAAAGGCAACTATGACTTATGATAGTTATGACGATTATGCTGTAAAAGAAATTATGGAACATCAAAAATCAAAAGAAAAAAAAGATAGAAGACATATTTTAATTATTGCTGATGATATAGCACCTATGTTGAAACCAAACGATTTTCTATTTAAGTTGTGTTCAGTTCATCGTCATTATTTAATCAGTATTTACTTTTTAATTCAATCACCCAGACTAATTCCTCCTATTGTCCGTAATTGTTATACCAGTATGTATATATATCGCATACCGAATGCGAAGGAACAAGATAAGGTATTTGAAGACTTATCATTTTTAGGTGATAAGGATATGGTTAAGGATATGTATGAATATTCTACGAATAAACCTTACCAATTTCTTATGGTTGATGCTCTTAAAAATGAATGCTGGAAATGGGGAGCGTGTAATCCAGAGTTTATATGGAAAAAATATAGTGATAATGGAGGATTTAATCCAAAGTTTTCTTTAACAGATAAACAACAAAAGTCAATTAAAGATATTGAATAGTTTTTTATTTTATTCTTATATAATATAAAAATAATGAGTGAGGCGTTATCTCAATTTAGACAATCTGGAATGAATGCTTTACAAAGATTACAACAACAAGGTCAAAGTGAAAAACAATTTGAAGAACAGAAAATAAAAGGAAAGATGAGTATATACCAGTTAAGAGATATGGCGGAACAAACCGGTATAAAAGCAAAAACCGATTTAGGACAAAATATCTCTATGGGCGGAATTGAGATACATTCCATATATAGTGCGATGAAGAGTAAAAACATATTAAGTAAAATGAATGATGCGAGAGATGCAGTAAGAAAACAATTTACAAAACCAGAAGGCGAAGGAGAAGGAGAAGGCGAAGGCGGTGGAGCAGAAGTAAGCACAACCACAACAGAAGCACCTACAACATTCAGTGCTTATACAGCAGAGGGACAAGAAGGGGCACAAATAGCGAAAGTAAGTGATATAGCACAAGACCCAGAATTATTCAATGAGTTTATGACTAATTATGCTAGACCAGATAAAATAGCATCTATAGCGGAAGCAAATGATATGCGACCAGATGAAGTCGTTGAGGGTGTGAGAACTGGGTTTCAAAATGGAAGACCAAGAATACAAGGGATAAATGCTGATGATGAGTTTCAAGTTAGTAGGCAACCAATAACACCCAAAACTACCCCAGAAACGCAAGGAGTAAGTGAAACCTCATTTGGAGAAACACCCGCAACAACACAACTATCAACTATTGAAGGAGGTTTGGGTGAAACTGCAGAAGAAACAACGACTGGGTTGTTATCCGGATTAGGTGAAACGCTATCCGGAGTAGGTGAGGCAGTATCTGGAGTATTAGGAACTGCTGGAGAAATTTTAGGTCCTCTCGGTGTTTTAGCATCGTTAGGATTTGGTATTTATGATAGTATTGAACAATCAAAACAAGATAGAGAAGAAAAAGCACAAGCAGTAAAAACACAAGACGGTTTAAATCAATTAGCAGATAAACCTACTTTTTCATCTGGTTCTCGTGCTATGCCTTCTTTTGATACAACGCAATTTCGCAGTGGTGGTTTAATGAACTTTTAATTTTCTATCTAATAAGTATAGAAATGGATAAAAAAGATAAATTATCAAGAGGAGCGTGTTTTACAAAAGGTAGAACAATTTGCCCTTCTGTTATGCCTCGTAATAAACCGAAATGTGATAAATCCAAACCCAGATGTGTTGAAAGATTTAAAAAATATGAAAGACAATTAGCAAAAGATAGAGCAAATTACAAACCAATCCCAAAATCACAACAAAAACCAATAGGAAGACCACCTAAACCAACAACAGAAAAGATTAAAGAGATTAAGGAAGAATATAAAGAAAAAATTAAAGATATAAAAGCATTAAGTCAAAAAAAGTTCGGTTATTCTAATACTAAACAAAACAGAAGAGATAGAACAAACTGGGAAGCAAAAAAAAAGAAAATGTTTAGAGATAAACATAAATTAGCATTTCCAAAAGCACCACCTCGTAAAAATCAAAAGAAATATATTAAGAAAAAAACAAAATCACAACCAACATCACAACCTAAAAACACATCAACACCTACAATAAAAAAACAAACTGGTTCATTTATATTATCGTTTAAATAATTTTTATCTAATATTATAGTAAATATGCCTTATGTTACTAATTGTGATGCTGGAACTGGATTTGGTCCAGAATGCTTTAGAACTTATGTTCCCCCTAAACCAAAAGCACCCAAATTGACTTATAGAACTCCACAACAATCTTATACTACGATGGATACATCAATTCAAATGAGTAAGTTTCAAAATATATCACCACTTCATTTTTAATTTAAATTATTATTATTTTTTTTATCTAACTAATAATTATAAAATATGCTCTCTGTATCCAAAAACTTACCTACTGATAATTATTCTGTTGTTGTTTTAAGTGATAATGCCGGAACGAAGTTTAATCCTAAAACGAATGGTCGTATTCGTGTTAAAATCCCATCTCATTTAGGGATGGTAGATTTCGGCGGGTCATTTCTACAATATAACGCAAAAATAAATAAACCCGCTGGAACTACTGCAAATATCCCTATGGGGTGGTCTAAATCTCAAGGTGCTACAAGCGTCGTTAGAGATTTACGAGTTTTAGTAGATGGTAGAGAAGTTGAAAGTATTTCTAACTATAATGTTTTAGATTTGTTAGATAAAACTTTCGGTAGAGATTTACCTCTTAAAGAAATTAATAGTGTTTTAGACCATTCTATCGGTAAAGAACAATTTTACTCTGGTTTTAATAGTGGTTTTGGTGGTGGTGCTGCTGTTTCTTCTATTACTTATAATAATATTTTGACTAAACAAGCAGTCCGTCTTAACTGTTCTGGTCTATTAGATTTACCAGTTGGATTTCCCGTTATCGCTACTGGAGATGTGGAATTAGAAATTACATTAGAAGATAATGAAAGAGCATTGCAACCAGTAGGAGAAACTCAAAATGTAAGTTGTGATAATATAACTCTCACTGGTGGTGCTACTGTTACAACTACGGTTGATTTAGCACATACCAATATTGTTTTTCCTAACTATCAAGGTCAAGGTTGGGGGTGGGACGACAACACACATACAACTTCTACAGATTGTCCTTTTAGTGTAGGTGCTTCTCTTACTATTACTGGAAAGGACAATGGTGTAGCATTTACTAGAACTGGTTGTATTGTAGCAAGTTTAGCGAACTCTGGTGCTGGTAATAAAATACGATTGGAGGTGTCTGATATGACTGGATTTACCGCTAATGCTCCTTTAACCGAATTGAAAATTACTTTAGAAGTTCCTAATTTTACTTATGAGATAGATGAAGTTAAGTTTGTTTGTCGTGCAGTAAATATGCCTCCTCCTTACCTTAACTCATTGCAACAACGCATTCAACAAGACGGAGGTGTTGTATATGATATACATTCATTTAGTAGTTATTTAGATACTTTAGATGCTAATATTTCCAGACAAACATTAAGTGTTCCGTGCTATTCTTCTCGTCTTAAAGCAGTATTCGGTGTTCCAGTTGAAGCATCTCAAACGAATTACCACTACGATAGAAATGGTAAAGTTGATGGTTTAAGAAACTTTCAATCTCAAGTTGGAGATAGACGAGAACCTAATAGACCAGTTGATTTAACTAACTGGACTACATCTGGTAATGCTGAATATCAATCTCAAGAATACATACAAGAATTAGAAAAATCATTTTTAGCATCTTCTATGGGTTTGAGAACGCTCGGTAAATGGCGTGATAATTTTGTTCTTAATCGTTCATTATCTTATGCCGGTTCAAGTGAAGATTTAAATGATAAAATGTTTCGTTTTGAAGTAGAACATAATAACGGAGTAGCAAATACCGCTAAAAATGTGTTTTGCTTTGCTCACCATATTAAACGACTTCAAATTACTCCATCTGGTCTTCAAGTATTTTCTTAAAGTAATCTTTTAATTCTTCAACAATTACATTTTCTCTTTTTTTACAAATTATATCAACATATTCTTTATATAATTTATCACTCATTCTATAACATTTAGAACAAACAATACCTATGTATTCCATTTTTTTATCTGGTCTTCTAATCATAGTTCCACAACAAGGACAACTTTTTTTTAAATCTCTCATTTTATATATTATTACATATATTTTATTTAATTATTTAACTTAATAATTTTATATTTAAGTAATATATAAAATGTCGTATAGTGATAAAAACAAAAATATTAGAGGAAGCAGTTATGAAACACCATCATCACTAATAAATCCTAATCAACCTAATCTATATACAACACAACAAGTAAAACCGCCTAATGCTGAAACTATTATGGTAGAATGTAATAGAGCAACATCTATTCAAACTGAAGATGGTTTAAATAGTGATTATCATAGATGGACGTGTGAGTTTCCTAATGGGATACAATTGAGAACTGGTGATGAGGTAAGGGTAAATAGTGCTTATTTATCATCTATAGGTGTAGGTGATTTAATTGCGTGGGACAAATCTGGTGATAGTCAAAATAACAAATGTAGATGGTTACATTCTTTTTACTGCTCTAATGATGGTAAAAATGATAAAAGAGAAGGATATAACATTAAAACTGGTAAGGGTATATGGGAATATGATATAGATAATAGACCAGCACAATTAGAAAGAGTTATCAATAAATATGATTTTACAACATCAACAAGAACAGATGCATATAAAGATTTTGGTTGGAGTGAAGACCCATATTGTCCTATGAGATTTTTTGGATTAAATCCTAAATTAGAACCACCATATTTAAAAAATGCTACTGGTATTCCGCCTAATAGTGGTCCATCTGGAGCAGAACAACCAGAACCAGATAAAGTTTTTTGGATAGAAATAGAAAATGTAGGAGGAACTGAAATACAATTAAAAGCATACTATATTAATGATGTAACTGCTACATATCCTACTGGTAAAACACAAATAGCAAGTGATGATTTATTTACACTCGGTCAATCGTTTAGAATATCAGCACCCTTACCATTAGTTTTGACTGGTGATGTAGGAACTGGTAATACTTTTTTTGATGGAGCATTAGTAACAAACGGAAATAATGTATTAGGAACTTTTACGGTTATTGATATTAATACGGTAACTGGTTATGTCGTTTTAGAAGATTTAACAGATATAATAGGCAGTGGTCAAAAATTAGAAGGTGCTGGAAAAATACAAGCAATACAAAGAATAATGAAAACACAACTCGTAGTAGGAACTGGTGCTTATAAATGGTTTGCTACTGGAATAAATAATAGTTCATTACCTATTGAAGATATAGATTATGCTTTATATGAGTTTAAAAATATAGGTGGTAGTAATGCTGTTCCAGTAGAAGGAATAGCAACAAAATTACAAGATGTAGATGGTGAAGATATTACAGCGAAGTTTTTATCAAGTGATTATTCACGTGAGTTTAGTGAGGGAATACAAGTTATTAATAATGCTGTAGGTGGAAATATTAATAGCATACAGATACAATTTGATAATATATCATTTAATAGCATAAATAATCTATTAGGATTTCAAAAATATAATAATTGTATATCTTTTAAGATTGAAAGAGATAATAACACATTTGAATACATAACAGCATACGTATTGAAAGGTCAAAATAACGGTAATAGAAGTGGAACAATAACTTATATTAGCGATACAACGTTTCAGTTTGATAAGGTAAGAAGAAATATTGAAGCACCTAATTTTGAACCTATTGCACATACACCTATCAATAATGGTAATAATTTATGGTATAATCCAGAAATAGGAACAGAACGAACATATAAATTAAATCTAACAAAAAAACAACGATATACATTAAGTCAAGGATACGGTCTTATACCTCCTCCAACAGATAACCAAAAAATCTATTATGGTTTTATAGGAATACCTACTGGAGTATATTCTAATACATATACAATAACTTATAACGAAACAGATATTTTTAATGGAGTATCAAATGCTTATCAAATAGGAGGTAATCTTATAACTGATATAAACTTCCAGCAAATAGGTTACATTGAAGATGAATTAGATAATACGACACTTCCTCATTATGAATATTTTGATTTTCAAATTGACGATGAATATTCAAGTCCCAGTGATGTAGCAACTGATTTAACAAAACAAACCCATAAATTATATGACGCAAGAAATAAAGATGGTAGTGTATTAGATGGAACAGATAATCAAGGATTATTACAAAATAAATTATGCATTCCAGTATGGACTTCATTTGATGCTACAAATACAGAAGACCATCTTACCGGTGAATTAGAAGGACAATTAGAAGAAGGTTCTTTCTTATTAAAACATAGTATTTACAAACTACCAATAGGAATATCTAACTCAACTGGGACACCAACACCAACAACAGATTATCCAGAAAACGGTGAAACAAATATTTATTTTAGAACAAAATATACTACCAGAAATAGACCAACAGACCACACACATACTTACGATTTTTATCAAAATGCATACGAACAATATAGCGAAATAAAAAATCAAGACGATGTAGTAACTGGATTTCCTATACAATACATAGAAGGAGAAGAATGCTATGCGTCCCAATATTGCGGAACTAATAACCTAACCTTTTCGTGGGACGCTACAGACAGTAGGTTTAACATTTCTTACGCTCATCAACCACATATATCAACTTTTTCAACAGACGCAAATGGTAATACAACTGGAGGACAAGTTAGCGCTGTTGTATATTATCCATCTCCAGTGGGTAAAGATAATTACAGATACAAATTACCAAGAACAAGATGTGGTGGAATAAACATTGAAAACTGGGTTGCTACGAATTATAATGTAGGTGATTTAACACCACAACAAGTATTAGTTGAGTTTCCAAAATTAACATTTACAGAACTTACAGATGATAATTTCTGGGGTGTAGGTTCGTCATCATTAAATAATGATATTGTGGGTGAGCGTTTCTGGACTAAATTAGGATTTTCAAAATCATTTAGAGATAGTAAAACTGGGTGGAAACAAGACCTAACATCAAATCAAAGAAATCCATTAGGAACTACTGATAATTTATTAGATGTAGCAGATAATATTTTATTTACAGAAGAAGCAAGTGAAGATACACCATTTTATACATCAAATGATAATTTTGCTGGAGATGGAACAAATGTGGAAGCAAAATGGAAATATGCTTCCAGAGGTGGTTTATTTACAAATAATCATAACAAAGGTTATGGATTACCTAATACGAGTGGAAGACCAACCGAGTTTATAGGAGTTAATACTGCAACTGGAAGTGATTATGACCCATTAAAATCTACATTCAATCCAGATAGAAACTGGTGGAATGCAACGGGTTATACAGTTGAAACAGAAAGTAATACTATTACCGCAGATGTATTACCAACAAAAACAGAATTAGGATATTATTTTATCATAAGTGATATTATTAAATCTAATTTTTTTGTAAGTAAAGGAGGTGGAGAAGTAAATATTTTAGGAACTCTATCTAAATTGAATAGTAGTGGTGATTTTGTATTTCAATATCAAGCACCTCAAGTTTTTTATGCTAAACAAGATAGATTACTTACAAGCATTACAACTGAAATACGCACACCATCGTTAGATATTCCGGTAGCATTATCGCCTTACTCAAGTGTAATATACCAGATAGTAAGATATGCTCCACAACCAACACCTTTAGAACTTCCAGTATGGTATAGACAACAATTAGCATTTAATCAAATAGATGCTAATATTAAAATGGTCGCAAAACAAGAAGGAAAAGAACCAGTCCAAGAACAAGTAAATAATATAATGGAAGAAGTATTAAATGCTGTAAATCAACCAACCGACGAACAATCTACTTTGATGGAGAGTTTAGTAGAAGAATATAATAGATTAGAATTATCACAATATAGAAATAATCCAAGAGATTTAAGAAATTTTATTAGGACCAATCCAGACGCAGAGGGATTTTTAAGAAGGTTAGAAGCAACATCATCACAACACGAAAGAACTGGTTTAACATACGAACAGTTAAGAGAACAAGCATTTAGTTTATATCCAAGAGGAGAAATATCAAATGATACATTAGGAATTGTGAATGATGCAACCTCATTTGAACCATTAGAACGAGACGATATGGAATTAGATTTATTAGGTGGATTTGAAGGTGATAATACTGGAACATCACTACCTTCATTTGAAGAACGCAGAGCAAGTCAATATAATTATGATACAAGAGGAAGACAAGGAAGAGAAGGTAGTCGTATGGATAGAAATATTGTAGATACTGAATTAGAATTAAGAAGAAGACGAATACAACCAGATGAGAGAAGACTAGGTGGATATGAAGGAGAAGAACCAGAAGAAGAACC
>TARA_R110001606_G_scaffold233080_1_pt1 | contig 20434 bp, 16 predicted proteins | sample TARA_R110001606 | Tara Oceans TARA_R110001606 (sample SAMEA4398315) | marine metagenome | biome: Polar Biome; feature: [SRF] surface water layer (ENVO:00010504); material: water (ENVO:00002006), including particulate matter (ENVO:01000060) such as... | depth 5 m | reverse complement strand
ATTGGGCTAATACAGCGTCTAAACTATTACTCATAAATTTTTTTTTTAAATATTATTAATTAATAAACATATGGATAAATATAGGAATATACTTTTGGGATGTCAAATGAAATGGGGTCTAATTTTCCTCTTCTTCTTCTGGGTCTGTGAAACTTTTTTCTACGTCAATATCACTGAAATCTTCTACAGCGTCTTTTGTTAAAATATATTGTTTTTTACCTGTTTTGTCAAAAACTTCTTCTTTGTCATTAAAAAAGTCACTTAGTGTTCGGTTATAGGGACCACTATCATGTTTTCTTAATCCTAACTTTTCTTCTTCTGTTTTTGGTCTGAATTCTTCTAACTTACCTTCTAGGTCTTCAATTTTACTAACCATGTTATCCATAGAGCTAAGGTGTGATTCTAAGTCGGTTAATTTACCCATTAAATCATCTAAACTCTGTGTGTTTTTAGATAATATATCTTTTTGGTCAGTTAACTCATCACTTACCTCATCTTGTTTTGCCACTAGGTCAGTAACATCTAACTCTGTAGAGTCAGCATCACCTACAACTTCACTGTCTATTTCAGTGTCAACTATTTCATCTTCACCAGTAGGGATATCTAAGTCAACATCTTCAACTTCAGCTTCTGGGTCGGTAGACATATCTAACTCAACATCCTCAACTTCAGCTTCTGGGTCGGTAGACATATCTAACTCAACATCCTCAACTTCTTGTTCAGCCATTTCTTTTTGGCGATTGACAAACTTTTTTAGTTGGTTTGACTTACCTTGGTCATTTAAAAACCCTGAGCCATTATTATTGACCATGTTTTGCTCAGTTAGATTGGCTAAGTTATGATTTATCTGTACGAATCTTTTTAACTCATCTAATAATTCTTTTTCTAATTTATTACCCATTTAATAATTGTTTTAATTGTCCTGATGGTGATTCTACCTGTACTTTTCTATTAACTCTAATACTATTTTCTACTCTTTCTATTAAACCATCCCTACTTTTAATAGTATAACAAATTCCAGTGTCCAAATCACAAACTTGTTGTCCTTCTTCAGTTTGTCCGTTTTCCACAACATTATCGGTTTTCTTACCTAAGAAATTTCCTAATTTTTGTTTAAGTGATTCTGTAATCATAATTGTATAGTTTTTATATATCTATAAATATATGTAAATTCATTAATAGTCAACATTATCTAGTTCTGTTTTATAAAGTCCAATACGTTAGTTGTTTCTGATTATAAATCTAGGTAGGAAGTAAGTTGGATTTAAATAATGTTCTATTATTTTATCTTTTTTCTTAACCCCTCTTTTTATTTCTAAATGAAGATGTACCTCTTTTGATAGTCCACTATTCCCCATTTTACCTAAAATTTTCTTTCCTGGCCCAACCCCCACTTCATTTCTTAAAATTTCATCACCAAGATTCACTAAAACCCCTTCTCTTAAGAAAGCGTACCTAGTAAGGTAATAAGCCGTCTCATCTTCATTAGGGTTAACATTTATATTGGTTTTAATCTCTATGTGATTTCCGTACTTACCACAATTATTTTCTTTTTCTAGTGGTTTGCACCCATCAACAACCTTTTTAACTACACCATATATGGTTGGGTATACTAGTATTCCACCATTTGTATCACTAGCATCTTGTAGTTTATCTGAGGTTGGGCATATGTCCACCCCTAAATGTGATTTTTCTGGGTCTTCATTAGGTGTTACCGCAAAAGTTCCAGCGGATAGTGTTACGTCCTCCCAAGTTACATTATCTGCAACTATGCTTGGCGATTGGAATGTGGTTGCGGTTGCGATATGATTATTTTTAGTATCGTCTAACTTTTTTTGACTTGGTGTCGCACTTAGCCCGTCAAAATATAAATCTATCGGTATCTCACCTAGCCTTTCTTCTGCCTTTTCATATAATTTTTTATTTACTCGTTGTATTAGGTCTTTAATGTTTGGTAGTACTGGTCTCGGCACTCTTACCCCCTCAAAAGTTGTTTCAATAGTATTTGGTCTTACTTCGTGGTCAACACTAGTAATTAAATAAGGCCCATTAAACATAGGGAGATATCTTAACTGAAAATATTGTGTTGGTTGTATAGTAACATTCCCAACGCACGATACCTTTGCGGTGTAAGACCTACTAGCATATATATTAAATAATGATACTGATGCTGGTGAGGTTGCACCCCCACCACCTGAGTCTGCCATACTTTGTAGTACTTTAAAACTTTCCGCCGTATTCTGAAATTGTGATTGGTCTAATGTTATGGACTCGAAAATATTTTGGTTTGGTATTCCGAAATCTACATTGAACCCCATTACTTTATTAGATAGTTTTTTATCACCACATTCATCAGTTATTAGTGGGTTATTTGGTGCTTCGAAATTAAAAGAATCTCCTTCATAACCATTATTAGGTGTTTTAACATTTAATTGTGATGATGGTTTTCCCACATATTGACATAGGAATGCAGGACTAGAGTCTATATAGTCTACAGTTTTAAATGTACCAAACATTGCATTTCCTTGTAATTGTGTATTTAAACCTTTCTTTTCCACATTAAAGAAATTTATATAAGATGGTAGCGGGATAAAATTAAAATAATTATTCCCTAATATTATACTTAAGTAACTCGCGACACTTTGTGTTAGAGTACTGGAGTTGGTTTGTTCAAATGGTGAGTCTAATTTTAGTATGTCCCAAATATTAATAATTGCTTCATCTCCAATATCTTGATTTCCCCTATCTAAAAATAAAAATTTCTCGAATAGGGTTTGGTCTGTTAGGTTAGTTCCCGACACCCACCTATCATTAATTATTTTAAATTGGTTGTATAACTCTAGTTTAAGGTCGTCAGATTTAACTTCTGGTCGGTCGTCTGTTATAACATTTAATGCGGTTTCATCTTCGTCTATATTTTCTTTTATTAACTTTTTAACTTCAGATAATAAATTATTTATATATAGTTCTTGTGGGGTTTGGAGGAAGGCTATTTCATCCATTAACATATCTAAGTAACCTGCAGCACCGTTAGTTACAACACCAGTTAACGCCACCTGAGACGCGTATAACCTAATAAAAGGAGCAAAAGCTTCAACATTAGCTGCGTTAAATGCAATACCGTCTGGGGTTATTTTATTAATTGAGATGAAAAATTCATATATTGGGTTGGATAGATTTTCTGTTGTTAGCATAGCAAACTGTGGGTCTGATGCTGCGTAATGTTCTCCAACAAATATTCTAACCGCTTGATACGCTGGTGGGTTTAGTGGGAACCCAACTAAACTACCCGCAGTTGGGATTGGGGTTGGGGTTGCACTTGAAGAATAGTTACCATAAAGTTCTGATATATTGTCAAAATACACACCGTCATCTTCATTATTATTTATCATGTGTACTAGATTTAACCTTTGCAATAATGTTTCATTACCTACTACTAGGTCTAAATTAGTGGTTGTTCTATGAATATATTCTACTTTTTTGTTTAAAAAGTGAAACATAGAAGTATTAAATTTTAGTAATTGTGCTTCAGCTAATTTTTTACTACCAAATAATGTCCCCCAAGCAGTTGGGGCTACCGTCTCCACCCAGGAGTTTTCCACAACCACCAACTCTTTTATTAATTGTTTTAGAGACCCTCCAAGTGAACTAGAACCTAGTGGTGTTGCGAAGGTTAGAAATTCTTGTTCAAAAGCATCTAATTGTTCTGTATTAAATACCCCTCTTAGTACTTCTATAGTAGAGTAATCACCGTCTTCTCTGAACTCCCAAGCTTCTTGTTGGTCTATTGTATTATTTATTTTTTTAAAGTATTGGGACTCTGTGGGTTGGAACCCTGGACGATGTTCAAAATAACCATAATTAGAAGCTCCCCATAAAATTCTTGAAGCTCCATTATGTAAAGCTGTATTCCCAAAAGTGGGTGCGTCATAAGTACTTGCATCTGTTTGTTCTAACCCACCTGATGAGGGATAAAGAATGTGAAAATTATTCTGTTCTGGTTGATTCGGATTACTGATATTGGTTGGTGAAGTTATGTTTGCTGAATTCAAATATACATCATAAAAGTTTACTTCAGTACCATCAGTTGCTGTGTACTTTAAATTAGAGTTAGGTTCTATTGTTAGTGGTCTTCCGGTCCCAACTAAGTTATTTAATACTTGACCTGCCCCCATATTAATGTAAGTGTCTACACCGGTAGCTATAAAATTTATTGCGTCTATAATCCCAGGATAAACACCCACTTGCATAATACTGTTGGCTGCTTGTTGGGTGGCATATGGGTAGGTATTCCCACCTATATTTACATTATAATAATTAGGTGTGTTAAGATTACCACTAACATCATCATACACATTTGCTGGTCCCGTATATCCCAGAGGAGCGGCAAACCCTACATTCCCCCATATCGACGATAGTGGGTCTATTTGTGTTTTTACTTGTTCTTTATATCTCCACCACACAGAACCTATTTTTAACATTAGAGAAACTGGTATCTTATGTACAGCAGGCATTTGATTAAACATTTGGGAAATGTAGTCACCAAAGAATTCCACCCCTTCTTGAGAATTACTGGATAAGGCTTTTTCTCTAAAGGTTGGTAGTGGTAGTGAGTTTAAAAATAAGTAGGCTGATTGTGTATATGGGTTAGCGTTTAAATTATTTTTTTCCATGTGGACACCCACCAACAATGAGTTAATGAAGTAAGGTGTATTTAACATGGAGGTTAGTCTGGTTGGTGATTTTGTTGAATTTGTACCCACTGTTGCTGCTGTTGCTGGTGGGATGGGTGCTACTGATGGTGTTGTTGATGGGAAAACGTGTATTTCCCCTTCGGTTACTAGTTTGTGGGCTATACATGACTCATATACTTCATCAACGGTATCTACAGTATTCAGGTTATATGCTTCATACCTTCTATCCACTGCTTGTACTTGGTCGAAATCTATAAAGTCACTAGAATTATATTTTGCCTTTGTAAAGTATAGTGTGGTCCATGTATCGGTTAAAACATTTTTTTCAAATATATCATACGTTAGATTTTTTGATATGTTATAGAAATCGTTTGGTGACGCTGACTTACCATTTGCAAAATTATCTTTTGCCCATGGTCCCCAGATACATGGAGCTAAATCCCAAAACCCTGGCATTTTACCTATTTTCAAAGCTGCTGAATTCATAGTAAATTCTTGTCCAACTACAGTATAAGCGTTTGGTTTATAGTTTATGGTAAATGTTGGATTTGCGTCATATGGTGTAATCACCCCATATGTTTGATATAGAAGGAATCTAGCTGGGTCTGCTTCGACTAGAATATTTAGTATTTGACCTAATCCCGATATATCTAAAAAAATCTGTTTCCTAGTAGAATAGTCTCTTATTCTTTTATATAGATTTAAAGCGTCATATTTTGCAAGTTCAGTTATAGCTGGCCCATAATATCCTAATTGTGCATTTCCAGTTGAGTTAACGTTTAGTCGTGTTGCTATACCACCATTTAAAGTAACCGATTGAGCTCTATTTAAAATTTCAAACCATAGTTCCACATCTTCTGGGTTATCGTATGGTGTGTTCGTTGGTGGCCAGTCCTCGACACTTATAGGTGTAAAGTCTTTGTCAATACCTTCATTAACTACTGTTGGGTTAAAACTGGCAAATTTATAGTTTGTTGCTTTTGTGTATTCTTCCACAAAAGCTACTTCTGGCCAAATTTTACTATTATTAGCTAAAGTATTAGCTATAACATCACTTGCCCCTGGATAAGTTAAAACAGAAGAAGTTGTACTACACCCATCACCCTTTTGTTGTTCTTCAATTTTATAGTATTGAGGCCACGGATAAACGATTTGTTTATCTTTTGGTACGTTTTTTATTGTATCGTCAGAAGAATTAGCTGCTAATAATCTTTGTTCATTTTCACGTTGTGCAAATGCCTCCGTGTGTACATCGTCCAATAATTTAAGAAATGTATCTGCACCAGCTAAAATTATAGAAAATATATTTCTTATGGTTGGTTTAAACCCTATTACTTTTTGTAACCTACTATTTAATTTAACGCTTAGGTCGTTGGCTAATTGTTCCCCCTTACTCTCAAATACTCTTTTGGTTGTAAGCCATATGGTCATAAAACTATTTTGACTACCTTCAAACGCAAACCATGGCGCTAAATTTGGATTTAGCTGGGTGGTGGTGGTACCTATAGTAACGTTACCTTTAACTTCTGATGCTTCCCACACATCAAATGATGGGTCATTAAACCTAGTTGTTACAGCATATTTACCCCCTTCTTCATCACTGTTAAAGTTAAATGTGGGATTTTGGGACATTAACTTTATGTACTTATGTGTTATTGCTTCTAATGCCTGTCTAGCATTATCTTTAATTTTCTTTACAGCATTTAATTTTTTTGTTGGGTTTGTCTCTAGTGTTGCACCTGACATACCTTTTAAAGGGTATGTGGCGGTTGTAACTGTCCTTCCTGTATTAGAAGGGTTTTGATTTACTGTCCCATCAGAATTAAATGATGGTATAGGTGGTTCGTCTACAGTTATATCTCTCCTAACTATTTGTCTGGTATCTAGGTATTTCCCAGCCCACCCTTTTTTACCCATTACAGCTTCTTTAAATTTCTTCAAAGTTTCTGTAAATTCTAATTTATGTGTAGTAGATTCCAAATTAGCTTTACCAAACACTTCCGACATATCATTATCTATCGCTTGAATTTTTTCTATTAGTTCTACTATGGTGTATTGTTTCTCATAGATATCGTCACTAATCAGTCCTTTGGTATGGTATTCCCTATATACCTCACCTAGTGTTTGTCTTCCTTTAGTCATCACTACATTTCCACTATTTGGGTCTTGTCGTGTGGGATACATGTATGGTGCGGTTACAGCTTCATGCATGTTTATGTCCCTTAGTAGTGCGATATGGTTACCTTTAAAGTCACATGTAACCAAATAGTCCCCACTACTAGGGTCAAATCTAGATACAAACTTTTCTAGGGTTAACTGGTATTGTACAGCTTTACCATAATAACCTTTTAATGTTAGAAAAAATGTCGGGTAGGGTAAGTGAAAAAAAGCTGTATATGGGGTATTAACTTTTGCTTGTTCAAATAATGTTTTACCTCGAACATCAGTAAAGTTTATACTTACTTGTGGTATATATGAGGAATTTATTTTAATACTTATAGACGTTATCCCAAACCCTTGGAAGTCATTTCGGTTTTGTATGTCAGTAGATATCTCTACACCTGCCTTAGTAGTTGTTTTAATTTTTTTATTTACATCTGGATTAGTGAATGCTTCGGTCCAATCTGAGTCCAAGGAACTTTTCCCTTCTGGTTTTAAGAAATTTAAATCCCCACCTGCAATTTCTACTTTTATCTCATCTCCAGCTGCTGCACCTACTAATAACTTACTACGTGGAAAAATTTTAGCTGTTAAATTAGCATACATTACAAAATCTTCCTGTTCTACTAATCTATCTTTTACCTGACCATCTGGTGTAACTATTTTATTTGGGTCTATTAGTACAACATTACCACCTATTTGTGTGGTTAGTATATTTCCTGAATTTAACTTATCTGCCATAATAGAGGAAGTGTTGGTCTAGTTTTGATTTATAGTCCTCTAGTGATTGCATTAATGGGAATGGTACTGTAATTATTGTACCGTCTGGTATATTCCATTCTTGACCACCGAAAGTTGGGTTTGCTTGCATTATTAACCAACCATAGTACGGTGACGTATAGAATTGTTCTGATAATTTATCTAACCTGGTTTTCCCCACTTTATAAACTATTTTTCTATCACTAGATTTAGGTGATAGTCGGATGCTAGGGACCATAATAAAATCTCCATTAACAACAAATTCGTTATATCTATTATAATAACTCATATCTATTAACTAATGTATAATTGTTCTTCCATTTTATAGTTGAATTTGTGGTCACTTTTCCCCATGTTTTTATCCCGTAGATTAACCCTAATTAAATTTTCTGAGGTATACCCAGTATTAATACTATAACCAACTTTAAAGTCTGTATAATAATTATTTAAACTACCCATTAATGTTTCATAACCCAAATCTACCTTTGATGTAAATCTAGGGGCTAATAAACTAGTGTCGTAATCTATCCATGGTGTTATTATTTTATTTAATTCTCCTTTGAATCTATCTTTGGTACTATTACATAACCCGTTTACCCCCAATTTATCTTCTTTTATTAGATTATCATATAGAGTACTTTTTCTGTATTTTAATAATTTTTCTAACTCTGTTCTGTTATTAAATGTAAATGTTAGTGACTCATTTGTATAGATAAGTGGACTAAAGAAAAGGTATTCCCCATTTGATGGGTAGTTTTTTGTAAATGTTGTGTTGATGTGGTTACTTATAAAGGTGTTTAAGTAGACATTACTTGTGTTATAGTTAGTGGTTAACATATTTAATGTTGTAGTCCCTGTTAGTTGTAAGGCTACTACTCTACCGCCATTAGGGTCTATATACTGACCATCGTAACTATTAATGGTTATAAAATTTAATTTATCTATTACTGTAGTTAATTTTTCTTGTAACCCCCTAAAACTGTTAACTACTGTTATGGTTTGTCTCATCACCTCATTTAATTGTTCTTCTAGGGCATTATATAACACATTTTTAATGTATAGTTTTTCAAATTCTGATGGTGAGCACCCATTAAGTTTTGTTTGTATTGTGGTTGTTTCTCCACTTATATTTTCTTTAAGGGTTGTATAGTATGTTGTTATTCTACTTACAACCTCATTGGGTATCCCAACTAGATTACCCGAAGTTGTCCCTAGTGTACCATTATAAAAATTCCTAGAAAACATTATTTCTTCTACATTTCCCATACTGGAGTATAGGAATAAATTATTAAGTCTAGTTTTAACATCTAGAGCGTACGCTTTACCGTTATCTATAAAATTATTTAATAGGTTTTTATAATTTAAATCTTGTGCCATTTTTTAATTTTTAATCTTTCTTTTTAAAGAAGCTCCACCCTTTACCTCCTTGGTCCCCCGCGGGAGCCCCTCCTTTAGAACTAGTACCACCCTTAGCTCCATTCGCGGCGTTAGCTTGTTCCGTTTCTAACTCACTTATTATTTCTTGTTCATCTACAATACTTTTCTCACCATCTGACGTTGTACTAATACTTCTATTATTATACATCTCTGTATTCGCAAAGAAATTATTAGATAGAGCGTTTTGTAATTCTGAAACTGGACCTTCTAATCCTTGCCCACCAATATATTTAAAGTTCATAGATACGGTCGCTATCATAGGTTGTATACCAATTCCTTCTGGATTTAAATCAAGTATTAACGGGTCATAACTAAAACTTACAGAGTCAATTGCGACTTTAGTGTGGTAAAAATCACCAATCCTTAATATACAAACAGGTGGTGCTCCAAATGCAGTATTATCAACATCTCTTTCACTATCTAAAGAACCGTCACTATTTACTGTTGGTATTGTCTTACCTGGTCTTGTACATTGCAATAAGAAGCTTAGCCTATTATTTAACCCTTCTGGTGTCATTGAGTGAAATGATGGGTGAAAGTGTTGTAGTTTTCTTTTTAGGGAATTGTACAAAAACTCGTCATCCTCTTTTAGTGCGTTAAAATAATTCTCTTCCCCTAATAGTTTAGCTAGTATTTTTGCTGTATCTAATTTTTTAGTGGGTTTCACTTTATTGTTTGCAGCGTTTTGTTCTTCTTGCGTTGGTTTTTCACCTTTTAGTTTTTGCCAAAAAGAACTAAATGATGCCCCTTTAGATGTATTCTCGGTATTATTGTTTGCATTATTAGGAAACCCACCGTCTGAACTACTACTTCCAGCGTCACTATTTGGGAATTCTCCATCACCGGTTGGTGGTGGTGGGGTTGCAGAATTTACACCATTAGTATTATCCTTAAGTGTATCTTTTGCGTCTGAATTAAATTCTGCTGTTACATCATTTTGTAAAGTAATAATATCATCCACAGATAAATTAGGGTACATAGCAGCTAATTCATAAATATCATATTCTTTACATCCAGCAAAAAAAGCTTCTAATGCTTGGTCAGCAATATAATCTGGAATACCTTTTAATGTGTTCTCAACAATATTATTTAATATGGATGGGTGGTCAACCACTATTTTAAACCCTAATGTCCCAATTCTTTCTGCGTGACTATATGTGTATATTGGTTCTGGTCTACCTAAAAAAGTTACTGGATTCCATTGAGCTGAACTAGTATCACCAACTGTTATGTCATATGGTGGAAACCACATAACCCTACCACCACCAGGACCTCTTTCAGATTTAGGTAATTTTAAAAGTTCAGAAGTTCCTCTCCAAGCAAGGTTTTCAATAGAAAACATATATTTTTTTACATTTTTTTCTGTGGCATTTGCATCAACATTAACCCCAAAAATAGGAGCAATATTTAAATTAAATGTGTTTGTCAATACGGACCCTGCCTTACCTAAATGGTTACCTTTATGTCGTTGTAGGTTATTCATTTTGTAATATGGATTGTCTTTTGTCCAAGTTCTACAAAATTCTCTTGCTACTAACCCAGCTCCAATACCAAAAACACCTTTACTTTCATCTACAAATCTAACACCGGAACCTTTAGATATATCTTTATATCCATCATTAAATACTTTTGATGTTTGGTCTATAGCATGCCCAACATGTTTTCTTCTAGCTCCACCCATTAATGGTGCAGAGTCTAGTAGTTTTTGAGTTTGGTCTAGTATCCCACCTTTTCGTTTTGGTTTTTGGAAAGACCTGGTCGCTAATAAATCATATGGTGCGTTTAGTGAGGCAAACGATTGGTTTCCCATCCATGTCCAACCACCAGCTAAACTACCCCCATCACTATACGCACCACCTTGAAGGCCAAACATATAGTAAGGCCACAATGCTTGACCGTTTACAGTTTCTAACTGTTTAGCTAGTGTAGATGGTCCATATACTAAAGCTAATACTGGTCTACCAAACTCATCTTGTGGGATAGCACCCATTGGGGATTGTATAGTACTTGGGTCCGAATTTTTAGACCCTACATAATAATGTGGTGTTACATTATCTACATCTTGTCTTAATTGTATCCTGGAATAATCCGGTCTATATTTGTTATAACTTAAAGAAGTGAATAATGATTGTTGTTGGGATTCCCCCATGTACTTTATAAAAGAATCACTTGGTGCGGGATTTTGTGTTGGTGTTGTTGGTATGTTATCCCCACCCCCAAACGAGGTATATAAAGCATTTGCTGTGGCCTGCACATTACCAAAAGTGTCTGTCATACTAACACCGTTTTTAACCAAATAATTAATATCCGGTTTAAATATTCCTGCAAAATAGTACCCTGGTATATTTGAGTATCCGTAATATAAATTAGTTATTCTAGATAAATAATCTGTACCAGTTAATTCTTTTTTTCCTGGTGATGCACTTACATTAAAGACATACGAACCAGTCTCACTTGTATCCTTATCAAACCAACCTTGGTTATAACCTAATTGTTCTCTTAGTACTCCACTGGACCTTTGTTGTAGTTCACTATCATTTAAAATCTTACTATTAAGTGTGTTAACAATCCCATTAGTTATATTTACTGTTTCTAGTATTTCCCCTGGGGTATACTCAGAAGAAACAAATGATTTTGGTTGTAGTGTGTATGGTGTTATGTAGTCAACACCTCTTCTAGGTAATACTTTTTTAACGTTTATAGTTTGTACGTCTATATACCCACCTTCTGGGCCATAACTATTATCTAAAAATAATGTTTTTAACTTTGGTTCTGCAGTTTCTCCCACTGTCTTTTGGTCTATTACAGATTGTTCGTATAATTGATTTACCACTTGTTCTCCTGGTGGTTGGATGCCGAAAGGTGGTGATATTGGGTTACCATCTGCTAAATAAGAACTCTGTAGGTTTTTACCCAATAGGAATGTCCTTATGCTTTTAGTTGATGAGACGTTGGGTTTGTAAGGTCCCATCATACCAAATGCTTGTACTCCTCCTGTATTTGTTCCTATTGACATTTATTATTCTTTTATAATAAATAGATTGTAAGGTGATTTTGTAAAAGTGTTTAGGTAAATAGTCCTTCTAACCTTGACCCATCGCGTCACTTATTAATTTACTTGCCTGTAAAGCGACACCCCTATCCATTTCTAATAGTTTTAAAAAATCTTGACCGTTCATTTTACCTTCCCCATTATTAACATTAATATTGCCACTTAATTCTAATTTAGCTCCTTTCAAAGCTGTGGTATTGTTGTTGGTGTTGTTGGTATTGTTCTCTGTTATACTTTTACCCAGTGTGTCATTTATGGTGCCAGTACTTTGTTCGTCACCCATATGAACATTTGCTTTTTGTGCTGCTACTAAGATATCACCTTTATCAAAAGTGGTTATACCTTCTGGGGTAATTATCGCATCATCGGCTGTCATTTTTTTCAATTCTTCTAAAGCTTTTGCTGCTCCTTTTGCACCAGCATCTTTAATTTTTGCTTCAATATTAGTAAAATCACCATTTCTTAGGTCGGCTAGGTCTTCATCAGTTAAACTCGGTACCGAATTTGCTATTGTTTGTGTTAGTGTTTCTTGTTTAACCATCTTATCGGAAACCCCACCATCTTTAATCATTAGTCGAATACCAGCATCCATAGCTGCTAGATATTGATTTGCTTTTTCAGCTACTGTAAGTTGTTGTGCGTATACGTCACTATCAGTCATCCCTTCTTTTCTTAATAGTTCCATTTGGGTTTCTGTTATCTTAGACACATCAACCATTTGGTCCATTCCTGGTATTTTTACCTCCGCTCTCCCTCCTTTCCCAATTTGGGACATGGAAGCTATTAGTTCTTTGTCAGTTTTGGACATATCACTAAAGTCTCCAATCTGGTTAAATACCTCTGCTCTTCTAGCAGACTTAACTGCAGTATCAGCTAACTCTTGGTAGCTCATACCCATTTGTTCTGCCATTGCCTTTAATTGTCGTCTTGAATCTGGTGATATTGAGAATTTATTTTTTTCTTTATCGAAGTGTACCGCGGAAGCTGCTGTATCAGCAATGGCTAATTGTAACCCTTCTAGGTCATTTGTTGCCATATACATAAGTTTGAATGGGTCGGCTAAATCACCAACAGCACCACCAATTACATTCATTTGTGCAGCGAAATCAATTGCCCCTTCTGGGTCAAAGAATTTATCTGCTAAACTAGTAACTGTGCTCATTTCTAGACCTAATGCTTGTCCTCTAGCAACCATATGACCTAAACCAGAAATACCCTTTTCAAACCCATATGTATTAATTAATTTTAGGTTATCACCAATATTACCTAGGAATTTTTCCATAACAACCCCAAACTCCCTACCCGTTTGTAGTATTTCAGACATAGCATTATCAGTCTCATCCACTTTACCCATTGCTGTACCTAAACTATACCCTATCGTATCAAATGCTTCCGCAAATGTTCCTGCATCAAAACCATCTAATGTTTTGGTTAATAAAGCTGCTCTTTCAGTTGCTTCGGGTGGTATATATGTAATTCTTGATATTGCTGTGGACATTTTTTTGAATGTCTCGAATAGGTTATGTGTGGTTAACCCAAATCTAGAAGCTTCTAACCCTGCTTCAGTTAGACCATCTATAGTGTCAAGTAATTGTGTGTTAGACATACCAAGACTTTTAGATATGTCTACCCTAAGTGTATCTTCTAGAGCTAACATATCTAACACGGTCTCCATATTATCTTTGGTCAACACGGACATACTAACAATACCCGTCATCATCTCTGTCATTTTTTCGAGGTCTCCTGTTGATACTTGTTGTTTTGGTGTTCTATCTTGTGCCAGCTTGCCTAGAGTTTCCCACTTACTACCTGCTGAACCACCACCTATATCTTCGGTTCGTGCTTCAGGTTCTGGCGTACCATATGGTTCCCATTTACCTCTTCCACCTGATTCTACCCAAACTTCACGTTGTCTGTTATGTACTCTAGTTTCTCCTGCTGTTGGCATAATATTATAATTGTTTAATTATAAATATTTAGAATCTGTTTTTATTCTTGTTATTTGCTTGTTGGACTGCTTCATTCTTTTTTTGGAATTCTTCTGTTAGGAAGTTTACGTAGAATCTACGTTCGAATGTGGGCATGGATAGGAGGTCTGTCCACGAGATGTGGAGGTGTTTCATTAAATAATAAAATTCTTGCAATAGGGCGTTTCTATATGCCGTAGAAAGGGCGAAAAAACTCAACCCCGAATGTAATTCTCGCATTTATCTCTTCATTCGACGGAGTTAACACGGAGATAGTTAGGTCTAGTGAAGGCGAGTTCTTTCTTACTATTTTTCTAATAGCTTGAGAGTCTCGAATTGGCATTATTTGTATTTGGTTTGCAATAGTCATAGCTTGTCTATTACCATCTATCTCTTTAACTAACATCTCTAATTGTGTAGTCATATAGTTACTGATAGGGGATTTTTTGTTTTCTTCGTCGAGAACTTTTAGTTTTCTCTCATTTTCTGGAGTTAAAAACCCAAGTTTTACTTTTTGTTTGGATACTTCTAGGTAAAAGTCGAATTCGTTATTTTCGTCTACTTCAACACCGACATCATTTGTTTTTAAAACAGATAGGTCAAGTAAGGTCTCAAAACTTTCCTTAGTCTTAGGGTCTATTAATGTTACATTATAGTCAGAACCAAAAGCTGTATTACGTAAGAAAATCAAAATAGCTTCCTTATCACATTCTGGCATATCCATAATATTAATATCTTTATCTAAAATTTTTCTAGTTAGTAGAGTATTCACTAACTCACCGTTTGCTTGTAGAGATGCTGTAGCTAATAAATTTTCGTCGGAAGCGTTTAAATACGTTACCTTTACAGACTTCTTTTTATTTTTAAAAAATATCCCCTGTGAAGGTAAGGTTACCATATCATATGGTAGTATAGTTTCTGGTTGTTGTCCCATTTGTTCTTGCATAGCTTATAATTTAATACATATCTTATATTTGTAAATACATATGTGTTTATTTTATATATATATATTGTTAAATAGGTTGCGCAATAAGCATCAATAAGTATTTAATTAAAGTCAAGTGGTAGGCAATAAAAAACCCTAATAAAAGGGTTTTATATAATTTATGTATTTTTTTTTAGTAAACTAAGATACACCTGTCAGGTCTTAGTGTTGCTGCTATATTAACTAATCCTTCATCACTATAAGCTAAGTCGTTAAAGTTAACGTCAGTTAAAAAACACCCTTGTAATATCCATTTTTCCACCACAACTCCTGTTGGGTCTAATAATTCTAGTCCGATATCTTTCTTGTATCCTGCCGCGTAACCCATTCTACCTGTCACTGATTCTGCGTGTGCTCTAACCCACTCCATTAATGCTTGTGAAGCAGATGGTCCAATAGGGTCTCTAAACGTTACATTTATTGTATTCCACACAAATCTACCAGCTACATATGTGGATGTATTTAAAAATGGTATTTCTACAGCTCCTATAGTAACTTGGGGTCTGGATGTACTTTCTACATACCATTCGTTAATACCTAGAGATGAATCAAATCTCATTATAAACCTATTCTTTTTCTTAGGTTCGTAGGGTATCGGCATTTTCATTAATAAGTCGGCCATAATTTTTTAATTTTTTTACTTTGTTAGTCTTTTATTATATACTATAAATATATCGGTAATGAAAAAAAGGACTTAATTCATTTGTTTTAATACTATTTTATTCATACCACCCTCTGAAGTGTCGTAAACTACAAAATCTACCTCAGGAAACTCAACCTGCAATACCTCACGTATAAAAGGTATCATCGCGTTTATATTACCTAAATCATCATCACTAAAACCAACTGACAATTTATTATAACTTGTCCCTAACATTTCTTTAGTTTTAACCACTATTTTAGTTACATAATCTCTTAAAGCTATTTTTTTGTTCTCTTCTGGGTTTGCGGCTGAACCACCCTCTAACCCAAACTTATCAGCAAAAGAATTAGAAGTTACTGGGTGATAGTCATGACCATCTAAATAAGTTTTTAGTGTTATATCTGGATTTTCCCCATCAAGTTCCGGGGTAGTCTGTTGGATGTTATCTACCATATTAGATAACTCTTCTTCGTTAAAGGTATGTGAAATTACTAGGTCCATACCCTTTCTTAATGTTTCTGGTTTATGTCCTCTAGCTGTTATAATAGATATTGGATTTGCGTATATTAAAGCTTCTTTAAATTTATCAAATGATGGTGCGAACGAACTACTTTTTAATGCTTTTTCTAAATCTGTTAGGAATGCTTCGTCCTCCAGAAAATTATCAAAAGCCCCAGTATCTAATTTATAATCTTTATTATTCCTAAGTGAGGCAAAATCTTCAGTGGTCACATCTACTTTTTCCCAACCATCATCACCCTTCTTTAACATTTTAATTATTGTAGGCATATTAATAATGTTATCATCCCAGTCAAAAGAATAAGCTCTAATATTAGATGGGTCAGTAACTTCTTCTTCTTCTTTTAATAAATCACTTAGAAGACTTAACTGGTTTTTAGTTATTATAATTTGTTTTGACATATAATATAAATATAAAATAATTTGGTTTATTCATTTTAATTCATTATCTTTGTAGTATGAATAATTTAATAAAAATATTGTCCTTAATGTTAGTTCTAGTTTCTTGTGTAAAAGAGCCTGTATACCCACCATGTACCGCTAATTACCCAACTACACAAAGTAATGGAGAGTATAGTAATGTAGACTTTTTAGATGGTTGTTGGAGTTTAGTGAAGGGGACGATGTATATAGAAAATTTAGATACGGAGGAAACTAGTGAACAGTTCTTGTTTGGTGGTGGTGTACAAAGTAGTTTACGGTATGATGGTATTTCTTTATACGATATTGAATCGTTGGTTAGGTATGAGACTGTGTGGTGTTTTGATTTTCCTGAAAATGTCCCTGGTAATGGTGTATTTACTCTGAATGGTGATTCTATATACCCATATGGTTTATCCGTTACCAATAATAATATTACTATAACTGAAGACGTGTCAGGTGTTTACTCACTTTTAGGTGGTTCATCGAGACCAATACAGTATGAAATAGTAAATGTAGAAAATAAAATAATTAATATATATGTACAAGAGACTTATGAAAATATTTATGGGTACAATTACTATTATTTTACTAAACTTAGATTTAAAAAATTGTAACCTATCTTCATTATACTCGTATATATTAATATAGAAGTTTAACCCTTAAAAAAAAAATGATGTTAGAATATATTATACCTTATCTTATTGTATCTCAAATACTAATGTTTGTTTTCTTATTGATAAATGAAAAAAGCATTCGTGATGGTTATTTATCCTTTGAGTCAAAACGTGGTGGTAACCCTACAAGTACCTGGTACGGGGTTTACATCTTTACACACATACTTAAAGCTCCTTTATTAGCTCCAATGATTCTTATATTAATACTTTTAAATTATGGTAAATTAATAGAATAAAAAAAGGTCCAAAAAGGACCTTTTATGTTTAATAAATCCGGTTTAAATCAGATTCAATATCCTTAAGCTAATTTATTGTCGGATTGATAATCTCTCATAGAAAAATCGTCCACCCCATCCCTACCCCCAATAATCGTTCCAGGGTGTAAATATGTCTGTACTTGAGGCATTTGACACATTCTTTTAAGTTTAACTAACAGTTGATGATTTTGTAGGGCAGGTAGTTGCATAAAACTCATTCCATCAACTTTACCATCTAAAATATCCCATAACAACCATCCATCACCACCAATGAACGAATTCATTGTACAATCCCACACTAGTTCATTAACTTCAATATCTTCACCATCATCAAATATTTCTTCGTTCATTGCAAGTATTTCTTCACCACCAACAATAGACCCAGAAGGTTCTATATCATCTGTTTCAATATAATCATCATCATTAGGATTGTAATTAGGGTCGTAATCACCGGGAATGACCACTGTCTTAGATAAACTTATAGATAATATATTTTTACCATCTTCCACAGACCAAACAAGCTCCTGTAGTATATTACTTTTACTAACAGCCTCAGGACTTTCTTTACCATTTTCATCCATATATAATGTAATTGTGTTACCCTCAAAGTGTTTTTTGAGATAGTCGTGAACAAAGTGATAGGACTTTATCCACTCTTCTTGTGTAGTTTTTTTAGTTTGTTCACTAATAACCGCAATACCATGTAAACCTCTAATTCTATTTTTTTCGGATTCGGCTAAATTAAATCTATTTCTCATAATTGAGTTTTTAGTGACCTTTTTTTAGAAACCTAGAATGGTTGTTTGCAAATCTAATTGGACGAAATTTTATTTTAGGTAATCTTATCACAAATTTAGGCCATTTTATTTTAGGCCAATTTAACGATATAGCACGTAATATTCTTTTTTTACGTCTTCTACTTACCTTGTTAAAACCAGGACAGCTACCTCGACCTGAACAACCAGCAAAATGTTTACTTCTACTGAATATATTTTTAACCTGGTCTGTTAGGTCTTCCCATCTTTCCGCCAACCAAGAATCCTCATCATCAGGTACATTAACTATTTCTTCATCTGTTATTTCGTCACCTCCTACCTCTTCAACATCTTCTGTAGTGTCTTCACCTTCTACACAGTTCCCAGTTTCATCTTCTTCTGTACCAGGGGGACATTCACAACCGCCTCCAGGAATCGGTTCCATTCCAAGTGCAATTTGGTCTTGTGTGCACCCTTCTCCTAAATACCCTCCATCAGGCTCATTTGAATTAGTTTCTGCTGGGGTTTGTTCATTAATAACTTGTATTCCATGTAAACCTCTAATTCGGTTTTTTTCTTCTTCGTTAACGTTAAATCTATTATTCATAATTAAGCTGTTTGAATTATTTTTGTTTTATCTGTGTCTGACATAGATGACCATACTGGACACTTACCGAATGGTTTATTCTTTTTAGGTCTACACATTTTGAATTTTGGGTTTTTCGTAAATAACTTTCTAGCAAAGTCTGATAACTGTTCCCATGTTTTTCCTATTACGTTTTTCTTTTCTTTCTCCTCTTCTTGTTCTCTAACCATTCTTTCTATTATACCTACCAACTGATTCTCCGTTAAGTTTAATGTTTTTGCTTTCTTTCCTTCGTTTCTTTGTTTTTTTATGTTGGAGTCTACTCCAACCACTTCTCCAGGTTTCCCATCATAAGTGTCTCTTTTTTCTGTTTTACTAGGTGCACCCATGTATGACCCTTTTTTACCTTCACTAAATTCAGTATCTTTCTCATCACGGTCTTCACGGTCTTCATCGTACCCCATATCTTTTTTAAGTGCGTCCAAATGTTTTTCTATCTCACCAATTCTATCTTTAGGTGCCATTTCTTCATCACGTTCTAGACCTTTTTCTTCTTTTTTATCCTCACCTTCATCTTCACCGTAGTTATATGTTTCTTCACCTTCACTATCTTCTTCGATGTCTTCAGTTTCAAACATTTCTTTATATTTTGCTGTTGGTGTCCCCATCATTCCGAAATTAGTACCATTACCACTTCCTAGGTTTTCTTTAACTAGTTTTTCAATTAGACCAACTAGTTCGTCTTCTTTTAATTTAATCTTTTTCATTTTTTTAAATTTTTCTTATTGGTTTTATTATTTGCTTCATTCTTTTAATCTCTTCTCGGATTAATTTTTCCCTATGTTCTTTAATATCTTCTACATCATCCACTTCCTCATCCTCCGTCACCTCCGTGGATGCTTTTTTCATAGATTCTTCTGTATCTCCATCACCATCCAAGTCTAAGAAATCTGGTTTTGCATCTTCAGAAATTTCTTCATCATCTACAGTTACAGTTTCTAATTCAGGGTATGGTAGTTCGTCTCTTAGTGAGTCGGCACTTCTCATACCTCGTTGGTCTCTTCCTGATGCCATCGCATCAGCTGTAATTGTCATAAAATTACCTAATTTAGTTATAGAGTTAGCTAACTTTTTTCTAGTATCACTATCTTTAATCATATCATAAGCTCTCTTAATTCCATCAAGAACAACTTCTAAACCTTCACCAGCTGCAATACCGGGGTCTCTGTTGTATTGACCCTGTTCCCCCAAATCTAAACTTTCACTAGTTATTGATTCTCTGATTAACTGGTGACACTCTTTGATTATTGCCTCAATAGAATTTTGTTTTGTCTCCTCCAAACTAGACAATAGTCTGTCTAGTTGTTCCTCACTTAGAACAACATTTTGTCTCTTACCTTTAGTGAATACCCTTTTACCAGTGTTTTTTTGGTTTAGACTTTCTGCTACTATTTTTTTACTAAATTTCATAATTAAATTTTATTATAAATACTATACATCCTCAAAAGACGCACCAGTAGGTG
>TARA_R110001606_G_scaffold74136_5_pt1 | contig 20438 bp, 19 predicted proteins | sample TARA_R110001606 | Tara Oceans TARA_R110001606 (sample SAMEA4398315) | marine metagenome | biome: Polar Biome; feature: [SRF] surface water layer (ENVO:00010504); material: water (ENVO:00002006), including particulate matter (ENVO:01000060) such as... | depth 5 m | reverse complement strand
TAGTTGATAAGTTTGATGTCCTTTTCATCTACTTCTTCCTTTTCCGATCCGAAGGAAACTCTCGCCGCATTAACAACCGAGAGATCTGAACCCATATGTGAAACGTATTCAACCGCACCTATATTATCATCAAAGAGTTCAACTCTCATCTGGTCTCCTGTAAATTCCTACTATATAGTTCTCTAAAATGACATAATGCTTTCTATCTGAAACCTCTACCTCTTCAATCATCGATCTTTCGACCACTGCGACTACTGAAGACTTCGACGATCGCTTCATCCTTTTCAGGTCTTCCTTGCAGTCAGGCGCAATATCAACAACGGTGGCCCTAACAAACCTGGACTCCTCTTGTTTGTACCCATCGGGTAAGAGAACTCCTGTGTCGGTCTCGTTATCCACGAAGTGCGGTACAATCGTCACATGCCTGTTCATTGGTTTTAATGATTCGATCCTAGACATCTATTCCTCCAAAGTTCTGCTTCAGATGGTTGAAGTAGTCTGTAATCATTTCTAAATCATCGCCCTGCTTCAACATGCGATAAACCTTTACTGCCATTCGCATATCTTCCTTCGTCAACCAATCATTCTCAGCGTAACTGGAACGAAGGTCTCGAAGATGCTCCTTCAGTGGTTGCATCGCTTCTTCAATGGCAACGAACGATTTAATAAACTTAACGATGTGCTCGTCCTTTGTCAACATGTCTTCTTCTTTGTCACCAAACATAATATCTCCTTCTTTGTTGTTGGTAGAATAATAATACTAGATTATATTAACTAATGCAAGTGTTTTTTAAACAAAACTCACTTCGCATGCGCCGCCTGCACAGGCAACTTCGCCTTTAAGGTCCGTGTTGTCCTCTTCTTCTATCACCTTTGTTAGATCAATATCAGTCAGAGAACTCAACATTGCCTCGTAAGTCTCCTTGGAACAATCTTCGAAGGGTGCTTGAGTATAGGTACCTCCGTCATATGGTAGTACTGAAAGACCATTATAACTCTCTCTGTTGTCCCACATCCATTCGCCAACGTCAACCCACTCAGCGTCCTTGATGGACACTGTTGCAGAGATGTTGTGGGTGTTTTGCCCTTTGCGGAATCCTGGTCTGACCCATTCATCAGTGACCCTCTTGACTCTTCTGAGCAACTGCAGTGCAGACTCAGTCCTGAGAATAGAATTGTCTGGAGACTTCTGAGGGATCGAAATGACAGCAGTACTGTGAGGACTAAAATACTCGTCTTCGACAAGTTCTGGATGATTCTGAATCAAATAACTGTAGATCGGTTCATTCTTCCCAACGCGGATACGACGGATATAATAGTCATTATGCCATGCGTGGATTCCCGATGAGGTTCCAAGAGCGAGACTTGTGGTACCAGCAGGTTTAACACACGTTGTTCTTGCTGCTGGTTTGATACCAAGCAAATCGGCGACTCTTGCATTCTCTTTCTTTACTGCTTCTGCTGCAGATTTCATATCAAGATCCAACACTGCACCTGATGCGATTCCGGTCATAGACACACCGATAAGGGCATCTCTCTCTGTCGTTCTTCTCCATATGTCACGGAGGTAGTGAAAGTCTGTGTAACTCGCCTGCAGTGTTCCAATGAAAGTTGCTGCCTTTACACGATTTTCATAATCTTCCTGAGATTCTATATCAGAAACATTGACCTCAGTAAGGTTGCAGAACTGATATGGACGTAACCCGATTTCACAACAAGGGTTGGTTCCCCAGTCCTTATCATTTGAAAAATAGAATCCTGGTTCGCCTGCTCCTGATGCCTTTACTCTATCCCAAAGGTTCATGAAATATTCTTTGTCGATCTTGTGTCTTAATAACACAACCGAGTTGTTTGCACGACCTCTTTGAGGGTTTGTTTCCCACCAGTCACCTGACTTGCAGGCAATCATGTCATCATCATCTGCAGAGAACAGCGATATAAGTGCCGCTCTTCGAATGCCGCCTGCTAATACTGCATCAGCGATATGACACACCATGTCGTGAACTTCAATTGGGGATAACTTGTCGCCGTTTTCTTTCCCCGACAACATGCCTTCCAACTTAACGAGGCACTCACGAAGAGGTTGAGGTCCAGGTGCCTTGCCACCAGAAGTCACTAGAGCAGCGCCTTTAGGTCTGATATCGCTATAATCGAACTTAAGTTTAGATCCGCTGTTAAAATAAGAGCGAACAAGTGCTTTGACTGCGTCTGCCCAACCCTCGATAGAGTCGTTAACCAAGAAACGTCGTGTCCTCTTAGAGTTCGGCCGCTGGATCTCAGGCAGTTTCTCCACGTGATGTTTCTGGACGCTGTAACCAACTCCCGTGCCTCCGAGAAGGAGGAACATTGCTTCACCAAACGAGCGCTGATCGTCAATAGGCATGAATGCGCAGTTGAAAATGCGGTTCGGTGCTACTTCAATCGGTTTGCCGCCGAACTGAAGCGATCTCATCGAAGGCAAAACCTTCTTATCATATACAAGTTTATAATTCTTTCTAATCTGCAACTCAAGTTCAGGGAACTTCTTAAGGTGCATCTTCTCATTTCTAGAAACCAGTTCTTCCCAGGTCTCCCTTCTGTTGTGCTCCGGCACATATTTTGCGTACTTCATGTGTACTGTTATTTCCGATAAAATATCGTTTGATATACTCATTACTTACTTTCCTCCTTTCATCTTGTTGTATCTTTCTGCTACTATCTCTTTCTGTCTTTTTGCAGCATTTTTTGTAATATCGTCCATCTCTTCTGTCGTCAACATCTTTGGTAATACCTTTATTTTAACATTGGCAGTATTCATAAATATGGGGTAAATGATTCCATCGGGCCCATTTCTGTTCTTTGCCACATAAATTCTTCCAGTATTAGTCTCTTTGTCTGACGCAGTTCGAGAAACCGAAAAGATAAAGTCCGCGACGAAGCACTTATTAAATGCCTCCGATATAGACTCCATGGTTATAACCTCTGCGCTCAAACCTGATCTGTTTGTCTGAGACGCTGTCCATATTGGACACTTAACTTCTTGAGATATACCACGCAATTCTTCATACAATGCCTCTAGTTGATGGCGCTTCTCTTCTTTCGAGTTTCCGCCGGGTTTTATCAAATCTGCATAATCTACAATAATCATATCAGGTTCGAACCCTGTAATTTTCATTTTCTCAATATGATTTCTTATCGTCTGGATTGTCGCAGACCTAGTGGGATACTCTTTGATGATCAGTTTCCCTGGTAAGTCCTTCAGTTCGTCATAAATCTGTTCTTTAAACGCCCTTACGTCGTTCAGTTCGTACCCAGTGATGCAACTGTCGTACCTAGTACCAACAACGGTATCTCCGAGTTCCAAGGTGTAGTGTACTACGTTCTTGCCTGCCATTAGTGCCTTGGCACCGAGATGAACCAGTACCATTGACTTACCAGCGCCTGTGGGAGCGATAACGACACCGAGTTCACCTTTGCCAAGTCCGCCTTTTGTTATCTTGTCGAGCGGTTCCCACCCAGTTGTGACTGGGTTTCTTGCCTTCTCTTCAAACCTCAGTTCAAAGTCTTCCATATAGTCATAACCGAGGTCATTGGACGTACCTGCCTTGAGAGCATCGTTAATCAGTTTGGCGATCTCATCGAAAGAAGAAGTCTTCATCAAATCAACCGATTTAATCATTGCCTTTTGAAGTTCTTGCTTCTTACAAAAATCAAGTGCTCGGTCCTTAATGTACCCCGCTTCGTTCTGATCGACGTCAAGAGATAATACTCTAGCATAATAATCTCGAAGCATCTTCTGGACTGAATCTTGCTCATCGTCAAGTCCAGTCCTCATTATACTCGTCATAATCTTTCTGGTCGGGTGAACTCGGTACTTTTCCTTGTATTGTTTTATCTTCTTGAGAAAAACACGAAGATGCGACAACTCAAGGTAGTTCTCATCCAACACTTCAAAGATCTGGTCTGCGAAGGGTCTGTCGTCGAGAATGATATGGCACAGATTTTCTTGAAAACTTTTGCCGAACTTAGAAAAGTCCTGATTTGCTCTTTCCATCAATTGAAACCAATCTGGTCTGAGACCATAGAGTTAAAACTCGTGTTTAGGCATTGAATGTTTACGGACATCAATCCGTCCAGTGACAACATCTTGTTGATTTCTGTCTTATTATACAATGGTTTGTACTCCTTGAACGTCTCACTTACCCTCTGGGCACACTGTATTGATATCAGAGGTTCGCTTAACTGCATTATTGAGTAATTATCGCACACTGTATTGAATTCTTCAACAACTTTAGTATATACTGACAGTTTTGAATCGACAGTTTCCGCATGTTCCTTGATATCGCTAAGGTAGTAATCCTTGTCTTCTGACAAGAACGGGAACGCTTTAGCAACAGTCTTCAACCCCACGCCCGAAATGCCATCTATATTATCACTCTTATCACCTACCATTGATCTGGCAAGGGCGAAGTTCTTAGGGTGAATAGAGTGCTGCTCAACAACTGTGTTCTGGTTTAGGACCTCATCCTGAGTGGGTCTGATCAATAATGTCTTATCATCCAGCAACTGAATAAAATCTTTGTCAGATGATACTATTGCCTTCAACCATCCGTTGAATACGGGCATAGACTTGATATAAGATATAACATCATCTGCTTCGACGCCCGGTTCTCTAAATTGCAGTACAGGTGTTTGATTAATATACTCAATGCATCTAACCTGTTGCCACATTCTATTTGTCTGGATTTGAGAAGCACTTAAATTCTGTGCCCACCTGTTAAGTTTCGGTGGTTTTCTGCCTGCTTTATAGTTCTTGTTTTTAGATCTACGCTTAGAAGATCCGCCATCGCCGTCCCATACAACTACAAATGCATCAGGGTTAACCTGTCTACAAAGTTTGTTCAATGTCTGTAAGAACCCGACGACACCTCCGCAAGGATCTCCGTTTGGTGATAGCGTTGGGTTCACAATATAGGATCTCATAAATTGATTTTGCGCGTCAACTATAAGCAGTTTCTTCATATTCTCAGTCTCTCTTGTTCTGTTACCTAGTAAATAAAAAAAACGCCCCCAGTTTCCCAGGGGCGGACCAACTACTAGTCGTCAGTCTTAGGTGGGGATCCTTCTTCCTGATCATAAAAATCAGATGCATTACCTGTCTTATTACTGAACTTCATAATAACATCATCATCCATGATTTGCAAGACTCTTTTGTGAAACTTCTCATCTTCCAGCTTCTTCAACCAATGTGCTCGCTGAAACTTCTCTCGGGTTCCATCTTCATGGACGAGTGAATACCATGCACCTGATTGTTCTAAGTTTTCAGATATCTGAATCGCATCAAACCAACTTTCCTTATCCTGTACGCCGACCGCTGACGCGTCGCCCCAAAGAATCTTAAAGTTGCAAGTACGTCCGGTTGATCCAAACCTGGACTTTTCGATTTTACATTTCACCTCTGACCCAATTCTGAATCCATTCTCGTCTGTGACGAAAGATGCTTTCGCTTTTCTTCCCGTCAACCAGATTCTCAACGAATAAGAATAAGGTAGAGTCTTTCCACCAGGAGTCATGTATGGCGTCGTCATTGCTTCCGATGGAGACCTTGTTATATTGGTCTTCAACTGATTAAGCACTAACAAAGTAGCGCCAGCGTTGGCAATAGGTTGTACCAATTTTGGCATACCCTTGGACAACACTCGTGCTTTCATCGCCATAGATGACTGAGGATTATAGTCAGATTCTATGTCATGCACGGATGGAGTAAGAGCAAGCGAGTCCCAAATAAATAACCATTTTTCTGGCATCTTTAAAAGGTTCTCGATTGTCTCCATTACCATCTCTACGGAATGTGCCTGAACATAGATCAGACCCTTCTCTTCATCATCTAAATCACATCCCGCTTTCCTGAGAAAGTCGGGATCGATAGCAGACTCTGAATCAAAGTAAGCAACACGGCAACCCATCTTCTGAGCATTTGCAGCAACCTGCGCAGCCATAAACGATTTACCCGTTGCTTCCAAACCTGCAATCTCGGAGATCTTCCCTACTGGAATACCCGCGTACCTACCCTTGCAGGCAATGGAATCTAACCATCGCGAGCCAGTCGGAATCCACTCCTTGACTTCCGTTGGATTTTCTTCCGAAAGATTGTAGGCGACTACTGCGCCTGATGCCTTGTTAAGTGACGCAATAATGTCTTTGGTAGATAACCCACCAGGTTTCATCTTGGTCACCTTACCCATTATTCATGAGACCATCAAGTGCGCTGTCGAACTTGCTTCGCACCGGGTCTGCATCAGTGCTAGTGGTAGCGGTGAAGTTACCTCGTGTTACTTCGGACGATCCTCCACTATCAGTGTTCAGGTGTGCCTCCAAAATTGTTGAGACTTCTTCGGTCGACTTGCGCTCGAAAATTGTCTCAAAGTTTGGCACAGTCTCCAAAAGTTCTGTGCAGCGTTCGTCACCGCCAACAGCATCGTCGCAAAGTGCCGACTTGCGTGGACGGGGTCGAATGTCCGTAGTTGGATAAGAAGCGCCAGGCTGCTTACCGTACATTAACTTAAGATCGTTACCATCATCAGGATCAGTAACATCTCCATAGTCTGGATCCAACACGATGCCGAGCAACTTCTGGTATGCCAACTTACCGTAACCCCAGACCTTAACTCCTTCGGACTCCTCTCCTCGTACTAACACGGGTGAGAAAAATCGCTGCTTGGCAAACATCTGCTTTGCCATCGACTTACTGTCCTCCGTGCCATCATTCCATAGTTCGTTTGCAAGATTGCAAACTGGGCAGTCATCTCCATAATTGCGCTTTGGGCACAAAAAGGACTGTTCGCCCACGTTGTAGTGGAAATACCTCTCCTTAAACGGGTCTCCATCTGCAGTGGGTACGATACGAATATTATTCTCACCTTCCTGGGGACGCCAGAAGTTCTTCTTCTTTTCACCCTTTCCGTTTAAAGTATCCATCTTCTGCTTCATCAGATCTAAGTTCAGTGCCATTTTGTTACCTCCTTATGGTATTGTTTTTTTGCACACTTTCGGCTATAGCAGGTCAGCAAATCTTCTGACCAACTTTCTATACTATACTAAATGTTTATTTGTTTGTCAACTAAAAGTCTTGAACTTTTGAAGAAAAGTATTTTGTATAACAAAAGTCCCAATCATACTGGGTCTCATATACCCCATAACTGTATTTGCACAGTTCTTCGTTCTTATCTTTAATCAATTTTATGATCTTTCTTTGTAGGTTCTTGTCGCTATTTAACGTATCCTTGGAGATACCGTAGTAGAGTCTAGTGTCCATGATGTTGTCACAAGGGAAAAACTTGGTCTCAGAACCATCTTCAATGTTTAAGATACCCAATGTACACACTCTCCTTGCTTCATTGATCTCTGAAAAGTTTGACACAACTGCCTCCTGATGGTCAAACACCATTATCATGTGAAAAACTGAAGCAATCATCTTGTTTATCGCGGGATAATACTCTTTAATACTTGCATCTTCAACAAGTTTATCGATTTCCGAGTTACTTGTCAAGTAAATTCTTTCAAAAAGTCCAGATCTTGTGTATTCTTGCAAAACTGAGAATATAACTTTCTCTTGCGCAGATTTAGTAACGTCCATAAGGTCCTTTTCGGGTCTTATACACAAAACTGTGATACTTTTATCTCTCAACTGGTGCAATAACCTTAGCGATATCGACGATACGAGACTTGCACCGGTTAAGACCACGATAACCTTGTCTTTGATCCCGTCTTTCTTCGCTTTGGTCAACCCCTTGAAGGATTCTTCGTAGTCTTCAGGTGTCTTTTGCCTTGGCACCAGGACTTGGTCTTTCCATCCCGTGGGAGCGTCATCTACACACAAGATGTTGTATTGCCCGTACGCAGAAAAGCACTTTGCCACCTTGCATCCAACGCCGCCTATTCCGATAACAGTATACATTATATTTTGTCCATCTCTCCGAAATTTTTGCCAATCGCCATATTGACCCTATATTGACCAAGTCTTGTGTCGCCGAATAGACGCCGCGCTTCGAGCATTTTTTGCTTGTCTTCTTTCTTACAGTCCAGTATAACAGAGTCGTGCATCAAATAGCAAATTTTTGTTTCATTATCTTTAAAAAGATCTCTCAACTTAAATGCCTGCTCAATGCAGATATCACTACTCGTGCTTTGTACGATGTAATTTAAAGCGCGGCGGGAGTCAGTCTCGATTTGGCGTGAGAATGGCGTTCTAATCGACGTTCCATCGTAGTACAGGTCTTTCACCGTGTTGCGCTCATAAAGTCCCTCCAGCAGCGAATCTGACGCTTCAGGATTGTATAACCAGGCGAATGTTCGCTTCTTTACCTCTTCTCGGGTGAGTCCTAGTTTTTGCGATGTCCATTCGTGTATATCTTCGTCGGGTTGCTGCTTTTCAGATAGCGCCAGTAGGGTTCGCAACTCTGCTGCGTTAAAGTCTAACTCCAAGAAAAAGTCATTTGTAGGTCGAAGTAGGTGCCTATCCTCCTTTTTGAGTGTTAGAACCGGTATCTCTGCTTTTGCATTCGATAGTCTTCCTGTTTTTGTCCCGAAGATGTTGTAACTCGTACGCTTAAGTTCTCCCTTATATAAGTTTCTTTTTGCATTCATCTCCTCTGTCAAGATATGTGCCTTTCTCAGGATATCGTAATGAGGCGGTTTCTTCACATCCTCGATGCAGTGCCTTATGATTGCTTGCTTATTTGACAAAAAATCCCGCAAAAAATTCTCGGGTATAAAATCGTATATACAGTTGTTTTCTAGATCACACTTAGAATTCATAGCAGACTTGACAAGTGCTGAGATTCTATTAGAACTAAACTCCCACGATTCTTGTACGAAACCTGGGCATGCTGTGTTTATATCTCCATCCTTTGTGTAAAGGTAGGCATACTCTATATTGTCTCGGTTTTTCAAGTGAATAGAATGACGCCAAGTACGGGTCATCTGAAGACTATCCTCGTAATCTACCAACTCGTTACGAACAAATGCCTTCAAGCACTTTTCGTTGTTGTCAATAATTTGGAAATACACTATCTAATCCTGTCAGGTTTACTCTTTAAGATCTTCATCTCGGCAAAGTGGTACGCTCTTTCGAAACTGTACTTTTCTAACACATAGTAGCATTCCTTGAACAGGGAGTCAAGTCTTGTTTTAGATATTTTTGTTTTCCGTTCTTTGAGAAGAACCTCGATGTATGTTCTAAACCAGAAATTTGAGGAGTAACCAAATAGTATTTGTTTTGGATCTTGCCTGACTCTGAACTCTGTTTTAGTCTTTAACCTACCATTCTTGCAAATTCTTGTTTCGGACCTTCTGGGTGATTCATCGAGGAAGGACTGGTAGCAGTTTAACAGGAACCCCTGCATCAAGTCGATATCGTTATCCTTGCATTCATAAAAATACTCTTTTAATACCTGCTTCTTATCGAGCGCATCATACTGAATCGCATAGTTGATCATCACGTGGGAGTCGAGGTTTGCCACAATACACCAAGGTGCATGCTTGGGGATAACGAAACCGTATTCTTTTGCGATACTTGAAACTAAATTGAAAGAGGGGTGATTGACCAGTTCGATTCTTTCATCGTCATCGTTGTGTGAAAATCGCTTGAAGTCTAACATCAAACCTGTGCCGTGCATCGGACATAGCGAAGAGTTTACGAAGGAAGAATACATAATGGGATACCTGTCGGCGTAGTCTGACAAAAACCGATCAAACTGTTGCAGGATGTCATCGAATTCCCTAACCCTTGCTTGTTCTGGTAGCAGGTACTTATCTAAAAATATGGTTTCTAGTCTTTTTTGATGCTCAAGGTAGAGGGACAAGGGTTTAATATATGCCTTTTCTGCCTTAAGAGTGGATAAACCGGCAAATGGTTCGAGTCCACCGATAACTTTCTCCCTGTAGTGTTCTTTAAAGTCATTGAAAGCGTCTGCTACAAAGTTGAAACAAATCTTCGTATCGCTTAGTTGAGTCATAGTTGAAATATCAAAAGGAACGATTGTTCTACCTTTCTCGTTCTTTCTTGCGTAAAAGAATTGGTCTTTATCCCAGTTGTCCAGAGTAACCACCACCTTATTGGAAGAGACTCTTGCGTCATAATGCCTCTTCTTTTCCATGTCTGACTTAATACTCACTTCGTAACCTTCTTCTTTGTATTCGCTATTGTCTTGTTTATATAGTTTGAGGTCGAGATGTTGTATGCCTCCAAACTTGTAGTAAAACCATCTTGACTGAAAGTGTGATGGACTTTGAGCGTCATGAAACTTCCCATAAGTCCAAGATCCTTAATGATACTGTCTTTTATCGCAGTGGAAACTCCAAGTATTGTTGGCATAAGATTGAATAGGTACCCTGGTAAAAAGTTTAGATTACCTATCACATCCATCTTTACGTTATAAAGTTGCGGAATAACACCTAGATTGCTACTGTTTCTAAAGGCAGCAACAATATTATCGTCCTGCCTTGCTGTCATGGTCGCTGAGTTGACCTGGGAGAAACTAACTTTCTTTACGATGCTGGTTGCGGCACCAACAACGTAGTTGTCCAGACTCGCTGCTGGGGCATCGTCTGCAGGTCCAGCAACTATACAGTACAGATTTGCTAATTTCTCTATATTTAGGGATCTCAAGTCAGATCTGATACCTAGATTGAGTGTAGCGAGAGTCGGTGCCGCCCTGAGTCTATCTCTACTCGCACGCGAACAGGTTATTTGTGTTGACCTAAGACTGTTTGCTGACAGTTTCTTTCCAGCGTCTAGTATGAGGTCGCCTTGCATGTAGTACTTCCTAGCTTCCTTCAAGATAGTTGCTATAAACGCACGAAGTGAAACTTTTGTTTTTAGTTTTGATGTGTACATTTTCCTAATCGTTTCCTTCAAGGTCGACAAAGCAATGGGCAAATCATACAAAGAATACACCTTGTCATGTGTCGGATCTTCTGGGTTTGATATCTTTATGGTGCCCAGGATCAACGTTACATCCTTTTCCTTCATCAAATCCTTTACACCCGTACTTTTCATTATAAAATTTTCAAGTATCTTACCAAGGGTTGTTACATCTAAGAATTTAGTTTTCCTCAAATCTGGGAGGGTGGGTACAACTGAACTCAGTCGCTGGGGCAAGGACTTCGACAATGTCTCTTCGACTTCTTCAACTGTGTCGCTTGAATATGTGTCTTCTGCGATCGCTTCTTGATTAAAGAGTTTGTCAGTTTCCAAGAACTGCTTCAAGCGCCCTTTGAGATTATCGGTGATGCTACTCTTTTTACCATAGAACTCTGGCAAAGTATTTGCCTTACTGGTGTATGGTCCCAAAACTCTCCTCATGGCGCGGACCAAAAACATTGCATTCATTTGACGGACTGGTACCTCATATGTCAAATACGGGATATCTTCAAACATCTTGCCGAAGTGCATAACGGCGTTTTCATCAAGTTTTAGTTTGTAATGGATTATGTTATCAGCGACTTTGCCGCTAGCAAGGGCATTGTATATTCGTTTCTTATAGTCTGAACTTGCGCCTTCGTGATTTTCCTTTATGTAACTCATGATAGACTCATGTACATTTGGTTCCAGTGGTTTCTCTGGTTTCTTCAGTTCTGGATAGACCTCATTTAATATTGACTTGTCAGCAAGAAAGTTTGCGTCCCTCATTACACCATCGATGTAAGAGACATATTCAACCTGCAGTATGAAACTACCGTTCTCATTGAAACTAAAGTTGTGCGAAGTGTAGTTCATGACATAAGTTTGAAACTGTGATTTAAGTGCAGCAGTCTGTTTTTTGGTGAATTCCAATGACTTTTGTGCGGGACCTGATGGCAATGCCCACCCCACTTGAAACAACATCTCAGAACCGGTACCATCTTTTGACGCGAAGTGCGGATTAATCAAGTCCACGTATTCTGGATGCTCCTGAAAAACTGCAAGTGTGTTTCCAAAGAAAGTTGCAGTTGCGTTTATGTCATTTGTTGCTGTTTCTGGTGAAGTACCAGCAAGATCAAAATCAATGGTCTTTAGTCCCATGGTTGCGCCGGACACTTCAGGACTCTTCCCGAGTGGCATTTCTGGTTGTAGATTCTGAATGGGGATAAACTTTGTCGTATATTTGCCTGCTCCCGTCCTTCTTCTAACTATGATTCGAATCTCTGGCACAAGTATCGACAATTGTGCGTTGTTGAATGTGTTAAATACTGACCCTAGATCAGCGCTGGCGCCGCCCGTGTTTAAGAAACTGGCAAACACAAAAGGGTCAACCCCTTTATCAATAGGGATTATCTTGCTTTGATTCCTAAAGGACGTCGCCTGGGATACATCATCCATAACTTGGGTCAGGTAACTGGATATTATATATTGATCGTCAAAAGACGACCTGATCTTGTCGTACGTCTCTGAGATCTGTTGGTTTTGTGTTTTTGCCGGTGTTTTTGCCATAATTTACTCAAACTTCTCGTTGCCTTCTATTACAGCATTATACACGATTTCCCATTGAGTTGGTATATAAATCAACTCACCGACTTTTGCGTGAAAATCTGTTGGTTTTTTATTAAAAAGAGCGATGACCCACCATAGTGTTGGATCTCCGTAGTGCTCTGCTGCTAGTTTATAAAATCTAGTTGAAATGTTCCAATATACAAACTCAACATCGATTGACTGTATTATCTCATCTGTCAAGACAAAGAATTTTGGAGCAGTATAGTGCTCTATCTTTTTCATGTCTCGTCGCTTGAGCAGATCTTTATAGAGAGGGTTGTTGTTCTCTCTTATTTTCCTTAAACCATATCTAGAGTAAGTCATATACTTGCCTTTCCTTTGAATACTTTATCTATGAGACCCTTTGCTACTCTTCCACCTGTTCTGGTAGTGGCACTTGCACCTGTTTTCAAGGCATGCTTTCCACCCGATAATGTTTCCACGCCATATGGAAATGAATCTGTCTTGTTCGCCAACCATGATTGATTTTCCCATCCCAATTTGTGTTCGTGAACAACGGTAAGTGTGAAGCTTATGTCCAGCACCTTCGGCAGGAAGGTGTGACTAGAGTTGAAACCTTGCGTTGGTCCTTCGAATACACCGTTGTATGCTGCCTGATCGCTCTTGGTCATGTTTGGACTCATGTGATGAAACCCCGACTCCAAGTCTGGCGAGAAACTAACATTATTTATCCACCCTGACAATCCGCCGGTGGCAGCGTTGACCGCGTTCATTCTTACGTTGGCATTTTTAATAAGGTTTGCGAACTTTACCTTTACCATAGGAGACCCAGACATGGTATGAACCTTTTCCCCGTTAAAGTCTCGACTTGTATAACTCGGGTAAAGATTTGCAATAAGGTGTTCTAATTGGTGCATATTCTCTCTTGCCTCAACAACACTGTATGATGGTATCTTCATTCCTACGCTGATGCTTCTAGTTGTTCCTTGAAAGTTACCGATCTTATCATTGCGACCAAACACACTGTCTGTGCTCCACTCACTTGTGAATGTATCTGAAAATTCAGTAATCCAAGAAGGAAATACTGCTGCCTTACCGGACGAGATGTGCAATATCTCAACTATATATCCCGCTTCTTCGAAAGCAGCAAGAACTGGATCTATGTTTGGTTTCCCGTCTGGTCCCATGGCATTCTTACCAAAATTCTTATAAAATCCCATTTATACAGTTCTCCTTTGTATTCCTGCAAAAGCGTTGTCTACCGCTTGGGCAAGTTTCCTCTCACTAATATCTAGGTTAACATCTCGTTTTTCTTCTATCAGTTTATCCACTGCTGTGAGTACTTCATCTAGCGCGTTGGCAATAGCACCGCCATCTTTTGCTGCATAAAACTTGTCTTGCTTGTTAAAAACCGGTTGCACGTAGTTGCTTCCTACGGACATTGGTGTTGCCATTGCGTCATCGTTTGTTTGTATCTGTTGCTTGTATGCAGATCCATTTGGAACGATAACTTCTTTGTCAAGATTCATAGATTTTTGAATTGCCGACGGTATGCCCATGGTGCTTGTATCAAAACCAACCATTGATAAAAGTCTTTCTGTTTCCGATTGTTTGCCCACCCTTTTCTTGGCGGCGATGTCTCGTCCATCCTCATCAAAATAACCACGATTGGCAAAGTTGGCGGCATCTGTCTCACTGAGACCAGCGTTTATCAACTTATCTTTATTTCTCTCCATTTTTGCTTGGTTGCTGGTGCGATTGAAGATATTCTTAGTTGCAAGTTTTTCAAGTCCTGCATTTGCGGCGAGTCTGTGCTTTTCTTCCATTTGCATCTCTTCTCTTGATACAATATCCCCTGCCCTGTTGCGCACAGCGCCACCTTGAGAATCCAATCTCTTTTTGATTTTAAGACTCTCAGCATATTCTTTGTCCTTATCTGACATGAACAATTTAGACAATTTAGTTAAAAGGTCGGCCGCTTTGCCAAGACCTACGTCAAGGTTGGTTGCCTTGATGAGATTGTCAATGGTTTGTTGCATTTTTGCTGTTATTTTGTCCATAATGGTTTGGTTTTTGGTGGCCTTTGCGATATTATCTGCCATCGATGCTTGAGACACATCCATTTCGTCTCTCTTTGTGCCGAGTTCTGACGAGTTCAATTTGAGGATTCTTTCTAACTCTGCAGGATTAACGCCCATGTCAGCGGCGAGGCCTCGCCTCATTTTTGCTGAAAGAGGTACTTTTCCTGCTTTACTGTAAGCGTCAGCAATCAACTGTAACTTCTTAGCAGGTTCTGCTGACAAGAGTGCTTGAGCGCTTAGAAAGGGTTGTCCAACCGCTATGTTGAATGCCTGCGCTGCTTTTGCCGCGCCTTCGAACGTGTCCATTCCCTCAGACAACCCTAATAACTGTGCGACGTCCATCTCCAAAAGTGTTGCTTGCAGGGATATATCTTTAAATACTTTTTCACTCTGGTTTCCGAATCTTGCCAGTACCGGCGCTGCCTTCACAAAATCAGAAAGAAGTTCTGATGGCGGTCTGGCAATCTCTCCTGCAAGTGCAGTAGTGTTGTTTAAAAATTCGTTTGCTTGCTCTGGAGTTTTTCCTAAAGTCTTTGTCAAAATACCAAAAGTGGCGACAGTGTCTCTGCTATTTGCACCGAACGCTTCTAAGATTGTTATGGTCTTTGCCGTCGTCTTTAACTGATCTGTGCCGAGTTGTCCGATTGATCTAAATCCATCCTGTAAATCTGCCACGGATGATGCAACCTTTTGTTCCAAGTCAATACCCATGCCCTTTAACTCAGTTGCCATCTCTTTTAGGTTTATCTGTGATTTGTCTATTCCTGTCTTTTTGAAAAGATCAGAGGATGCCTTGTCGTAAGCAACTGCTCTTTCGAAGACTTTCTGTGCAATAGACATTAATATATTCATTGGGTGGAGCATTTTCAACGAACCCATTGCAAAACCCTTGGCAAGACCTCCAGCGCCTTGTAGGTTTGCGAGGTTGTTCCACTCCGTACTTAGTCCGATGGTTGCCTGAAGGAGTTGTTCTGCTGCTGCTTCGCCCTTGTCCATTCCTTCGAGAAACTGTTTCTTCGCCTTTCTTAATTTCGCCAGTTCTTTATATCTTTCCTGAGCAGCATTTAATCTCTCTGCATTGACATTGTTGGATTCGAGTTCGTTATCCATTATGTCTCTTAAAATGTCCATCTCTTCTTCGTAACTGTCTAGGAGTTCCTGATCGACATCAATAGTGTCTGATAAATCTTTTCTATAGTTTTCTAGTGCTTTTGTGACTTTATCAAAATAGTCCTTGGTATCTGATGCGGTCGCAGTATCTACCTGAAGAGAACTTGTTATTGCATCAGTAGACTGAGTTGCAAGTTCGTTCAGAGTATCGTTAGAAACACCACTCGTTCTCAATCTTTCTAGCAGTTGTTCAAAAGACATCGCCATTTTATACTGTTGCCTCCGCTATGTTGTTCATTCCGACATTAAGACTGACCTTGGTGGTCTTTGTTCTATATTCGTGTATCTTGTCTCTCAACTTTGCGAGTCTTGATAGCAGGACGTCATCTTGCATTGAGGTCTCAAACTTCCCTTCTACGGTTGGAACCTGTGTGGACGGTGTTGCTCTACTGGAAGTGTTCATTGCTACTGGCGAGTCGCCATACGGACTCGGGCGGCCGTAACCAGGCACCATCATCGCACGCGCCTCTTTGTCCCTCTTGCGCTGCTCCTTGCGTTCGGTAATTTCGGTGTTCCGTTCTTCCAGGACTTTAATTTCCTCGGGATCGTCACGACCCATCGGCATACCACCCGGCAATGGTCTGAAACTACCCAGGAGATTGTTCAATGGCGATTTTGGGTTTTTGCGCAACATATTCTCAGACTCAACTGCAATATTGCTTGCATCAAGTGCGCCGGCCTTCTTTCTCTTTTTCCTTGCAGCAACAGGTTTTTGAACATACTCTTCAAAAAGATACTGAGCCAATCCAATGCCGGAGGCGAATTTGGCAAACTTCAGCACTCGCTTCACAATATTTACAATATCTTTAGTCAAGTCAATAACGAATGGTAATATTCCATGAAACACCTTCTTGAACATAAGTGCGATAGCGTTTTCCATCTTCTCACCAGCACTCTTAGACTGCTCGATGTCTTCTGCTACCTTCTTCATTAGTTCTGGAGTCCCCTTTGACACACCTGAGAGTTCTGCTGCATATGTCTCAAAACTAGCATTCACTACGCTCTTGAATTGTTGTGCATCCAGTCCAAAGTTTTGGTAAAGAGACCTTACAACTCTCGGATGTACATCTCCCAAACTTTGATTTGCTCGTTGATATGCTTCTGCTATCAATTTCACCTTTTCGCCAGGATCTGCAGCAAGCAACTCAACTGGGTTTAAATATTGTCCGCCGAGCAAGGCATTAAACTTTTGTGCTTGCTTTAGTGCTTCGTCTTTAGAGTCTAACGATTCAGCTAGCGTCATCAAATCAGAAACGTCTACATTCGTTCTTTGTGCTGCCAAGTGAATGCCCGCAAAGACGCTTGCAAAACCCTTTGTATATCTACTGTATACGGGCAATGACGTTGCAACCTCGCGAAACATCTTTTCTGGTGATGTTTTGGTTTGCTTGCCCAATCCGTACAACATACCGAGGGTTTTCTCTTGTGCGTCAAGGTCTTGATCAAGGTTCTTCGACATAAAGGTACCCAAATCAACATAAGCGCCAACTGACACACCGAGGCGGGACAATTTGCCTGCTGTAACGACCATCCTATCTACTTCTTCCTTGGACATTGTTCCAAAAGACCTTCTTGTAGACGCAACCTCTGCAAACAAATCTGCTGAAACTGACTCTGCTTGGGCACCGAAGGCGAGGGTCAAGTCCTTACCAGTACCAACAATGCGGGTGGCGTACCCTGTCATCCCAGTCTTCTTGAAAAGTCCAGTTGTTGCACCATCGACTGCTGTAAACAATTCGAACGCTCGTATTGCTGCAGTAGCGAAAAGGTTGGATGCTGTTAACGACTTTTTCAACCCCTTCTGAAAACCTTTGACAGATCCCATAATGTCTGTGGAAGATTTACTTATTCCAAGGGTTAGTTGAAGTATTTGTTCTGCTACTTGTGCACCCTTTTCTTCACCTGCGATGCCTGCAGCGTTCTCTTTGTTGCTTTTGTGCAACACTTTCAGTTCTTCTTGAAGATCTTTAATTTCCTCCTGACTCGAATTAGCAGAAGTGTACATGACTTTGATCTTTTCTCTTATGATTCGCTCTGTGCGCTGACCGTACTGAAGTAGTTGTCTTTTAGTTTCTTTGGCAGACTGGTAAGTCTCACCTCTCTTTTTTGCAAGTTCGCTTCTTCTCTCTAAATCTCCAAGGATTGCTTCTGGTGTCAGTCCTGCAACGGTGGATCTAGTACTTGCCTGGGTGAGTTTTCTAAGTAATCGCTCTACTTGCTTGTATTCTTGACTCTCTGGATCTACTGGTCCACCTTGGTCTTGGAGTTGGGTGAGCAGATTCCCTAGTCGTGTAAATTCTTCTGTACTCCAAGCCATCTAGAAAGACCTCCTTATTTGAAAGGCCAGATCAACCCAGTGTCCCTCTCGAAAGATTTAACAGATCTGCTTAGTTTGTATTTGTCTCTTAAGGTTTTCGGATTGTTCAAACCGTACTGTGACAGAGAGGAGATATATCTCTTTTCGCCCGCCAAAGTATTGACGAACGAGTCCACCTGTGCCTTTGACCCTCGTACCTTAACAGGGAAAAACTCCCCAGTAAAAAGCGCATTCAGAACGAGACGAAGTCTTGCGCCCATAGCAATAAGGAAACTTTCGTCCATTCGTGTAAAATCGATTATAATTGGTTCTTGTTCTTTCATCTGATATACTCCAGTAATAAGTAGTTATCTTTTCTTATTCTTAGCATTCATCTTTTTCATTTCTTCGTTTTTGTCTTCGAAGTGATTACTCAACCTGTGAACGAACCAAGATCTAATTCTAACTGGAAGATCATACACATCGTAATAGTTCCAGTTTCCGTGATGGATCAGATAGAACATCTGTTCATGCACGTGCATCATATGGGTGTCACCCAGGCCAAAAAAACCCGGCACCCAGAGGGACCTCCATATCGGATGCTTCGCCGCAATACATGCACTCGAAGTTTTCCTTCATTTCTACCTTGGGGACCAGTTTCGCGTAGTTCTTTCTAATAAACAATGAATCTCTTGCTGGGAGGTCCAGGACCATTGCACCAACTTCGTCTGGTTGTGTTACACCACCAATAGATGTAATGATGGATTTAAGCAAATCAGTCGTCGCAGATTCTGCTAACTTATTCTTTGCTCTCATCTCTGCCTGTTTTTGAATTCGCTTTTCGTCGCGTGCTGTCAGAAGTCTAACAGTGACTTCTTGTCCAGATGCAGGTAACTGTGCTACAAACTGACCATTCTGATTTAACTCGAACGGAGTACCTTCGGACTCATCTGCTATAAAGTACTTGTTGTAATCTGAAAGATCAAACTCATGTTCAACTTCGGCGTCGCAAGACGGGCAGTTAATCTTAACCTCATATTCTGGTCCATATCCTGTGATTCTGGCAGCAATCATAATTGCTGACTTGTCGCCAATTAAAAGATCGTCAACATTAATGTTTTGATTGACCAAAATACCTTGAATGAATTTATCTAATGCCATACCCTTGTTTAGAAGTGTCTGGGAAGTAAGAACATCCTCATCTCTAGCAGTCATGAAACGAATCTCTACTACTTGTTGATTGTGCAATGGATGCCCTTGGGGGTAAAAACGTCCGCCTGACGGTAGATCAACAAATTCTGTATTTGCTGTGCGGCGGACTGTTTCCTGTGGTTGAGACGCTGGTTGCGCCTGGGGTTCGCCTACCGACTGAACCCGTGAAGAATTTCTGCTCATATAACCTCTCTTTTAACTAAATTATAAACTAAAAATAAATGTTTTTTTTATTAAACGCCCGGTGCTCGATTACTTCCGTTTGTCACCTGGGTGTTTGCAAAACCGGCCGCTCTCTGCAAGTCCTTACTTGGCGAAACCTTAGTTTCAAGGTCTGCCCAGTCGTACCTAACAGAAAGTTCTACGTTTACTAACTCGTCTGACTCATAATCCAAGTCGCCAAAGTTAACAGACTTAATCCAAGGATTGTACAAAGACCATGTCTCAATAGGAGCACCGTCTTCGTCGATCATGTGAATGAACATACGTCCACCAACAGCATCAACTGCTCTTTTCTTGGAGAAAGTAACTACGTTACTTGCTTTACCTCGACCCTGTGGGTCGTTCAAGAAGTTGTGTGGAGCAACATATCCCGAGTTCTCGATCAACTGAAGCATCGTGTGTGATGCATCTGGATCGACTGGGTCGACTAGTGTAATACTAACCTCATCCCACTCCAATCTACCTGGGTAATAAAACTTATAGTTAATAAAACTATGTTCTGATTCAGATATCGTAAAGTTTGGTTTTCCAGTTGTCTTCACAATCCACTGCGGGATACCGTTGAACGATAACAAAAATCTATATTTTCTTTTTGGCTCGATTGCTGCATCTGACCAAAATTTCTGAGTTGTCATATAATAAATCCTCCTAACACTATTAAGTAGTGTCTAGTTTTTTTTAATCTTCGAATGATGCGCCAGTATTTGTGATTACAAAATCGATAGCAATAAACTCGATTGCTCTGGCTGGTTTCAAGAAGATTTTAGCATACATAATGTTTCTGTCAATCAAATCTGGTGTTGTCGTTGTGTCATCCAGAATAACTCTGAAATCCGACAGACCAAATCTGGACTTCACACTGTCCAAGAACGGTTCAACTTGACCACGGAATCTATCCCATGTTGCCTGAACATTCTGATCGAAAAGAAGTCTAGCAGCAATTCTAGAAATCTCTTTCTTTACGTGAATCATCAATCGACGAACGTTGATTCTATCAAGTGCCGAA
>TARA_R110001606_G_scaffold53442_7_pt1 | contig 20442 bp, 15 predicted proteins | sample TARA_R110001606 | Tara Oceans TARA_R110001606 (sample SAMEA4398315) | marine metagenome | biome: Polar Biome; feature: [SRF] surface water layer (ENVO:00010504); material: water (ENVO:00002006), including particulate matter (ENVO:01000060) such as... | depth 5 m | reverse complement strand
CGGACTGAAACGCCTCGATCGCCTGATCGTTCTCGGACCGAAGCGCCGCGATCGCCTGATCCTTCTCGGACTGAAGCGCCGCGATCGCCTGATCTTTCTCGGACCGAAGCGACACTAGTTCATGATCTCTTTGGACAACCGTTTCCTGCAATCCCGATAACTGGATCTCCAGTTTGCGCATCCTGATGCGCTGCTCATCGAACAGCGGTTTCAGCGTGCGAAACGCAAATGCGTTGGTAATCACGCCGGCGGCGCCTGCCTGCTGGCGAGCCATGTATCCCTCAAGGTCGCGGACTAACTGCGCAGGTGCACCTTCGCCCAGTGCACGCCGCACGTCGCCCAGGATGACAAAGTCCTTGCCCATTGCGGCGATCCCCTCGCGCATCTCATCGACGAGGCCTTCAGACGCGAAGAGTTCACCGAAATCCACAAAGCTCACGCCTGGATCAGCCTGCCTGAGCAGGACCGCATTTTCCCGTAGCGTCGTTGCAGCCCACCTGGACACACCTTCCAGCTGGCCAAGTGCGTTCTCGACCAGATCGACAATGGCCCAGCTGGTGTCGTGCTCCAGTGGTCCTTCGACCAGCTGTGATGCTGACGACACCATGTCATTTGCCGCCGGCGTATCGTCGCCCCTCAGATCCTGCAATGATCCGGATATCATCCCGACCCAGTCAGGCACCCGATTTCGAAAATTCTTGTAATCAAGCACTTTCCGGTACATTGCCTCCGACGCCTGTCCACGCAAAACGATTTCCTCAGCCCAGCCAGCCTGTTTGGCTGGCGCAGAGGCGAGACGCGCATTCACAGCGTCTGGATCGCGGCAAACGAACACATTGGCGTGTTCAAGGCTCGCATCCACTGCCAGCGGGATCAGCTTGCCGGACACTTCGTCATAATGATGCAGTCCCAGACCGGCTTTGCGGATCTTTGCAGCCAGCAATGAAGTCGAGCCGCCATGACGGATCTGGTTTGCTTCTGTGAACTCGATCATCAGCACAACCGACTTGGCCGCCTCAAGCAGATTCGTCATGCCGGCCAGAACGAGGTCCTCAACGCCCTCGACATCCACCTTGATAAGGTCAAAGCGCCGCTCCAGCTTTGCGTCGATATCGTCAATCCTGACACCTGGCACAGGGACGGATGTCTCGGCACTTTCCTTGAATACTTCGCGATAGGCGGATTTTTCCTCGGTCGTGCCGGAAAGATACACCGTGCCTGGTTCGTCCATCGCGGCGACTGCCAGCCATTCGCTACCTTTGCCCTGCAAGCTGTCAATATCGTCAAGGGGTTTCTCGATCCCAATATTGGCGGACAAACTTGGGGCCAGCCCCGCATTTGGCTCGACAGCCAGCACATAACCCTTTTCGCCGACTATGGACTTGGCGATGGCGCTGTACAGGCCACAATGTGCGCCAATATCCAGAACGCTGCTACCCTTTCGGAGGTAGCGGTAGAAGAACGCAATCTCGCGGAATTCGTACCAACCTGCGTTCAGAAATTCTGCGACATCATCATGTTCCGGATAGACCAGAAACTGACCGTGCGGCGCCTTGTACTTTACCATACGCTTTATCCAACTATCGTCCGCCTCCCCTTGCCGGGCCGGACTCCTCAACTTGACATTGCTGCACTACAGCACATGCCACAACTGCGTCACCCCACTTTATTGACAGGCGCGTACACTGCCAAACCCTGATACTTATCTAAATTATCGCGACAGACTTGAGCCGTATGGCGGCGCTACCCTGTGGCACAAGGGTCAGGCGAATCATTTCGGCTGGGGCCATTGACACAGCGAGACGCGCCACTCCGTCCACACTTTCGGCATAGGCCGTTTCGGCCTCAGCCCCTTGCACCGTCACACCAAACGCCCCGCCTTGGCCTATAATCTCCAGCTGGTTCACAAGGGAATTTCCGTAGTGGACAAGCGGCAACTTAACGGGCCCCTTGAAGGCGCGCAACGAGACAAGGCGGCCTTCGACGTCTCCCCCGCTCTTGTCGTCCCTTGCAGCATCTAGAACGCGAGACACCAGGCCTGTCCGGTCATCGATATATTGCAGACCGAACCCGATCATCACTTTGGCCTTGCGCACGGCAGAGGCGCGCGGCGCAATCAGGTTCAGCACTTCACGGCGACGTGCGGCCCCAAAGCCCATCGTCTTCGTGCCACGCGCGATCCGCACGCCAGACAGGCAGTCCGCATGGCTCGCAAACCTGCAGCCCGCTGAATGGAGCCGTGACCAGAGGTCCCAATCCATTGTGTAGTGCAGGTCGCGATTGATACCCCCAATCCTGTCGATCGCGGATCGGCGTATGAAGGTTGACGGCTGCGAGATCGGATTGGATGTCAGTATCCGGGCATCCGGCACATTGACGCCAGGGTGGAAACCCGTAAACCGGCCTTTTTCGTCGAGAAACACGCTGTCACCTGTCACCACATCGACATCGGTGCGCTCCGTCAGAACGCGGCGAGCCGCAGCCAGGGCGCCGGGATAAAGGAAATCATCGGCATTCAGCCAGCCGAGCACATCCCCCTCGCCGTGTTGCCAGCCTTCCGCGATGGCTGCTGCCTGCCCCGCGTCCTTTCCGCTCCGAAGATACGTGATCAGCGGCTCATAGGCCGTCAGAGTCTCGGCCACCCGTGGGTCGCCGGAAGCGTCCAGCACCGCCACGCTGACGCCATCGCCCTGCGCCTGCAGGGAGTCCAGCGTCCATTTGAGCGCCGGATGATAACTGCCGATGGGAACGGCGATGGAGAAAATGAGATCAGACAGGGCCGGTCACCAGAGATCAGTCAATTAGCCGGTCATTGAGCATCCCTGCCCCCGCTATTCAAGCCCGGCCAAGCCCGCATGTCGTGGCTGTGCACCCGCCTTGTCTCGCCAGACCGCACTGCGCCGCAGGATTTGCCATTCGGCAGGGCAAGCTTTAACTCGCATTGCCAGCAAGGCATCGAGTCCCCTTACGATGCGCCAGCAGAAAGTCCCTTGATGACCACCCAGAGCTCCATTCCCCTCCGCGCATCGAAGCCGGAAACCGTACTCGTGACGGGCGCAGCCGGGTTTGTTGGCTATTATGTGTCCCTTGCCCTGCTTGAACGGGGCATCGGTGTGATCGGGCTGGACAATCTCAATGATTATTACCCTGTCGCGCTTAAGCAGGCCCGTCTGGACCATCTGTCGACATATGCCCGGTTCACCTTTCATCGCCATGACATTTCAGACCATGCCGGGCTTGTCGCCCTGCCGGGCGTCAGGGACGTGGATGTCGTGGTTCATCTGGCAGCCCAGGCTGGCGTGCGATATTCGATCGAAAATCCCTTTGTCTATGCCGCGTCCAACCTGGTTGGCCACCTGTCGATCCTGGAACTGGTGCGGCAGGCGGCAAAGCAGCCCCTGCTCGTCTATGCATCGTCGAGCTCGGTCTACGGCGCCAATACCAAGGTGCCCTTCAGCGAGTCGGATCCAGTCAACAGTCCCGTCTCGCTCTATGCGGCGACCAAGCGCGCCGATGAGCTGATGAGCGAATCCTATGCCCGGCTTTACGGCATGCATCAGGTCGGGCTGCGGTTTTTCACTGTTTACGGACCCTGGGGACGCCCGGACATGGCCTATTGGTCATTCGCCGAGAAGATGCTCGCTGGCGATCCCATCCAGGTCTTCAATCATGGCGAACTGGAACGTGATTTCACCTATATTGACGATATCGTCTCAGGCGTTGTCGCGACCGTTCTGCAGCCCATGAAGCCCATCAGCGATGTGCCACATCGCATCTACAATATCGGGAACAACACGCCAGTCCGGCTCATGCGGTTCATCGAGATTCTGGAGCAGGCAATCGGAAAGAAGGCGCTGATCGAGTTCGTCCCGATGCAGTCAGGCGACGTTCATTCAACCTATGCAGACGTATCGGCCATTGCCGCCGATTACGGCTTTGCCCCCTCCACCCCGCTCGAAACCGGGATACCTGTCTTCATCGACTGGCTGCGTTCCTACCTGGGACGCGAGGAAAAAAGCTGACGCGCTGAACACCCCCTCCGCACGGCGTCACACAGTGTAATGCGTGGTGACTTGCCCGCGTCCGCCGGTATGGTCTACGGGAGCCGGAAAGCCCCCGAAACCCTTCCAGGACGCCATGCCATGTCGATCCCCTTCATAGACCTGCAAGCCCAGCGCAAACGTATCGAGACCGAGATCAATGCGGCCATTCAGGGCGTGGTGGAAAGCGGGCGCTACGTTCTGGGCCCGGAAGTGACCGAACTGGAGAAACAGCTGGCTGCATGGTGCGGTGCCAGCCACGCCGTCAGCTGCGCCAACGGCACCGATGCCCTCGCGCTCGCCCTGATGGCCTGGGAACTGAAACCCGGCGACGCGGTGTTCTGCCCGAGCTTCACCTTTGTCGCCACGGCGCAGGTCGTGCCATGGCTTGGGGCCACGCCTGTCTTCGTGGACATTGATGCGGCCACATACAACATGGATCCTGCCTCCCTGCGGGCAGAGATTGCCTCGGTAAAGGCGTCCGGCAAGCTCAACCCCAAAGTGGTAATCGCCGTTGACCTGTTCGGCCAACCGGCAAACTACCCTGAAATCAAGGCGATTTGTGACGAGTTCGACCTGAAACTGATTGCCGACACGGCGCAGGGCTATGGCTGCACGCTGAACGGCAATCATCCCTCCGACTGGGCCGATATCGCGACGACCAGCTTCTTTCCGGCCAAGCCGCTCGGGTGCTATGGCGATGGCGGGGCCATCATCACGAATGATGCGCCCCTGGCCGAACGCATCGAATCCCTTCGGGTTTACGGCAAGGTCACGCCGACCGACGCGGCGACCCGCAATTTCCACCACGATCCCAAATATCTCAGCCTGCGGGTGGGCATGAACTCGCGCCTCGACACGATCCAGGCCGCCATACTGCTTGAAAAGCTCAAGATCTTCGCTGACGAGATCGACCGAAGGCAAGTGATCGCAGAGCGGTATGCCGAGGGGCTTCGTGGAGCGATCAGGGGTGTTCCGACGGTTATTGAGGGCGGCCGGTCGGTCTGGGCACAATATGTCATTGAGCATGACAACCGTGACGGCCTGCAGGCCCACCTCAACGCCAATGGTATTCCCAGCATGGTCTATTATCCGGTGCCGATCCACGAGCAGGACTTTGCCCTGCGCTATGCCCCGGCCAGGGGACACCTCAAGGTCACCGAAGCGGCGAGCCAGCACGTCCTTGCCCTGCCCATGCATCCCTACCTCGAGCCCTCTGACCAGGATCGTGTGATTGATGCGGTCCTTGGCTTCAACGGCTAGGCGAGCAATCTCCGAACGAAATTTTGCAGGCAGCCTGGCCCTTGCTGCGTTGCCTTTGCCTGCGCGTCATGCTAACGCCGCATAAACATATAAAGGAACATTGATATGGCCCAGGACTACCACGTCGCCGACATCAAGCTGGCTGAATACGGCAACAAGGAAATCGCCATCGCAGAGACTGAGATGCCGGGCCTGATGGCAGCGCGCGAAGAGTTCGGTCCGACGCAGCCGCTCAAGGGCGCGCGCATCTGCGGCTCGCTGCACATGACCATCCAGACGGCTGTCCTGATCCAGACGCTCGAAGCCCTTGGCGCACAGGTGCGCTGGGTGTCGTGCAACATCTATTCGACACAGGACCACGCCGCTGCGGCGATCGCCGCGAACGGTACGCCGGTTTTCGCCTACAAGGGCGAAACGCTGGAAGAGTACTGGGACTATACCGACCGCATGTTCCAGTGGCCGGACGGCGAAGGCCCCAACCTGATCCTCGATGATGGCGGCGATGCCACCATGTACCTGATCCTCGGCGAGCGCGCCGAAACCGACCCGGCCTTCCTGGAGAAACCAGGCTCGGAAGAAGAGAAATTCCTTTTCGCGCAGATCAAGAAGCGCATGAAAGCCAGCCCCGGCTGGTTCGCCAGGACCAAGGCCGGTATCCGCGGCGTGTCCGAAGAAACGACGACCGGCGTCAACCGCCTGTACCAGCTGGAAAAGAAGGGCGAACTCCCCTTCCCGGCCATCAACGTCAACGACTCGGTCACCAAGTCCAAGTTCGACAACAAGTATGGTTGTAAGGAATCGCTCGTTGATGCGATCCGCCGCGGCACGGATGTGATGATGGCCGGCAAGAAAGCCTTCGTTGCCGGGTATGGCGATGTGGGCAAAGGCTCAGCTGCATCCCTCGCTGGCGCAGGCGCGCGCGTTTCGGTGTCCGAGATCGATCCGATCTGTGCCCTCCAGGCTGCGATGGATGGTTTTGACGTCCTGACCATGGAAGACGCCGCACCGAAATTCGACATCTTCGTGACCGCGACCGGCAACAAGGACATCCTGACCGTCGACCACATGCGCGCGATGAAGGACATGGCCATCGTCTGCAACATTGGCCATTTCGACAATGAGATCCAGGTCGAAGGCCTGCGCAATTTCGAATGGACGAACATCAAGCCACAGGTCGACATGATCACTTTCCCGGATGGCAAGCGCATCCTGCTCCTGTCGGAAGGCCGCCTCGTGAACCTCGGCAATGCCACGGGTCACCCGAGCTTCGTCATGTCTGCCTCATTCACCAACCAGACACTTGCACAGATCGAACTCCACCTGCGCGCCGACGAGTACGAGAACAAGGTCTACACCCTTCCCAAGCATCTCGACGAGAAAGTGGCCCTGCTGCACCTTGAAAAGCTTGGCGCCCAGCTGACCACGCTGTCAGAAGGCCAGGCCGACTATATCGGCGTGACGACCGAAGGCCCGTTCAAGCCGGAACACTACCGCTACTAGGCGGCGCAAAGCGGCGAATGGTTCAGGAACACATCCTCACACTGGCCTGTCCTGATAGGGTCGGACTGGTCGCCACGCTGGCAAGGCTGATGGAGCGGCACGGCTGCTTCATCGCCTCGTCACGCACCTTTGGCGACCCGGATACCGGGCAGTTCTTTGCGCGTATTGTGTTCCAGTCCGAAGCGGGCGACGCCGTGCCTGAAGGCTTGCGGAGCGATCTCGAATCTGCTGCGGGCGACCTGAACGCAATGTGCGGCATCCACACGGCCAGCCAGCCTGTGAAGACACTGCTGCTGGTTTCCAAGTCAGATCATTGCGCCAACACGCTCCTCTACGGCGCACGCCGGGGCGAGCTGCCAATCGCGCCGGTCGGGATTGTGTCCAATCATACGACGCTCGAAGCCGGCTTCGCGCACTGGAACCTGCCCTTCTTTCATGTGCCTGTGACGGCGGAAACGAAAGCAGATGCCGAACAGCGCCTGTTCGACCTGATTGATGAAACCGGCGCCGAACTGGTCGTGCTTGCCCGCTACATGCAGGTGCTGAGCAATGACGCCTGCACGCGCCTGTCTGGCCGCTGCATCAATATCCACCACTCCTTCCTGCCGAGCTTCAAGGGCGCCCAGCCCTACCATCAGGCCCATGCGCGCGGCGTGAAGGTGATCGGTGCGTCTGCCCATTACGTGACGCCCGATCTCGATGAAGGCCCGATCATCACGCAGGCCACGGAGGCCATCGATCACACGTTCAGCCCGGCTGACATGATCGAACTGGGCCGCCATCTTGAAGGCACCGCGCTGCTGCGCGCCGTCAAGGCCCATGCAGAGCACAGAATTTTTATCAATGCTGGCAAGACGGTTGTCTTTGCCCGATAGTCCCGACCGCACCGCTTCTGAGGAAACGACACCATGAAGATGAACGATTTTGAATTTACCAGCGAGAGCGTCGCCGAGGGCCACCCGGACAAGGTCTCCGACCAGATTTCCGATGCCATTGTCGACCTGTTCCTGACGAAAGACCCGACGGCCAAGGTCGCTGTTGAAACCCTCACCACAACCAACCGCGTGGTTCTGGCCGGCGAAGTGCGCACGAACAATGGCGCCATCGTTACTCATGACGAGATGATCCAGACCGCGCGCGATGTGGTGAAGAAGATCGGCTACGAACAGGACGGTTTCCATTGGGAAAAGCTGGACGTCAACTGCTATGTCCACGGACAGTCTGCAGAGATCGCGCAGGGCGTCGAGGAAGGCCAGGGTCTGTTTACGGAGGAAGGTGCAGGCGACCAGGGCATAATGTTCGGCTACGCAGCCGACGAGACGCCCGAACTGATGCCCGCCACGCTCGTCTACTCCCACCAGATCCTGCAGAAGATGGCCGAACTGCGCCATTCGGGTGAGCGTCCGGAATTCGAACCTGACGCCAAGAGCCAGGTGACCCTGCGCTATGTCGATGAAAAGCCGGTCGGCGTGAACGCCATTGTCGTCTCGACCCAGCACAAGGCCTCAGCGACGCTGGAAGAACTGCGCGAACTTGTGCGCCCGATCGTGCAGGGCGTACTGCCCGAGGGCTGGTTCCCGCCCGAAGACAAGTTCTACGTCAACCCGACCGGAAAGTTCGTCATCGGCGGTCCCGACGGCGATGCCGGGCTGACCGGCCGCAAGATCATCGTCGACACCTATGGCGGCGCGGCGCCCCATGGCGGCGGCGCGTTCTCGGGCAAGGATCCGTCCAAGGTCGACCGGTCTGCTGCCTATGCCACCCGGTATCTCGCCAAGAACGTTGTCGCGTCCGGCCTCGCCAAGCGCTGCACGATCCAGGTCTCATACGCCATTGGCGTGTCGCAGCCCCTGTCGGTCTATGTCGACACGCACGGCACGGGCCTTGCCGATGAGGCCCGCATCGCGAAGACCCTGCGCGAGCTGTTCGACCTGTCGCCCAAGGGCATCCGTACGCACCTGAAGCTGAACAACCCGATCTATGCCGGCACGGCGGCCTATGGCCATTTCGGCCGGACACCGGGCAAGGATGGCACATTCACCTGGGAGCAGACCGACCTTGTCGACGAGCTCAAACGCCTGATCAACTAGCCTGGCGCCCGGCGCTTCGGCGCCGGGCCGTCACATCGTGACCCTGATCTGGTCGATGCGGGCGCGCTCCTCGCCGCCGCAGACAATGCTGATTGCCTCACGCTTCGCATTGCCGGCGGATTCGCGATAGCCCGCATGTCCGGGTACAGCCGGTCCGCCCGGCGACAGTTCGAGCGTGAGCAGGCCGGGTGTGCTGCTCGGCACCGGCGTCAACAGCCAGGGCCGGTCGTCATCAAGCGACAGCGCCACGATCATCTTGTGATCGCCCGAACCAATTCTTGGCATCTTGTCCACCCAGGCTGTGGCGCGTGTCACCGCCGGGCAATCTGCAACAGGCTGCTGGTGCGACAGCAAATTGCTCCATAGCGTGCAGCCACCAAGCGGCGCCAGCATCAGCGACAGGAGCCCCGCGCGCCTTACCATTTCGTGCCCAAAGCGAACCAGGCGACGCTTTCATCCTCTGAACCGCTGATATGGTTCGGCGATGTCGACAGCGCGGCCGAGGCTTCGCCCGTCCAGTCGCCGAACAGTCTGAACCGGTAACGGGTTTCATAATCGATCTGGCGGCCGCTCGGCGTCAGGCCCGCTTCGATATCGGACTGCACGATGGCCCCCCTGTCATCGATACCGGTCGGCGCGAGGAAGCGGATCGTGCCGGTTTCGGCCCGGCGCGGCTGCGCGACGACCAGGCTGAGCGCGCCCGGCCCGACCGGATGGGCGGCGCCGAGCGACCAGCGGCTGGTCCAGATATCGCGGCTGTCGATGCCCGGCAGGTCGATGCTTGCCATTTCCATGCCGGATGACAGGGTCAGGCGCCCGAACGGGTTCAACTGGCCCTCCAGCGAATAGGCTGTCATGGCGGTCTGGTCAGTTTCGCCGAAACGGTCCTGCAGGCTCCCGCCCAGCGCGGTCTGTGTGTCCGAAGCCGACGATATGCCGGCCCGGACGGACCAGAACCGGGCATCGCGGCCAAGGCTGACACCTGTCAGCGACCGCGTCTCCTCGGTGGCGGTGAACAGGTCCATTGTCAGGCCGAACGCGGTCTCGTGGCTGACGCGGGCCCAGCTGCCGCTGGTCGAGAAAGCATTGCCGATGCCGGGCTCGTTGAACAGGGTGACATCCGGCGCCAGGCGGGAAATGCCGCCGCCCCGGCCAAATTCGACCTCGCCGCCATTGAAGCTGTAGGCGGCCTGGAAATTCGTGACGGGGTCTGCCTGATACGGCGCCAGACGGTCTTCCTGGACACGTGGCGTGAACCAGGCAAGCGAGAGGTCACCCACTGCGACGGCGCGCGACTGGCTGGCGGCCCAGTCGGCCCGTGTGTTCATGTCGACAATCCGCGATGCGAGCAGGCCCCGAGGCAGGCGTTTCGCCGTCGCGTCGGCATCGAGGCGGAACCCGCGATCATACTTGTCCTGGAAGACAAGGCCGTTGAACGCGCCGGAATTGGAAGCCCAGTCACCAAATGCACCGCCGGACGGGGCCAGTGCTTCACCCAGGCTGACGCGGTCAAGCGATATGCTGAGCGTCTGCTGGCCCTGCGGGCGGAACGCCTCGGCGAGATTCATGATACCGACACCCGACACAGAGTCTGCGCCTGCACCCGCCGTCGCGCCCGTGATCAGGTCGGGGCTCGCATCGACATAATCGTCAGCCGTATCGAGCAGGATCTGCAGGGCCAGTTCCGGGTTCTGTTTCAGGTTCGGGAAGGCATCAAGCAGCAGCGCCAGCGCCCCGGCCACATAGGGCGCGGAGAAGGAGGTGCCGGATACGCGGTAATAGTCGCCGTCGGAATCGGCGTCATTGCAACCGGATGTCTGCGCACCGACGCAGGTGAGCAGGTCCGGATTTGAGATGTCGTCATCAAGACCGGTCGTGACGATGCCCTCACCGGGCGCCAGGAGGTAATAATTCTTCGTCGCATCGCCGGCGCGGTTGGAGAAGTCTGATATCCTGCGACCGGTATCAATGGAACCAACGGCCACAACCCGGCCAAGTGAGGCGGCTTCGCCCGCGATATAAGCCGGCTCCGACGGGGTCTGGCCAACGGCGTCGACCGGATTGCCCATATCGTCCGTGCCGGCCGGCTCTGCATCATTGCCGGCGGAAATCACGACGAGGATGCCCGCCTGGGCTGCCCGCCTTACCGCATTCTCGAGAGTCGAATTCGTATCAACCTCGCCGCCCAGCGACATGTTGATAATGGTTGCGCCCTGCGCGATGGCATAATCGATCGCCCTGACCAGATTGCTGTCGGCAAACGTGCAGCCCTCATCTTCTCCGGTCCGGGCACAACTGCCCGGCGAGTCGGCGCGGATATCCAGCACGGAGGCTTCATAGGCAATGCCATGGATCCCGTTCGGCACATTGTCATCGGCCGTCGTCTGGAAATCGTCCTGCCGAACGGCAGCAATGACGCCCGTAACCAGGGTGCCATGGCCTTCAGTATCTATATCGCCTGGCTGGCGGACCTGTGTGAGCGAATTGCCCGCGCTGTCATATCCAGGGCACGCCGTGCTGGCGCAAACGTCATAGGTCGTGATCGTGGCCCCGTCGAAATCGGGATGATCGGTGATCGAGCCGGTATCAATGACGGCTACCTTTATGCCCTGCCCCGTCGCGCCAATCGCATAGGCCGACGATGCGCCGATCAGGGGTAAGCCGACCGTTGCATTGTATTCGCGCGTTTCAAACGCGGACGGCGGCGCAATCGTGCTCGGAAAGGATGCAGGCGGCGGCGGGGGAGGTGGAGGCGGCGGGGGTGGAGGCGGAGGGGGCGGCAGGGGTGTCACGGCGCTGCCGCCGCCTCCGCCGCCACCGGCACATGCCCCCAGCATCAATCCGGTCGGCACCAGCAAGGCGGCTGTCAAAACAAGCCGGATCGACGTCCTGCAGTTCTTTTCGTAACCGGGCACAAGGGCGCTCCTGAGTTGATTGATGCTAGGCCTTCAGGTTCTGGACCAGATGGTTGGTTTACCACGTTAATAAAGCGTTGCTTTGCCACCCTGCGCTGTCAAGGCAGCCTGAGCTGCTGGCGACAGGCCTTGCGCAGTTCAGCCCGGCATGACGCCTTTGCGAGACTGGATATTTCAGGGCGTCTCTGAAATAAGGATCCGGGGCTGGTCTTGCTGACGAACTGCCCGCAATACATTCACCAGGAGCCGCTTGCGTCCATGAAAATCTATCCCGTAATCATGTGTGGCGGCTCCGGAACGCGGCTCTGGCCCGTATCAACGTCACGCACGCCAAAACAGTTCGTGAACCTTGTGTCCGATACGTCGCTTTTTCGCCAGACGATTGAGCGGCTGGCAGCTGGCGAGGACGGTCTCCATCTCGCCGCGCCGATTGTCATCAGCAATGCGCGCTATCTGGGCCTGATCAATGACCAGCTCGAGGCAGACGGCATATCGCCGCTCGCTATCCTGCTGGAACCATGCGCCCGGAACACGGCGGCGGTGGCCGCCCTTGCCGCAGATTTTGTTGGCCGCATCGACCCTGAGGGACTGGTCCTACTGCTCCCCTCCGATCACTTCATCGGCAATCCCGGCGCCTTCAGGCAGGCCGTTGCCGAGGCGGCAGCGGTTGCTGCGGCGGGCCGCATCGTGACCTTCGGCATTTCGCCTGACCGGCCCGAAACCGGCTTTGGCTACATCAAGGCGGGCGAGCAGATCGCACCCTCGGCCCATGCCGTGACCGCATTCCGCGAGAAGCCGGACCATGAGACCGCCCTGTCCTACCTTGCCGATGGCACCTATTCCTGGAATGCAGGGATATTCCTCTTCCCGGCCGACCTGATGCGCACCGAACTGGAAACCCATGCCCCGGACATCATGCGCGGCGTAAAGGAGGCGCTCGACAGGACAGATACAGACGGAACGGTCCACCATATCGACGAAGCAGCCTTTTCCGGGGTGCGATCCATTTCCATCGATTATGCGGTCATGGAGCATACCAGCCAGGCCGCCGTGTTCGGGCCGCTCTCATGCGCCTGGAGCGATGTCGGCACATGGCCGGCCGTCGGCGACCTGCAGACATCCAGCGGACCGGTTGAGCCGGTACTGATCGACGCCAATAATTGCACAATTCATTCCGGAGAGGGCGTGCTGGTCGCCGTCATTGGCGTGGAAGACCTGGTCATTTCGGCGCATGATGGCGCTGTTCTGGTCATGTCCAAGTCACGCGCGCAGGATGTCAGCCGTGTGATTGAGGCCCTGAAAGGGCGTGGACTGGCCGAACGGTATTGAGCCCTCAGGTAAACTCGACGCGCTCCTGCGAGAAATAGAAGAGCGACCTTGTCTCCTCGTCTATATCGTCGCTGCGCGCCAGAAGCAGCTTCTGCATGGCATGCTTGCGATCCTTCAGCGCGTGCTCGAAATCCGCTTCGATCAGGCGGTCGACGCCGGTCGCGATCATGGCGTCACGCACCTCCATGTAGAGTGTCAGCGACCCGCCAAGGAACATGGATTCATAAGCGATCTTGCTGGCAATCTTGTCATGGATATCCGCGTATTGCAGCTGGCGCTCCATGGTCGACTGGCGCTTCGTGATGAAGTCGATCTCGTGGCGGTATTGCGGATGGCGCAAATAATAGTTCTTCAGCGCGATCATGTCCGTGTCGATCTTGCTCTGGAGCGAATCCGGCAAGCTGTCGCTGAGTATGATCACGATGTCGATGTCCGACCCCTTGACCATCTCGCCCGACACAAGGTGCTCGCGCGGCTCATTATGAGCGAGGAAATAGGCAAGGTCGCCCGCAATGAACGCGCACATGGACGAGCGGATTTCACGCGGCAGGTCGAGGAAGAGCGACTTCATCACCTGCTGGGCCAGCGCGATCTTCTCGCGGCTGATCTCGCGGTGCATGTTGGACAGGCTTCCCTGGCGCTCGATCATCTGGTCGCGCTGGCCTGGAAGGCCGAACAGTGAGAATGACAGGAAATCGCGCAGGATGGACGGGCTGAGCCGCACCTGGTCGTCGCGGGTAATGTCAAAACGCAGGTAATAGCTGGCAAAGTGGGATACGTGCAGCGCGCGGCTCTGGTAACAGGCCTGCCAGAGGGCAAGCACGGGAATCTCCGGCAAGGCAGCGGCCAGCTCCTTGCCGATCATTGGCCCCTCCGCATTCAGGAGGTCGACAATCCGGGCCTCGACCTGGGTAATATCGGGAACAGGCATGGCATTTTTTCCCAGTCTGGTGACACCAGCCTTATTGGGCGGATTTGTCCAGCAAGGCCAGTAGGTAGGTCCGGTAATCATTGCTGTAGGCCCGCGCGAGCGCTTCGAGCGCGCCGTCATCAATGAATCCCTTGCGCCAGGCGATCTCCTCCAGGCAGGCAATTTTCAGGCCCTGTCGCTTTTCCAGCGCCTGTACGAAATGCGAGGCTTCCAGGAGGCTGTCGAACGTGCCGGCATCCAGCCAGGTCGTTCCGCGCGGCAGTTTCGTCACCGACAGGTCACCGCGTTCGAGATAGACCTTGTTCACGCAGGTGATTTCCACTTCGCCGCGCGGCGAGGGTGCGACCGCCTTGGCAATCTCGACGACGTCGGCATCGTAGAAATAGAGGCCCGTAATGGCCTGGTTGCTGCGGGGCTCAGCAGGCTTTTCCTCAATCGATACCGGCGCGCCGTCCGGCGACAGCTCAACAATGCCGAACCGGTGGGGGTCTGGAACCTGGTGCGCAAAGACGCAGGCCCCCGTCGTCAGGGCGGCGGCGTCCTGCAACTGGCCGGTCAGGCCGGCGCCGTAGAAGATATTATCACCCAGCGCGAGCGCGGACGCGCCTCCGCCAATGAATGCCTCACCAATGATGAAGGCCTCGGCGAGGCCGCGCGGCTCATCCTGCACGGCATACTGGAAGGCGACGCCCCATTGTGCGCCATCGCCCAGCACCGCCTTGTAGGCATCAAGATGCTCGCCGGTCGTGATGATCAGCATGTCCCGGATCCCGGCCAGCATCAGCGTCGATATCGGGTGATAGATCAGTGGCTTGTCATACACCGGCAGCAGGTGTTTCGAAACGCCGCGCGTAACGGGATACAGCCGCGAGCCCTTGCCGCCAGCCAGCACGATACCTTTCATGCGTTTGCAATCTCCCGAATGAGGACAGGCATGGCTTCGTCCAGCCCCTCCTGCCAGGGTGGCAGGTCGATCCCGAATACATCCGCAGTGCGTGTCATGTCGAGCCGTGCATTGAGCGGGCGCTTTGCAGGCGTCGGATAGGCCGATGTCGGCACGTCGCTCACCCTGGCAACCGGGCCGCCATGACGCGCACTGGAGGCAAAGATGTCCCGCGCGAGGCTCGCCCGGTCCGTCTCGCCCTGCCCGGCAAGATGATAGATGCCCCAGGCGTCAAATCCAGGCTCGGCAATGCGCTGCGCCATCGCGAGAAGCGCCGCTGCCAGCCCAGGCGCGTAGGTCGGGCAGCCGACCTGGTCCGACACGACCGACACGTCTTCGCGCGTACTGGCCAGGGACAGCATGGTCCGGACGAAATTATGCCCGAAGCGCGAGAAAATCCAGGACACGCGCACGATGAGGTGTTCGCCGAGTTCCTGGGCGACAGCATGCTCGCCATCGAGCTTCGTCCGGCCATAGGTGCAGATCGGGTTGGTCGCGTCGTCAGGACGGTAGGCACGCGGCAGGTCACCGTCGAATACGCAATCAGTCGACAGGTGTACCAGTGGGACGCCCCGTTCCCGGCAGGCCAGCGCGAGGGCGCGCGGGCCATCAACATTCAGCCGGCGTGCTTCATCTGGCTCTGCTTCGGCCCTGTCGACCAGCGTGAAGCCACCGGCATTGATCACCGACACCGGCATGTTCTGGTCGAGCGCCTGGGCCAGCGAGGCAGGATTTTTCAGGTCTGCATCCGGGCGGCCAAGGCAGACGACGCGCGCTCCACCGACATGGGCCAGCGCCTGCGCCACCTGGCCTGTGCGGCCAATCACGAGAACCGGGCGCGCGTCCACGGTTCAGGCCTCGACCTTGCCGAGGCGGTCACCGGCATAGACGCCGTCGCGCAGCGGACGCCACCAGTCTGCATTGGCCAGATACCAGTCAACCGTATCGGCCAGCCCCTGTTCGAAATTGCGCGAGGGCGCCCAGCCGAGATCGCGTTTGATCTTGCCGGCATCAATCGCGTAGCGCCGGTCATGCCCCGGACGATCGGTCACGTGTGTGATGAGGTCCGTATACGGCTTTTTCGCCGGGCGGCGCGCTTCAAGCAGGCTGCAAATCAGGCGGACAATCTCGATATTCGTCTTTTCGCTGTTCCCGCCGACCGCATAACTCTGGCCGGGCACACCGGCTTCGGCAACGCGCAAAAGCGCGTCGGCATGGTCTTCCACGTGAAGCCAGTCGCGCACATTCAGCCCGTCGCCATAGACAGGCAGCGGCTTTCCATTGAGCGCGTTGAGCAGGACCAGCGGAATGAGCTTTTCAGGAAACTGGCGCGGGCCGTAATTGTTCGAACAGTTGGATACGACAACCGGCAGGCCATAGGTGCGGTGCCAGGCATGGGCCAGATGGTCGGCGCCCGCCTTGGTCGCTGAATAGGGCGAGGACGGATCATAGGCTGTTGTCTCGTCAAACAGGCCTTCAGCCCCCAGCGAGCCGAACACTTCGTCTGTCGAGACATGTACGAACCGGAAGCCAGCCGGCCTGGCCTGTTCGAAATGCGCCCGCGCGGCCTGTAGCATCGCAAACGTGCCGATCAGGTTCGTCTGGACAAAGGCACCGGCGCCATCAATCGACCGGTCGACATGCGTTTCAGCTGCAAGGTGAAAGATCACGTCCGGCACTTCTATACGCACCAGGTCCATCATGCGCGGCAGGTCGCAGATGTCTGCCCGCACCAGCCTGAACCGCGGATCGCTTTCCAGTGGCGCAAGTGAGGCCGGATTGGCCGCATAGGTCATCTTGTCGACAACCGTGACATGCGCCTCGGGCGACTGCATCAGGCGATAGCAAAGAGCAGAGCCGATGAAACCTGCGCCGCCGGTGACAAGGTATTTCATCGCGCCGCCCCCATCATCGCGCCGGGGAACGGCACGCCGATATCTGACAGGTGCGGGTGCCTGCGATCCCGGTCCGACAGGGTCAGGCTTGCGGCGGGGAACGGCCAGTCGATGCCCAGCGCCGGATCGTCAAAGGCCAGGCCGCGATCGGCGGCCGGAGCATAATAGGCGGTCACCTTATACGAAATCTCGCAATCGGGCTCCAGCGTGCAGAAGCCGTGGGCAAAGCCCGCCGGCACGAACAATTGCTCGCCGCCCGCAGCGCTCAGTTCCGTACTCATCCACTTTCCGAAATCTGGCGAGCCGTCCCGGATATCCACCACCACATCGAGAATGCGCCCGCGCGTGCAGCGCACCAGCTTGGCCTGGGCATGCGGCGGCAGCTGATAATGCAGGCCGCGAAGCGTTCCGGTAACAGCCGAGAGGGATGTATTGTCCTGCACGAAGGCGCAGTCGATCCCTGCCTCGGCATAGAGGCGTGCATTGAACGTCTCGGAGAACCAGCCCCGATTGTCACCGATACGCGCCGGCTGGATATGAATCACATCCCTGAGGACTGGATCGGGGCGGAATTCAGGCTTCATAAGAGCGCTCGTCAGCTGTTGCAGCAGGCGTCTGCTTTCGGCCCTGGCCTATAGCATGAACGCGTATTCCCGCAACGCGTGAAGGTCATTCCACCGTGACAGACTTGGCCAGGTTGCGCGGCTGGTCAACATCCGTACCCTTCGCCACCGCCACGAAATAGGCCAGCAGCTGCATCGGAATGGCGGCCAGGATCGGCATGGCGATCTCGTCGGCATCTGGCAGGCGAATCACGTGATCGGCCCGGTTGCCGGCCAGTTTGATGCCCTTGTCGTCCGAAACCAGAATGATCCGCCCGCCGCGTGCGCGCACCTCTTCCACATTCGAAAGCGTCTTCTCGAACAATTCGTCATAGGGCGCGATGACAACGATTGGCAGGTCCTGTTCGATCAGGGCGATCGGGCCATGCTTCAGCTCGCCCGCCGCATAGCCCTCGGCATGGATGTAGGAGACTTCCTTCAGCTTCAGCGCGCCTTCCATGGCGAGTGGATAATAGCGTCCCCGGCCAAGGAACAGCACATCCTTCGCCCTGGTCAGCGTCTGGGCAATCGCCCTGATATCGGCTTCCGCTTCCAGCGCCTCAGTCACCTTGCGCGGCAGCGACAGGAGGCTTTTCACATAACGCGCTTCGTCGCCGGCTTTCAGATGGCCGCGCGCCCTAGCGGCCGACAGGGCGAGGACTGCGAGCACGGCGAGCTGCGCCGTGAAGGCCTTGGTCGAGGCCACACCGATCTCCGGCCCGGCATGGGTCGGCACGATGGCCTTTGCCTCGCGTGCAATCGAGCTTTCCGGAACGTTCACCACGGCAATCGCCGGCGACTTGTTGTCCCGGCAATAGCGAAGCGCCGCCAGCGTATCGGCGGTTTCACCCGACTGGCTGACGAACAGGGCAGGCCCCGTCATCGGCAGGACCGGTCTGCGATAGCGGAATTCGGACGCAATATCGGTCTCGACCGCCAGTTGCGCGATCTGCTCGAACCAGTATTTCGCTGTCATGGCGGCGTAATAGGCCGTGCCGCAGGCAATTGCGACAGCGCGGTCGGCGCCTGCAAAAATCTGTTCCGTTGTTTCCCCGACCTGGATCGTCTGGGTGGCCTGGTCGATATAGGGCAGGATCGAGCGGGCCAGCGATTCCGGCTGTTCATGGACTTCCTTCAGCATGAAATGGTCATACTCGCCGCGCTCGATCAGCGCGTCATTGACCGCCGAGGTGACACGCGGACGGTTCACCCGGTCGCCCCGTGCGTTGCGGATATCCACGCTGTCAGGGCGCAGGACCGCCCAGTCGCCCTCTTCCAGATAGGTCACGTCCCGTGTCAGCGGCGCCAGCGCGATGGCATCAGACCCGAGATACATCTCGCCTTCGCCATAGCCGAGCACCAGCGGGCTACCCTTGCGCGCGCCCATCAGCACGCTTTCCTCGCCGGAAAAGATCACCGCCAGCGCAAAGGCACCATGCAACTGGCCAAGCGTCGCCTCGAACGCGTCGACCGCGCTCATGCCGCCTTTCATGTTCTGGTCGATCAGCTGGGCGATGACTTCGCTATCAGTTTCGGATTCAAATACCCGGCCGGCCGCTTCAAGTTCGGTCCGCAGGTCGCGGAAATTCTCGATAATGCCATTGTGCACGATGGCCACGTCGCCAGCCATGTGGGGGTGTGCGTTCGTCTCATTCGGCTTGCCATGGGTTGCCCAGCGCGTGTGGGCGATGCCGGTCGTGCCATCGATGGGCAGTTCTTCAAGCCGCGCCTGCAGGTTGACGATCTTGCCCTTGGCGCGGCGGCGCTCGATCTTGCCGAGGCTGGAAATGGCGATCCCGGCGCTGTCATAGCCCCGGTATTCCAGGCGTTTCAGTCCGTCGATCAACCGGCCTGCAACAGGCTCTGATCCCGCAATCGCAACAATGCCGCACATACTCTACCTCCACGAATCTGATCGTGTAGATAAACCCCCGCATTCGGACTGAATAATGACAGTTTGTTGGGAATTGCGACAATCGCACGGCATTTTCGGTAAAATCGTACCGCATTCAACACACTGGGTGCGATACTTGCAGTCGCGACTGTATAGCAGCTCTCACAAGTCAATTTGATACCGTTCACGCCCTTTCATCCCCATTCTTTTGGCACTAGGACGACGGAATACGAAAAAGGATGCTTCGACCCTTGGCCAAACTGACCCATCTCGACCGGCTTGAAGCCGAAAGCCTGCATATTCTGCGCGAAGTCGCGTCAGAGTGCGAAAATCCCGTCATGCTCTATTCGGTGGGCAAGGATTCCGCCGTCATGCTGCACCTGGCGATGAAGGCTTTCTATCCGTCCCGGCCGCCCTTTCCGCTGATGCATGTCGATACGACCTGGAAATTCAGCGAGATGATCGCATTCCGCGACCGAAAGGCCGCCGAGATGGGCATGGACCTCCTGGTTCACATCAATGAGGACGGCGTGCGCGATGGCGTCGGCCCCTTCACCCATGGCTCGGCCATGCATACCGACGTGATGAAGACCGCCGCCCTCAAGCAGGCGCTCGACAAGTACAGGTTCGATGCCGCCTTTGGCGGGGCCCGGCGCGACGAGGAGAAATCCCGCGCGAAGGAGCGTGTCTTCTCGTTCCGCTCGGCCGAGCATCGCTGGGATCCGAAAAGGCAGCGCCCGGAGCCGTGGAACCTCTACAATACCCGCATCCACAAGGGCGAGAGCATCCGCGTCTTCCCGCTGTCGAACTGGACCGAGCTCGACATCTGGCAATATATCCGCCGCGAGAATATCGAGATCGTTCCGCTCTATTTCGCTGCCCCCCGCCCGGTCGTGAACTGGAACGGCGTCGATATCATGGTCGATGACGATCGCATGCCGGACGAACTGGCACGCACGGCCGTCACCAAATCGGTCCGCTTTCGCACCCTCGGCTGCTACCCGCTGACCGGCGCTGTCGAAAGCACGGCCGCCACGCTC
>TARA_R110001606_G_scaffold297277_6_pt1 | contig 20480 bp, 22 predicted proteins | sample TARA_R110001606 | Tara Oceans TARA_R110001606 (sample SAMEA4398315) | marine metagenome | biome: Polar Biome; feature: [SRF] surface water layer (ENVO:00010504); material: water (ENVO:00002006), including particulate matter (ENVO:01000060) such as... | depth 5 m | reverse complement strand
ATTGAGCATCCATTTTTCATTCATGGTTTATGCATGGATGGTTGCATGGTTTCATGCATGAGTTTTTGTGAGGTGTTTGTGATGGCGGGTATTGGTCCGGCTCCGAAAGATCCGAGTGTTCGTCAGCGCCGCAATAAGGTGTCTACGAAGGCGACGTTGCGTGCGGTTGATGATTTGCCGGTGCCTGATTTGCCGGCGCGCCCTGATGGTGCTGCGTGGCATGAGATGACGGTGGCGTGGTGGGGTTCGGTGTTGTCGTCTCCGATGGCTCCGGAGTTTGATGCGTCGGATGTGCATGGGCTTTATGCGTTGGCTTTGTTGACTGATGATTTTTGGCGGGCTGTGTCGTCTTCTGAGCGCATTCGTATTGCGGGTGAACTTCGGCAGCAGGGGCAGCGTTTCGGGTTGTCTCCGATTGATAGACGCCGTTTGCAGTGGGAGATTGAGCGTTCTGAGGAGGCTCAGGATAAGGGCTCCAAGCGCCGGTCTAATACTTTCAAGTCTGCTGCTTCTGGCGGCGATCCTAGGTCTGCTTTGTCTGGAGCGTAATGGGTGTTCTGATGGTTCCGCCTGCGGATGAGGTTCCGTGGCCGACGTTGGGTCCGCAGGTTTGTGAATTGTTGGAGGATCGTGCGGTTCATGGTCCTGGGGATTTGAAGGGTCAGCCGTACAAACTTGATGCCGACAAGCGGGCGTTTATTTACCGGGCTTACGAAGTGTTTCCTCGTGGTCATGCTCGGGCTGGTAAGCGGCGGTTTAAGCGGTTTGGTTTGTCGTTGCGTAAGGGTACGGCGAAGACGGAGTTGGCTGCGGCGATTGCATTTGCTGAGTTACATCCTGAGGCCCCTGTTCGGTGTGATGGCTGGCATGAGGTTGATGGGGTTTGGCAGCCTGTCGGTGCACCTGTCGTTGACCCGTATATTCCGATGGTTGCTTATACGGAGGAGCAGACGGAGGATCTGGCGTACGCGGCACTGTATGTGATGTGTTCGATGGGTTCTGACGCTGACTTCTTCGATATTGGCTTGGATCGGATTGTTCGGTTAAATGAGGACGGTCGCGCTGACGGTAAAGCTGTCGCGTTGGCTTCTTCGCCTGATTCGCGTGATGGTGCGCGTACTACTTTTCAGCATTTCGATGAGGTCCACAGATTTACCTTGCCGCGTCTCGTTGAGGCGCACGAGACGATGTTGCAGAACATTCCGAAGCGCATGAAGGCCGACGCCTGGTCATTGGAGACGACGACCACGTACACGCCTGGTGAGGGAAGTGTCGCGCAGGGAACGCATGAGGATGCGGAGAAGATCGACCGGGGCGAGATCAAGGATTCGACGTTCTTCTTCTTTCATCGTGAGGCTGCACCGCGTGACGGTGAGAATCTTGATGATGATGTGGAGTTGGCGGATGCGATCCGTGAGGCTTCTGGTCCGTCTATCGCCCAGTGGGATGACTTCGAGGGGCAGGTTGCTTCGATAGCGTCCCTGTACCACCAGGCTAAGCGCCGCGGCAACGAGTCCTACTTCGAGCGTGTGTGGTTGAACCGTCGCGTTCAGGGTGGCAACAAGGCGTTCGATGTGAAGCGTTGGACGGAGTTGGTGGTTGACCGTCCGATTCCGCCGGCGAAAACTTCGATCACGTTGGGTATGGATGGGTCGAAGTGGAATGACACGACGGCCCTGGTCGCTACTGACGTTCTTACCGGCTGGCAGTGGCTCGCAGGATTTTGGAATCCAGCCGATTTGCAGTCGGGTGAAGTACCAGTCGATGAGGTTGAAGCGGTGTGTGCGGAAATGTTCACCACTTTCAATGTGATGCGTTTCAACGGCGATCCGGCACAGGGCTATGACGCTATGTTGACTCGTTTGGAGTCGCAGTTCGGCGGTCGGCGAGTAGTCCACTTCTACACGGACTCGCGAGGACTGCGTAAGACGGCGTTTGCGGCGAAACGGTACGGCACTGCGATGCGTAGTGGCGATGTCACGCATTCGGTCGATGAAGTGTTCGAGCAGCATATTGGCGCTGCGGTTAAACGTCCGTTGTCGATGCTCGATGACGAGGGTCAGCCTTTGTGGCTGATTGAGAAAGAGCGGCGGGATTCGCCGTTCAAAATTGATATTGCGATGGCTGGCTTGTTGTCTTGGGATGCCCGAATGGATGCTTTGGCGTTGGGTGTTCCCGCGCCGGTTTCATCGAAGATGATTGGTTTCTAGCGCGCTTTAGAGGATTGGGAGGCCCGTTGTGGCTGATGTACAACCGGTTGATTTGATCCCGATACTCGAAAAAGGCTTGTTGGTTGATCGAGCTAATTTGACTTCGTGGGATAACTACTATGAGGGCAAGCAGCCTCTTCGTTATATGTCTGAGGCTATGCGTGAGGAGTTGGGCGATACTGTCGCTGAGCTTGTCATCAACTGGGCTCGACTGGTTGCTGACGCGTATGAGACGCGCCTGGATATTGAGGGTTTCCGTTTCGCGGATTCTGATTCTGGCGATGATGATTTGTGGGCGTCGTGGCAGTTCAATCAGATGGATGAGCAGTCGCAGCAGGCCCATTTGGATTCGTTGGCGTTGTCGCGTTCGTATGTGACTGTTGGTGCGAATGTTGAGGCTGATCGTCCTCCGTTGATTTCGGTTGAGTCTCCGTTTCAGATGTGGGCGCAGCGTGATCCGCGGACTCGTAAGGTGAATGCTGCTATCAAGCAGTGGACTGACTTGGATGATGTTGCGCACACGATTGTGTATACGCCGGTTGAGACGGCGGCTTTCGTGAAGGGTAAGAGTGGTTGGGATGCTGATGGGGCGTCGGATAAACACAATTTTGGTGTTGTTCCGGTTGTGCCGTTGGTGAATCGGCCGCGCATTTTGCGTCCTGATGGTGTGTCTGAGTTTGTGGATTTGTTGCAGTTGGCTGATGCGGCGAACAAGATGGCTACGGATATGATGATTTCGGGCGAGTTTCATGCGATGCCGCGTAGGTGGGCGTTCGGTTTGAAGCAGTCCGATTTCGTGGACCGTAATGGTACGCCTGTTTCGGCTTGGTCGATGTTGAAGAATCGTATTTGGGCGAATGAGAATCCTGATGTGAAGGTTGGCACGTTTCAGGAGGCCGATCTTGCTGTGTTCCATAATACGATCAAGCTTTTGGCGCAGTTGGTGTCGCAGTTGGCGGCGCTTCCTCCGCATTACATGCAGTTTGCTGGGTCTAATCCGGCGTCTGCTGATGCGATCAAGTCGTCTGAAACCCAGTTGGTGAAGCGTGTGGAGCGTAAGCAGACGTATTTGGGTGGCGGCTGGGAGGATGTTCAGCGTTTGAATCTGATGTTTACGCGTAAGAGCAATGTGCTTGAGGATCGTGATTACAAGTTGGAGACGGTGTGGCGTGATCCGTCGACTCCGACTGTTGCGCAGAAGGCTGATGCGGCTGTGAAGTTGAATCAGGCTGGCGTGGTTCCGTTGGAGCAGACGTGGATTGATCTTGGGTATTCGGATACGCAGCGTAAGCAGATGCAGCGGATGGTTGAGTCGGAGTTGGATGGTACGCCGGCTGCACGGTTTGGTCGGTCGACTGAATCTTTGGATGCGGCTGCTGATGGTTCGGGTGGCTCTGATGCCGCTGCCTAAGTCGGCGGTCGAGAATTTCCGTGAGCAGCAGAAGTTGACGATGGAAGTGTTGGCGCATGCTCAGCGTGTGTGGGGGCGTCGTCCTCCCGCAAATTTTGATGCGTGGTTCGCCCGCAACGTGGATGAGTTGGTTTCGTTGACGGTGCAGGCGCAGTCGAGGGCCATTGCTGGGGCTGAGAGCTACGTGGACGATACTCTGCGCGAGTTGGGTACACCTGTTGACCCTGACGTTTCTATCGTCCCTGAGCGGATGGTGGGTGTGGCGTCGGATGGTCGCCCGCTGGACAGTTTGTTGCATGGTTCGGTGATCAATGCGGGTACTCGGGTGAAGGATCGTGGCGCAGTAGAAGCGTGGAAGTCCGGTTTCAACTGGTTGTCGGTGGCGATGCAGACGCAGGTTGCCGATATTGGCAGGTCTGCGACCAAGTTGGCGATCACTTCTCGGGCACGGGTCGGGTATGTGCGGATGTTGAATCCGCCGTCCTGCTCGCGGTGCGCAGTGCTCGCGGGGCGTTGGTATCGGTTCAATGCAGCATTCGATCGGCATCCCGGATGTAACTGCACGGCGATCCCTGCCCCTGAAGATCATCCGCGAGATATTCGCACCGATCCCACGCAGTACTTCAACAGTTTGAGTGTGGAGCAGCAAAACCGGATCTTCACGAACTCTGGCGCTGAAGCAATTCGTGCGGGTGCCGATATCAGTCAGGTTGTGAATGTGCGGCGTGGCGCTACCGGCTTGGATTCTGCGGTGCCTTCCGCAAATGTGTCTCGACGTAGTTTGCAGCGTACGAACGTGTATGGGCGTGACTTGTATACGTCGACTGAGGGTGTGACTAAGCGTGGTGTGGCAGGCAAGGCGATTCGGGAGCGTGGACGCAATCCGGCCACTACACCCCGTTTGATGCCTGAAAGCATCATGGAGCTGGCCGAGTCGCGCGAGGATGCGATCGTGTTGCTGAAAGCTAACGGCTACATGGTGGACCGTACTGTGCCGCGCCAGGCTAAGCCTGTGGATCGTTCTGCTGCCGCGTTGGCTCGCCGTGAGGCTTCTGCTGCTCGCGCACAGGAGGCGTTGCAGAGGACGCGCGTCAACCAGCAGGCAGTGAAAGAGGCTGCTGCTGGGGAGGCCGCGCGTAAGCGTGCGCGTGAGGTTGCGAATGGTGATCCTCGTTTGCAGTCATGGCTTGAGGCTGAGGCTGCATATACCCGCAAGGTGACTTCGTGGCTTGATGCTGAAACCGAGTTTGCTGCTGCTGCGAAACGTGCAAAGGCTGCGGCTATTCGCAAGGCGCAGCGTGCACGCAAGAAAGCGCGTGAACAGAATTGATGAGTTAGTTCGACGCCACTATTGAGTGCGTCTGGTTCGAGTTGGCCCCCGTTGAGCGAAGTTTGCTCCGGGGGCTTTCTTGTACCCAAAACAAGTTTCTTCCCGCATCGCGGGGAGATGTTCGGCCACTGCAGGCGATCTGTTTGTGGCGTCAATGCCCCCGCGATGGAGGTTTCACCCATGTCTACACCTATTCCGACTGAAGTTGTTCCGACTGATCCTGCCGGTACTGCACCTGAGGCTGTCCCTACGCCTCCTGTAGTGCCTGTTGCTACCCCAGTAGAGGCTCCTGCGGCTGGCGCGACGCCACCTGAGGATGCCGAGCTAGGGGAGGGTGGCAAGAAGGCTCTCGCTGCGGAACGGACTCGTGCTGATGCGGCCGAGAAAGCGTTGAAAGCGTTGCAGGCGAAAGCTGCTGCTGATGCGCAGGCCGCTGAGGATGCGAAGTTGTCGGAGTTGCAGTTGGCGCAGAAACAGGCGGCAGACGCGAAAGCCGCCGCGGAAGCTCAGGCTTCGGAGAATCTGCGTCTCAAGTTTGCGTATGAAAATCAGGTTCCCCAGGCGTGGGTGGACCGGCTTAAAGGCTCGAATGTTGAGGAGTTGGCGGCTGATTGGGCGATCCTTCAGCCGACTCTTGTTCCTGCGGCACCTGTTGTCGATCCGAATGCGCCTCGTGTGCCGGCTCCGGTGGCCCATCAGGGTGCGCAGCCGTCTCCTCAGCTTACTGATGAAGAACAACTCTATGCGTCTATTTATGGCGCTCCTAAAGGAAAGGCCAACTGATGGCTGATTACACTCCGATCCGCAAGCCTGGCGCGGATCTCCCTATCTTGACTTCTGCCGCGGTTACTGGCGGTCAGCTTGTTGCTGTGTCGGGTAACCAGACTGTTGCTCCGACTTCGGCTGCTACGGGCGCGTGGCTTGGTGTCGCGGCTTTTGATGCTGCGAGTGGCGCGAAGGTGACTGTGCACGCTGGTGGTGTGCACGAGCTTGCAGCTTCGGGTGCAATTGCTGCTGGCGCGAACGTTGTTGGTGCCGCTAATGGTGCTGTGGCAACTGTGGGCGCGGGCACGATTGACACTGTTGTTGGTGTCGCCCTCGGTGCCGCGGCTAACGGCAAGGTTGTCGTCAAGCTCCGCTGATTCACCCCTCTTCACTTTCTCTTTTTAAGCCCTCCGTTGTGGGGGCTTTTCTCATTTGAGGGGCATGCGGAGCATGTCCACTCCATGTCTAAGGACTGATTACCACGTCTTTCACGTATCCCGCGGGACCGCCCACCTACTCTGGCGATTCCGTTACCGCAAACCGTTTCCTTCAGTCGCCTGCGCTTGTCGCTAAGCGCATTGATGAGATCGCTAATCAGCGTTTCATTTCTGATGTTCTGCTCACTAAGCGTGTTGAGGCTACGGGTGGCGCTATCGCGTTCTCGTCCCTTGAGCCGCTGTACGCGGATCGTGCGCCTGAGTCGATCAGCCCCGGTGCCGAGTACCCGCTGACTGGCATCTCGAATGGTGTGCTGCAGAACGTTGCAGTCGTCAAGTGGGGCCAGGACGCTGAGATCACCGATGAGGCGATCAAGCGTTCCGCGATGAACAGTGTCGAAGAGGCTTTCAAGAAGCTCGTCAACTCGGCTGTGAAGCAGATGGATGCTACGGCACTGTCGCTTATCGCTTCGGCTGTCACCGCCACTCAGCAGGCCTCTGCGGCGTGGACCGATGATGCGAACGCGAAGATTCTGCGTGACATCATGCTTGCCAAGGCCAAGATCACCGCACTGAACATGGGCTATGAGCCGAACGTTCTGGTTGTCGATGATGCGACTCACGCGATTCTGGCTTCTGACTCGAAGCTGACCCAGACGATGGCCCGCGAAGACAACGGCAACACTGTCTACACCGGCTCGTTCCTCACCATCGCAGGCCTCACCCTGCTGCCGACGAATAACCTGCCTGCTCCCGGCGCTTGGCTGCTCGACACCAATGCTCTCGGCGGTATCGGCAAGGAAACCCTCGGCCAGGGCTACACGGGCGATGTGGTCGAAACCAAGACCATCCGTGAAGAGCTGAATGACCGGTACCGCATTCGTGCGCGCCGCAACGTCGTTCCGTTCGTCGCTGAGCCCGGTGCCGGCATCAAGATCATCACCACGGTCTGATTTAGGAGTCAAACAGCATGGCATCGTATTACGTTAAGGCTCCGCTGATTCAGGTGACTCATCTGAACGGCAAGATCGAACAGTTGATGGCTCCCCGCGCCGTGCCTACGGATGTGTCGCAGGAAGACTTGGATCGCCTCGAAGAGGGCGGCCTGATCGCCAAGGCTGAAGAGACTGTCACTGCGCCTCGCGTTGGCCGTCCGGCTAAGGGCAATGACAGCGCCGCTTGACCCGCTGATCTGGATAGACGATGTGGAAGGTCGGCTAGGGGAAACTCTAGCCGACTCCGATCGGACGCAGGTGGATTCGTTCATCGCGTATGCGTCGGCCTTGTTGCGGGCTCACCGGCCTGACCTTGATGCCGCGATGTTGGACGGTTCACTGTCTGCGGCACTCGTCAAGGGTGTCACTGTGTCTGCTGTTGTGCGGGCATGGGATGCGGTTCGTATCGGATTGCGCATCAAGTCGGAGCAGTTCCCGGAGATCACGACGACATATAGTGACGCTAATCCTTCTCTGCTGTTTTTTACGGCGGAGGAGTTGGCTTCGTTGTCGCCTACTTTGGGTTCTTCGGCTGGTGGCGCGTTTTCGATTGTTCCCGGCTGATGTCGCGGCGACTGCCCGAACCGTGGGTACTGCTGGTCGATGGTGTGGCGACGGTTGATCCGTCGTCCGGTAACCGGATTCCTGCGGCTCCTGTGGAGGTTCCGTGGACTGGTTTGTTGCAGCAGAGGCAGTTGGCGTCGTCGTCTGTCGATTCGGGTAACACCGAGTTCGTAGACGGGCATGTCACGTCGGCATACGATCTGCTGCTCGATCCAGGACTAGACCCGTTCCCGTCTGCGCGCGACAGGTTCCGCGACAGTGACGGCATTGTCTACCAGGTTGTCGGCAATCCTCGTGTGCGTAGGCCAGCGCGGGGTTCTCGTAAACCAAACTATATTGCCGCGATAGTGCGGGCGGCATCAGATGTGAAAGAAGGTGCCTAATGGCTGAAATTGTTGAATTCAAAGTCGACGGCAACACTGTCCAGACGGTCGAAGGGTCTAAGACTCATCAGCGTCACGAAAATTTGTCACGCAAAGAAGCTAAGTCCGCTCCGGTTGTGAAGCCTGTTGACGGGCCATCGGTTAAGACGCCAGAGCTTCCCAAGGCTGAAACTAAGCCCTGATGGCGTGGGGTCTAACTCGATTCACGTTGTTTCCGAATCAGGCGGCTGCTGAAGCTGCAATTGCTTCTTTCGATGGGCGTAAGGCTATCGCAGATGAGATTGCAGATGAGGCTCGCGCCAATTCCCCAGTTGTAACTGGCGAGTTCAGGGATGGTATTGGCGTTCAGGTTGACGGCACGGATGTCGCTGTGGTCGACACTGACCCTGAGGCGGTTTGGAAAGAGTTCGGTACGTCGAATATGGCTGGTATCGCGGTGTTGACGGATGCCGTGCGGTCTCGCGGCAAGTATCGGGGATGGAAGCCTAACAAGTGAAACCTATAGCTTTCGCCCCTGGCGCAGTACGCGAATTCCTTTTGACGCGTGATGAGTTTACGTCGATGGTTGATCCGTTGTCGGTTACTACTCGGGAGTTGCCGGAGCGCATTGTGAAGCCGTGTGCGACTATCCGCGCGGTCGGCAATGTCGGTGTAGATCCTATGTTGCGTCGGCCCTTGCTGGTTTTTAACGCGTGGGTGCCGCCGATATCGGTTATGGGTGGCACAACGGACCCCGATGAGGTCGCATGGGATATCGCTGCGATGGTCGGCCAGCTTATTGGCCGTGCACGCAATATCAAGTTTCGTGATTCTCAGTGGTCTGGCGATTGGAAGACCGGACCCATTGTTCCTGATCCTGAAATCCTTCGTGGCACTGACCTGCCGCTGTATAGGGCTTTTGTCACGCTCGAATTGAAGATGCGTGAGAAGTCCCCTCAGACGCCTTAAACGGCCGATTCTGTTTGGCCCCGCGGTCGCGTTCATTGATCCGTGGGGTTTTCCCATTTTTGCTCACAGTGTGTGAGCCTATCCAGGAGGTTAACCCGTGAGCACTTACGCGGACCCCAGCAAGGCTTTTGTTTGGTTGGATGGCGACGTTTTTCGCGCCCCAGCCGGTACTGCACTTCCCGCCGACCCGTTCGCACCTACTGTCGTTACAGGCTCTGCGCCTGGCGTCACCTGGGATGCCTATGGCGGCATTGAGACCGGGTTTGAGGTCAATCCTTCCCGCGACATCACCAACCTGAACGTGTGGAACCGTCGTGGTGCACCGTACAAGGTGATCAAGGGTGTCCTGGAGGAGAACATCACGTTCCGTGCTAGCGACTACTCGAAGGCGACCGTTCTGACGGCGTTGCAGGGTGGCGCTATCACCCAGGTCGGCGCTACCGACGTGTACAAGTGGGAGCCCGGTGATGACGAGGACTTCGCTTTGATTTTCCGTCTGACTGATGAGGATGATGCGGCTGGTTTCTACTGCGACCGCGTCACTTTGACGACTCCGCCTCCGCGCGTGTTCGGTGGCGAAACTTTGGATGGCTTCGACTTCGAGGTTCGCGCCCTGTCGCCGATCATCCCGATCACGAACTGGTCCCCGCTGACCGCCTGATTCGCAACCCTAGCTAGGAGTTCATCAACATCATGCCAGGCACCGCACGTAAGTCGACGCCGAAGGTTCAGCCCGCAAAGGTTGTTCCTTCGGCGGAGGCCGTCCCCGAGACAGTTGAGCGTTACAACATTGCTGATGTGTTGGCTGTTGGTTCTGAGCCGCCACTTCCCGTTACCCTTTTTGGCGCGGATTTTGAGATTCGCCGCACCTATTCGGGCGAGGAGGCAGCCGAGTTCTTCAAGTTGACTGGTTCTAAGAACTATCTCGACATGTTGAACATGGTTACCGATAAAGGCGCGGAAGTGTGGGGCAAGATCGGCGGGCTTAACGCTACGCAGGCTGCCGCTGCACTCAACAAGATCATCGAGTTGTCGGGCTTGTTTGAGGGGAAACTCTTAGCGCCTTTGCCTGCCTACACTCAAGGGATGGCTGGGGCGCAGCATACGCAGGATTCCAGTCTCACTACGGGCTGAATCTGCGTGAAGTGTTGCGTGAGCGTGACTGGCGTGACGTGAGTGAGCTTCTGCAACGGTTGCCGGCTGCGTGGTCGTTGGAGGCCGAGAACATGGCAATGTTTTTGGACCGCTTCGACTTCTTTTTGAATTCGGAGTATGCGTCGTGGACTGCTGATCCGAAGACTGAGGCGCAGCGTAAGGCGGATGTGGAGAAGCGGCGCAGGTTGGGTCATAAGACTCCGCCTGTGCCGTTGTTGTATCCGGTGGCGTTGCGTCCTGATGATGTGGCTGCGGCGCGGAAGGCTCAGTATGAGCGTTTGGTGGCTGAGTTCAAGCCTGTTGCGAAGCCTGAGTTGGCTGGTGGTGGCAGGTTGGAGAAGGTGAAGCCGCGCGATTTGGCTGCTTTGTTGGGTTTCTAGTTTTCGATGCCTTTTTCGGTGAGGTAGCGCTCGAAGGCGGGTTCGTCGCAGGTGTAGGGCTCTGTTCTGCCGCGGCCGATCTCGTAGTCGAGGGATGTGCGTATGGCCTCTATGCGTTCATCGTCGGGCGAGTCCGTAGCTGTCAAGGTTTTCATGGCCCAGCTCAGTTCATAGAACCCCGGTGAAACGCTTTTGAAGGTTTCGCAGGCCTGCTCGCGCGGGGATGGCTCTTTGGGTTCTGCCGAGCACGCAGGTAGCAGCGCAAGCGACGCGAAGACTGCCGCGATTATGAACCGTTTCATTGTTTTCACCTTTGCCTGTCGCGCGCGCTTGTTTGTTGCGGTAACGGTATCACGTTCTTTTCAAAGTTCATAGAGATGGTTGAGCCGCGTCACCTCCGCGTTGGGGGCTTTCAGGTTCCTTAAAGAGTTTGGTGGTGGTTCCCATAGCTGGTGGCGTGATAGATGTCGCAGTTCGACCTGATTTATCGGGGTTCAATTCAGCACTGAATACGGGCCTGAATAGTGCCCTTAAGATTGGTGCGTCTTTCGGTGTCGCTTTCGGTGCCGCTACGGCTTTCCAAGAGATCATCACGCTCGGTAATGATCTCACTAACACGTTGAATACGATGCAGTCCGTCTCGTCGGCCACGGCGTCTGAGATGGCTGCGGTTTCCGCGCGCGCTAAAGAGCTTGGCAACGACATTAGTTTGTCGAATACGTCGGCTACGGATGCGGCTGCGGCGATGACCGAGTTGGCCAAGGGCGGTTTCACTGTCCAGCAGGCTATGGATGGCGCTAAAGGTACTTTGCAGTTGGCTGCGGCTGCCGGTATTGATGCTGCTTCGGCTGCAACTATTCAGTCTCAGGCATTGCAAGCGTTTGGTTTGTCTGCGGATTATGCGGCGACAGCGGCGGATGTGTTGGCTAATGCGGCTAACGCTTCGTCTGCTGAGATCACCGATATTTCTGCCGGTTTGCAGCAGTCTGGCGCTGTCGCGAATCAGTTTGGTTTGACGATTGAGGACACCGCGGCAACGTTGGGCGTCCTCTCGAATGCCGGTATTGCTGGTTCGGATGCTGGCACCCTGCTGAAGTCTGCCTTGTTGGCGTTGACCGATCAGGGGAAGCCCGCCCAGGCTGCGATTGAAGAGCTTGGTCTTACTGTGTATGACGCGCAGGGCCAGTTCGTTGGCATGTCTGCATTGTTCGGCCAGTTGGACACTGCCGCGGCGTCTATGACTCCTGAGTTGTACCAGGCCGCTACCGCAACCCTGTTTGGTTCTGACGCTATGCGTTTGGCTGGTGTTGCGGCAGAGCAGGGCCAGGTCGGTTACGACAAGATGCATACGGCTATTGAGCGTCAGGGTGCTGCGGCGGAGGTTGCGGCTGCAAAGTCTAAGGGTTTGCCGGGCGCTATGGCTGCGATCCAAAACTCTGCGGAGACTTTAGCGCTTGAAATTTATGACTTGATTGATGGCCCGATGGAGCAGTATGCGCGTGAGGGCGCGGAAAAGCTTACGGGTGCTTCTGGCGGCATCATTGATGCTTTTAAGACTGTTGGTTCGACGTTGGCTCCGGTTGTTGGGGTGTTGGGTTCGGCGGCTACTGCTGTGGCGGCTCTTCCTGGGCCTGTGTTGGCCGCTACGGCTGCGTTGGTGGCGTTGAAGGTAACTGGGCTGGGTGCAGGTTTTATGGGCGCTATGACGGCTACGTCTGCTGCGTCGTATCGGTTTACGCAGGCGATGGCCGCGCAGGTTATTGCCGCGAACCTTGCGGGCAGCTCTATGTCGAGGGTTGGTGCTGCGACTGCGGTTGCAGGTGCGCGCATTGCTACCGCCGCGACTTCTATGGTGACCGCTTTTGGTGGCCCGTGGATGATCGCAATAGTCGCTGCTGGTGCGGCTATCTATGCGCTGAATGGCGAGTTCAACAAGGCCGAGAAACAGCAGAACTTGTTGACTGCGTCCTCGACTGCGATGTCGCTGGCGCAAAAAGATGTAGCGAAGGCATTTCAGGAGTCACAGGGTGCGATCTCTGATGGCGTTCTTGGTGCGGTCGGAGTTCAGTTCGACACTCTGATTAAGCAGCAGGAAGAGTTGGCGTCTACCGCCCCCGGTTCGATGGCGATCTTTAAGGCTGCTGGCCAGGATATTGCGGGATGGTTCTCGGGTGTCGCTGAGGCTGGCACTGACGCGTTGAACGCGCAGGAGGCGAATGCTGCCGGCGCTGAGAATATGGTTGCGGCGTTTAAGCGGACAGGTTTGTCTGCTGAGGACTTGGCCTCGAAGGTGTCTGGCACAAACAGTGAGTTCCAGACCTTTGCTGCTGTCTTGCGGAGTTCGGGTGATGGCGGGCCTGAGGCTGCCGCGAAGATTCAGGAGATGCGGGACGAGTTCATTCGCACTCGTGAGATCGCGAAGAATGTAACTCCTGGTTTTTATGACATGGCTACGGCGATTAAGACGTTGGGCGATGAGTCGGCTACGTCTGAAGATCGCGTGAATGCGATTATGACTGCCCTCGATGTGATGTCGGGTAAGCAGATTCCGTTGTCGGATGCTGTGCAAAAGTACAACGACACTATCCGCGAAACTGTTGATGCGACGGCGGAGGCGATTGATCCGACGCGCGGCTTCGGTGAAGCACTGGTTGGCGTCAATGGTGCGGTCAATACGCAGACGGAGAATGGTGCGAAGCTCCGGGACACGATGCGTGATCTCGCGCGGGATACCGCGAATGTCACTGAGGCGACTATCGCGGCGGCTTTGGAGCAGGGCGATTCACTGCCTGCTGCTCAGGACAAGGCTCGTGCGGCTATCGCAGGCAATGAGCAGGCGCTGTTGAGTCTGGCCAATACGTACGGTGTGCCCATCTCGAAGATTCGGGAGATGTCCGAGGCAGAAGGTTTGCTTCCTGAGCAGATCATCATGCTTGCGAGCCTTGAGGGTTCGGGGACGGTCACGGAGCAGCTCAAGGCTATCGGCGGACTGTTGGGGGAAGTTGGCAAGCCTCTCGACATCGAGATCACGGCGCTGTCCGACGAAGCCAAGGCGAAGATCATTGAACTCGGCGGAACAGTCGAGACGGATATCAACGGTAAGCCGGGCATTGTTCGGATTAGTGCGCCTACGCAGGAAGCTCTCGACGCTATCCGCGCTATTGATGCGAGTGTTCGGGGTATCCCGGACAAGCAAGTCATGGTCACTATTGACACTGCGTTGACTGCGAAGGCTCAGCGCGATTTTAACCGTAACGGTGTGCAAGGCCCGGTGGCTCCGGTGCTGATCCCTGACAAGGCGACGGGTGGCCGGCTGCCGACTACCGGTCCTGGTACTGGTGTCGTGGACGGCATTTTGGGTGTCACGTCTGCGGGCAAGCCTATCGCGAATGTGGATGCCGGCGAGTGGATCGTCAACCGTAATTCGTCAGAAGAGTATGACCGTGAGCTGGCGATGATCAATGCTGGCACGTTCCCGAAGCTTCCGGGATTTAAGGGCGGCGGGGTTGTCGGCGGCATGACCGAGTGGGTTAACAAGTATGTGCCCGGTCTGACAATGACTTCAGGTCTACGCAACACTGATGACGGCTACCATTCGACTGGTAACGCAGCAGATTTCTCAAACGGTAGCGGAAATACCCCTGAGCAATTGTCGTTGGCAGAAGCGATTTCAGAGGCGTATCCGGATTCGTTGGAGTTGATTTACGATGACCCGAATTTTGCGGGTCAGGAGATCAAGAATGGTTCGCGTGTTGATTCGTCGTTTTATGACGGTGCGGGCGATCACACGAATCATGTGCATTGGGCGATGTCTTCCCCGCCGTCGTTGGATAAAGCGCCTGGGAGTGTTGGTGTTGCTTCGCAGGCCCCATTGTCTGAGCGTGATCAGATCGCGCAGGACATTATCGATGAGGGTAAGCGTCGGGGGATAACCCCGAACGGGATCAAGGCTGCGTTGATGACTGGGCTTGCCGAGTCTGATTTGCAGAACCTTGAGTACGGTGACCGGGATTCTGTTGGGGTGTTTCAGCAGCGGGATAATGGTGCGTGGGGTACTGCTGAGGATCGGATGAATCCGACTCGTGCGGCTGGCATGTTTTATGAGCAGTTGGCCAAGTTTGATTACGAGAACATGGACGCTGCGGCTGCGGCTCAACGTGTGCAGCAGTCGGGGTATGCGGATGGCTCTAATTATGCGGCTAGGGCTGCGGAGGCTGACGCGATCTTGGCTGCGGCAGAGTCGCGTGGGTCTTCTTACGGCGCTGATGTCGCGGATGTTTCCGACGGCAAGACCGGCTTTGAAGGTGCCGCCAACTCCAAGTGGGCTGAGAAGGACAAACTCGCACTGGATTCGGCGCGAATCGCTATCCGTCAGGCGCAAGAGGATCGCGATGCAGCTTACGTCAACGACAAGAAGACGCAGGCTGATCGGGAGCAGGCCGATAAGAAGGTCGAGAAGGCTGAGCAGAAGGTTCGTGACCTAGAAGCCAAGCGGGATACCCCGAACATGGTGAAGGGTAGTAAGTCGGATGCGCCGGCCCCTGATGCTCCTGAGCTGGTCGGCAATATGACTGATGATCAAATCAGTTTGAAGTCGGCGGAGTTGGCTGTCGAGAAGGCTCGTCTTGCACGCAATGAGGCGTATGCGAAGGACGGGGCAACCGAAGAGGACAAGTTGGATGCCGATTTGTCGTTGCAGCGGGCGAAGAATGCGTTGGATGCTGAGCGGAAGACGCAGGCTGAAGGCGGCAGTTCTAAGTCGGGCAGTTCTTCGGGTGGCGCTTCTGACCCGGTTGATTTGATTGGCAATGTTGCGAAGTCATTTGTTACCGGCCAGTTGAATGACGCGTTGGGTGTGTTCGGGATTTCGAGTGACATGGGCGCGATTGGTGCGCTGATTACTGGGATTGCGAATTATAAGCCCGCTGATATTCCGGGCGGTGAGGCTGCGACTGGCTTGAAGCAACTGTTCGGCACGTCGTTTGTTGATGAGATCGGTAAGGCTGCGGGTGTTAATCCTGATGCACCGTTTGATCCGAATGAGTGGTTGAAGCGGATGGGCGATCAGGTGCGTATTCCTACGGTGTTGCGTGATTCTGGCGGTCCCCTGTTGAACGGTATGGCTGCTTTGAATCTTAGTGGCGATACCGAGCATGTGTATACGGGGAAGCAGAACAGTGACATGTTCAAAGAGCTAGCGGATATCCGGCACGCTGTCGGCAGTAAGGGTAGCGGGCAGTCGCTCGATATGGGCGAGTTCACGAAGCAGGTTGATCGCCTTGCCGAGAATGCGTCCCGCCCGAATGTCACCTACAACACCGATTCTATTGCCGCTGCTATGCGCGAAGACCGCGTACGGCAGACACGGCAGTCCCTAACTTATTCTCGGAGGTGATTCGTGCCTGTAACTCAAGTATCTGTTGAAGGTTTTAACGGTGGCGAATGCATCCTTGCTGGGGATGGGGAAGGCGACATGGCGGCATATCTGCTGACTGATGTCGAGGGGATTTATGACGCTCCTGTTGAGACTATCAGAAATTCGCATGCGTTTCAGATCGGTTCTGATTTCGGCGGGCTCCGCAACCTAGAACGTGTCGTGGTTTTCGGTGTGTTTATTGATAACTCGAATGGGTCGTCGTGGCAGGAGAATGATTCGGAGTTTCGGAAGCTTTGGTCTTACACCAAGGATTCTAAACTGTGGATTGAGACTGAGGATTCGCGCCGCTATTTGAAGGTGCGTTTGCGGGAGCAGCCTGAGTTTAAGCCGCGGTTTGATCCGAATCAGACGCAGATGGAAACGGTCACGTTGACGTTGGTTGCTGGTGACCCGTGGTGGTATGACGAGGAAGAGGTTGATGAGTGGGTTTCCACTGTTGATACGTCTTCGGGGTCTACTACTACGGGCACTGTGACGGTGTCTAATCCGACTGATAATCCGGTGTGGTTGAAGTGGATGATTCAAGCTCCGGGTAAGCCGACGTTGCCGGATTTCTCGTTTGGTGATGACCGGTTTGAGCGGGCGCAGATTGATGCTGCCCGTCAGATTGTGATGCCGTTGATGCAAACCAATGAGCATGTTCGTGTTGATACGGATGAGCAGGCTATTGGCGGTCAGTGTGTGTCGTCTACTGATTCGGCTTATTACATGCGTATGGGTGGGGTGACGTTCTGTTACCCGCTGCCTGCGTACACAGATCCAGTTGAACTTCCGGTGGCTATGTCTCTTGCGCCGGCTGGTGTGGGTATTCAGGTTCGTTGTGAGCGTCCGTTTTCGCGGCCGTTTGGTCTCCTGTGAGTGGTGGTGAGTGATGGCTTCGGTTGCAACGATTGATTTTGATGCCGAGTTCAAGGCGATCACTGATCGTTTGGAGCGCGAGAAAGAGCGTCGTCTCCTGCCGCCGTTGATTCGGTTGTGGGATGGCGATTGGAATTTGCGCGGCGAGTGTCACCGGGAGAATTCGGCGGAGTTCCAGTTTCTAGATAATGAGACTGGTGTAGGCCAGATTGAGATGCCACTCGACTACTACCTTTCGAGGTGGTTGGCGGATATCCATTTGCGGCCGACTACGAATGTGTTTATCACTGTCGAAAAAGATGGTGCCCGCTGGTCGGGGATGATGGATGAACTCAAGATCATCAAGAGCGAGGACGGCACGAAGGTTGTGCGTGTCCTGTTCAAACATGATTATGAGCATTTGAAGCACATTATTGTGTGGGCGAATCCGTTTTTGCCGGCTGAGATTCAGTTTCCGCGTACTTGGTTGTGTTTTGGTCGTGCACGTTGGGCTTTGAAGACGACGTTGATGGTCAACATTATGCGGCTTGAGTCGTCGCTGTGGATGTTGCCGGATGATCCGATGGACCCTGGTGGCTGGTTCAATTTTGATCAGTCGACGTGGTCGCAGGTTGTTAAGCCTGAGACGACGGTTGATAGGTCTGTTGGGGCGATTGTGCATGGCCGGTTCAAGTACATGCACGACGTGTCGAAGAAGGTTGCTGCGGACGGGCAGTTGTCTTGGGAGGCCCGCCGCTATTTGGATGGTGATCCTCCTCCGTGGCCTGACGCTAATCTGCGGCACGGCTGCCTGGTGTGGGATCTTGTCGACAAGTCCGCATTCAACACGGGCACGTCGTTCGGTGGCTCGATCTTCGGTGGGCTACTGCGTGAGCTGATCAACATTGGCGGCGACGGCAAGACTGAGAATGTCGAGCAGGTCGCTGATCCGAATGTTCCGGGTGAATACCTGGTGCCTGGTTTTCGCGGGACTATCCCGTCGATGCCTGGTGTCGTTTATCGGGAGTCTGAGCATACGGGCATTCAGTCGTCTGAGTTTAGTCATAAGCCTGCTACTGATGTGGGGACTGTGGCTGGCGGGCATTCGATGCCTGGTGTCAATGAGTTGATTTCGGCCGGTATTCAGATGGTCGGGGATTTGACGGCGATGATTCCGAATGTGCCGCCTTTGGGTGGTGTGGCGGACGCCGTGTTGAAGCCGCTATACACCGACGTGTTCTTAGCGTTCGGCAAGTGGAAGAGCCCGCAACGTGCGCAAAGGCTCGGTTGGTCTCATTACCACGAGAAGTGGGGTGAGGGTGCCGACCGCGCATACACGCTCAGCTATCTATTGGCTCAGCGTACCGCGATGTATCAGACCCGCGAAGTCAACCGCTGCACCCTAACGGTAGCGGACGGGGCACCGTGGCAGATCGGCCAGAACGGGCACGGACACTTCTTCATCGGGGATCGTGTCGGATTCACCATTCTCGGGATGGAGCCTGGCCGCATTTTCGTGGAGCAGGTTACCGAACTCACGTTGAAGTGGGATCGCACATCGTCTCCGACGTGGACTATTCAGATTGGGCAGCGGGAGCCGCAAGACCCGATCATCAAGGCTATCGAGGAAATTCAAGACATCGTTTCGATGCTCAATGAGTTGGGTCTCGTTTAGCATACTTTATCGTTGGAAGGTTTGGTTGTGGCTCGGCTACCTACGTTTGAGAATTCTCGTGATGTTCAGGATGATCCGCAGCAGAAGTATCAGTGGGCGTTTGTTGCCATCAAGTTGGCTGGTGATACTGAGTTTACTCCTAATCCTGAGGCGCGTGAGTGGATGTCTCAGCATTTGGAGGATTTGGGGTTTCGGCATGATCCGGAGTTGATGTTGAAGAAGTTGCGGACGCCTCATCGCGGTCAGCAGCATTATTTGAATAATACGTCGGAGTGGGTTGGTGTTGATGAGCCTGATGTTGCGCCGGTTGCTTTGCCGAATATGGATGAATACACGCGGCATGAGCAAGAGTTTGTTGCGGAGCAGTTGCGTTATCACGGTGTGGTGAAGGATGCCCCGGTTGTTGAGGTCGATAAGGCTTCGGTGACGGAGGCTCCTGCATTCGACCCGTATGACCACACTGTGTCTGTAGTCAAGGGATACCTGATGGGCGTGGGGGAGTCGGAGCGTCGGCGGGTGGTGGCTTTGGAGATGGGCGGCAAATTGTATGGCCCTGAAAACAATAGGAAGCATCGCGCCGGCAAGAAGCGCCAGGGCATTTTGAATGACCCGTCGTTGCGGGGGTTGTGATGTCTGAGCCTGTCACATTGTTTCCGTCTGTGATGACTGTTGCCGAGTTGGCTGGGTTTTTGGCGTGTGATGTTGGGGTGGTGGTTGCGTTGTTTGATTCTCATTCGCGCCCGGGTTTGGATGCTGGGTCGTTGGTTTCGCAGGCTGATGCTATTCGTGTTGCCGATATTTTGGCGGGTCGGTGACTACGCCTGGGGGTAATGCCCCTGATGGCGCGTATGTGATCGGAACCCGTTATGGGCAGGATGAGACTGAGGCTGGCATCCGCAGCAGACTCAAAGGGCAAGCCATTGGCGGATTCGCCAACGGCCAGAACGCACTTTGGGGCGAAGGCGGATTCCTGGGGTTGATCCTGGGTGCACTGACGAGCGGCCAGTTCTTCAGCCTCGGCGGTGCAGCATCTTATTCTGCCGAGCAATACGCCACGATAAACGACCACACGCAGCAGATCACCGCTCTCGTCGAAGCGTTCGACCAGTTGACGTTGCAGGGCAACGCAATTGTGTTCAACAGCAACAACACCTGGTACCCGTCACCGAACATGGTGTCCGCCGATGTCGTCATCCTCGGCGCGGGCGGCGGCGGCGGTGCGGGTACTGGCGCTTCGTACAACCAGCGAGGTGCGGGCGGTGGCGGTGGCGGTGGCACCGTCCCTACGAATATCCCAGCATCGTTCCTGCCGAAGACTGACGGCATATTTGATGGTGTCCCGATCTATGTCGGTGCTGGCGGGGCGGCTGGGACTACTGCGGCGCAGGTAGGTGGCGGCGGTGGAAACTCGGCTATCGCGGATTATTTGACTGCAGGTGGCGGTGGCGGTGGTGGCGGCGGTGTTGCAGCTAGCGGCGCAAGCACTCCGGCCCCTGGTGGGGAAGGTGGTGCCGGTGCTCCTCGAGGTGGAGCAGGTGGAGCTGGTGGCGTCCAGACGACATCCGGAGTTTCGGGTGGTGATTCCACCTCAGAGTTCAGCCTCGCAGGTGGCGGCGGTGGTGGTGGCGGCGGGCAAGGCGACAGCACCAACGGCGCAACCGGATTCGGACGTGGCGGGCAGGGTGGCATTTCTCCCGGAGGTGCATCCCCTGGCCAATCGGGCACGGCTCCATCATCTGCCGTAACGACAGGCGGTGGTGGCGGTTCAGGTGGTGCACGTATCGAATCAGGCGATCCGCTACCCGGTGGCGCGGGGGCGTATCCATCCGGTGGTGGTGGCGGTGGCGGAGTCAAAGGCGGATCAATCGCCGGCGGCGCATGGTCGGCTGGCGGGATCGGCGGCGCTGGCCGGATCTACATAATCGAAAGGTTCATCTGATGCCAACAGCCACA
>TARA_R110001606_G_scaffold107757_5_pt1 | contig 20525 bp, 17 predicted proteins | sample TARA_R110001606 | Tara Oceans TARA_R110001606 (sample SAMEA4398315) | marine metagenome | biome: Polar Biome; feature: [SRF] surface water layer (ENVO:00010504); material: water (ENVO:00002006), including particulate matter (ENVO:01000060) such as... | depth 5 m | reverse complement strand
TCTGGCTTACGGGCCCGGAATTTTTTCTGAGGCTGCGTGTACATTTCACGACTATAACTATAGAAAACATCCCAATCGAGTGAGTGAGTGCGTGAATACTCGTTTTCTATTCTAGTATCTGTACTAAACATAAATACTAAAACTCTCGCTGTGACCATCTACGAATACTGAGGGAAATACCCTCTCGCCGCAAGCGGCGTCCAACTAGGGCGTCCTTTGGACGGCCACGAGGCTCGGAACGAACTTGAGTAAACGGTTAGGCATTTTTTCTCCACCACTGGCCCGCCCTATCAGTTGCGAAATAGCTGGAGATGGCAAATGGTTCTTGACCGATTTGGAGCCATCCCCAGAATATTTCTGAGGGGATTGGGTTACAGGCTAGTCAGAAGTTAAGATCCGCCACGAGACTTTCAATTCTTACGGATTTGATATTTTGAAAGTATCACGCTGTTCTTTTAGATTGCTGACAACAACAAGTTCAAAAGGTGCTGTAATTGGTTGATGTAAATCTACTGAGTCAATATTCCACCAAAAGCCAATGCCGCCAGAGTAAGATGTGGGTACTTGGGCGATCTTATTTCTTCCACTTCTCCGGTAGATTTCTTCATCATCTTTGAAAAGGACGTACTCAAGCCATTTTGTGTTTGCTGCTTCAATAGTTAAAGCTTCGTAGCGGACAAGAATACGACCGCCTTCGGGAATTCGACCCAGGGCCTGTTGGAGTTCAGAATCGGATGCCATCCTATTCTCCATCTGTGCTTTGATCTCGCTTTCCAAAAACTCGGGATCACGGTACTCGATATGAACGCCGCCACCATAAATTTTTCTGTCGTGCGTGATGTTATACCCGTTGCCTTCGTTGACCGGCAACCCTGCCATTTTGTCGAGCGCAGCACACCCCGAAAGGGTAATCAAAAGAGCCAGAACAAACATGTATCTACTTACTACAAGCACAATATCAACTTCCTTTTAAGGTTTAGAGCTTTGGGGGAGTCCACGATCAGCTAGGTATTCGAAGCCACATTTCAAGAACATGGCAGCCAACGTAAAGTGAGGCCCCAGAAATAAAAGTTCAGAATTTAAACTGTCCTAAAGAAACTGCCATTTGGCGATTTTTACTCATCACCCCCTTATGTCCGGACTAACGAGACTGTAGAAAAACCCTAGCCCCTTTTCAGGTGGCGCTCCTACGAATAATCTAGGTATATTTTCGATGATGACTGTCCCAGATTTTTAAAACAGGCGCTATTTCCAGCTCATTAGCCAATCAATCTTGATCAATTCAAGACCTTCGACGTTTTCCTACAGCCTCAACGCAGAACGAAGGGGCGCGTCTCAAGCGTCCACCTTCTGTGATTGGTTATGCACCTTTTTAAGTATGCGCGATAGCCAGTTACCGGTTTCTTCATTTGGCTCAAGCGTCTTATATCCTTCAATCCATTCAGAATATTGTTCTAAATCTGGAATCAACCCCTTATCTTCTGCGCCGCTCAAGTCAACTTTATTTACTTTCGGCGGCTCTTCTCCATATTTTTCTTGAAGGCGAAGGCGCGTTTTCTGACCGTGTTCAGCAAGGTCGTCACACAACAGTTTGCTAAAGAAAATCACATCATCAACATAGGTGGCTATTCCTCTCAATGCATCCGCATACTCAGTGTTTGTAGCCCCACCAGGCAATGGAAACCCAAAATATAGATTAGCCTTCATCTCAGCATCCATTTCGGGTGATTCTCTAAATGACTGAATCACAAAGTCGCGAGTATCAATGACAGATTCTAATGATGCTATTGTATTATCTATTTGTGCAGTTGCTGCCACAGGTCGACCATTTAAATTCAACTTTCGATAGACCTGTTCGTTCAAGATATTTAGGGGTATTTTCGGAAGAACAACTCGTATGAAGTCCGCTTGGTATTCGAACATGGGCGATTTAGCTTCCCCGCTTATAATTTTCTCGTACTCTTCACGTTTCTTAGAAAAGGTTAAATATAGATCTTTAACTTGCTGATCTTTCAAAAGTAGATAAGCGTTACAAATCATGTAAGACGACATTAATGCAGAATTTGTACTCCTAAGCTGCTCCAATAAATTCTCTTTTTCTTTTGATTTCTGTGCAATCCGGTGAGCAGCAGTTGCACCAGCCAAAGCGCCAAAAAGCGCCCCCATTAGTGAAGAAAAGAACTGAGAATTCAAAACACCCAACATTGTATCTAATGAGACGATTTCGATAGTAGGCCCTTCCTTATCTTACAGGCTGGATGCTGTGCGCTAAATCCCTAACCGATTGAACAGATATCAGGTTACGCCCAGCAGAGGGGTGCTGACCTGCTTCAACCACTATTAGTTCTGCATTGGAGTACTGAACCAAATTAGCATGCTCAAGATAAAGAAAACCGCAAGACCAAGGGGTATCTGGCTCCATGAGAGCGCGGAATAGTTAGTCTAGTTGAGGGAAAAGCCAATGAAGGCATGATTTCTCCTTAGTTTTCGTCGTGCAACGCATAGCAAACGAGGCTTAAAATTCAAGGCAAAGTCCCAACGGAAAAGAGGTAATCTGCCAGCCACTTGTGTCATTACTTTAGGTCATTCAGCTTTCGAATCAGATCTGTTGCTTTATGTTTTTTCGGGTTAGTCAGCGCATCCTTGACCAAAGAAATGAAACGCTCCTCAATCTCATTATCGCCGTGTTTTTTCAGCGATTGGTTGAGAGTTTTCTTGATGGAGTCAAAATCCATAGCTGACTTTCTCTTCTGCGCCAGCATGCCTTTTTCCCACGAAAGAGCTGCTACAGCTTGGTACACGGCTGCATCATAAAACTTCTTCTCTTTCTTCAGTTGGCCAGCCATAGAGCCATAGATTTGACCGTGGTTTACATCGGCCATTTCCTTCGCTGGGAGTTCTCCATCTAAACCATGGGTGAGTGCTCGATTGTACTCTTGCCAGGCTTCGTCCCGCATTCCTGCTTCATAGAGGTATTTGGGCAAGCGAAGGTAGGTATCAGCGCCATAGGAAACGCCCTCAGACTTAGCATTTTTATATGCTTGCTTTAATGCCCCGATGGCACCGTCCCAGTCACCAGCTTTTCTCATCTGAGTGGCTTCTTTCAAAAGCTCACTGCTCGTCTTGTCCGTCTTATTCGCTTGTTTGGGCTTAGAACCGAAAATCTTTCTTAAGAGTCCCATACTTACCTCCAACGCTGAACGTTATTAACATCTAGGGTAGGGTCGTCAAGCCCTTAAGGTCTTTGCCAGATTGGATACGAGTGCACACTCACGGCTCCATAGACTTTAACTTGCCGCAAGCCTTGTCACCTTTGCTTAGCATCAGCATGTTGTGGTGCAGGCATAATTCGACCCATCCAGAGATGTTTCCATCCTGCACGGATGATTCAAAGACTTCCGGTTTCACCTCTAATTTAGAGGCAAACTGGTATAACTCTACTGTTTCCCCGCCCCAAGAACCGCTCCATCCATCCTGTGCGCCAATTAATTGGAATATTTGTTGGCTACGCTTTTCGAAGCCAGCGACCTCGGCATCTGCAATTGTAAGTGTTTGATTAGCAATAGCTAAAGGCGAAACAAGCATGCTGACTACCAGCGAAAAAACAGTAATGTTGCGCATTAGTTCTATCCTTGTAACACACATGCTATGCATGGTTCTAGAATGGAGGTAAGGCATTAAGTGAAAGCCTTTGCCGGACGTCCGATTATGTAAACTCGTTTGGGTGGGCATTTTCATCAGGCTCTAAGGTTATTTTTGAAAAAGCCTGCCTACCCAATTGCTTGCTTGTAATGAAGGCTAAGCTTTCTTCTCGTGTGCGTCAATTGAGGGAACGATCTCCAATTAAAGCTTGTCGATATCATGAACATTGTTGGTATCGAGTCTGATGCTCAAAAGCGGACAGCATGCACTAGATGAGTTTTGACAAGGTTCTGCGCGAAAACTGCAAAAAGCAAAAGACTGGTCTCGGCTCAAGTGTCCGTTTATTTTCAAAAACAAACATTTTGGATAGCCATGAGTGTTTTCATAACCACAGTTTGATGAACAGGAACAGGCTGAGGAGCCGATGGCCGCGACCGGCGATGAGGGGGCTCGTGTTGACATCAGCCAACCCCCGAATCCCTTTCCCTCTCTTCCAGCAACTCCCTCAAAAAACTCGCTCGCAGATTCGCATTGCTTACCGATTTTGCGATGGTCGCGAAATCGCTAACTTGCCCAACGATATGGACCTCTGCCTCGGCGCGGGTAATCGCTGTGTAAAGCCACGCACGGTCGGAAATACGGCCCTTCTGGACTACCACGATAATCCTTGGGAACTGGCTACCTTGAGCCTTGTGGAGCGTGATCGCGTAGCCAAGTTCCATGCAGTCGAAGACCTCCTCGGTGATGACAATCTCCTCTCCGGTATCCAGGGTTACGATACCAAATGTTTCTTGGTCACCTTGAACATCGCGCTCTGCCGAGGATAAGAGACCAAGAGATCCGTTCTGGATACCGATATTGTAGTTATTCCGGGTAAAGAGGATCGGGTCGCCCACCCTCAGGTCAAGGAAGAATTCATCCCCATGCAGTATGAACTCCAGTCTTTGACCACCTGGATTGATTAGCCGTTGAGACTCCACGTTCAACTTGCCAACCAAAGCCTTCGTTGCCCCGATAATCTGGGTATTGTGAGCCGATTCTGCATACAGGGTTTTGCACTTATCGACCAAGCGCTCCGGAGGCGTTTCGTGAAACGTGATCGCACCTACCGACAGTGATGGCGGCACCTCGCCTCGATTGATGGTGGCAGAGTATTCAGGGATGCCCGTTGAGCCTTCCTGACGCTTCACGATACCCAGCTCGACAGTAGCAATTGCGCCAGATTCGACTATGTCTGAGAGGACTTTGCCGCAGCCGATGGGCGGTAACTGATTGGGGTCGCCTGTCAGAATGATGCGTACCGACGGATCGAGGTGTGTGACGATCCGATACATGGTCGGCAGGTCGATCATACTGCTTTCGTCGATAACCAAAAGATGCTTGGGCTGGGTCAGTGAGGGTGAGATCGGCTCCTCCCGCAACAGGCGAGCAATCGTCATGGTGAAAAACCCGATGCTTTCGTGCAGTCGCATGGCCGCCCGGCCAGACAACGCCACGGCATGAACTTCATAGCCCAGGCTGTCATAAGCTTTGAGCACGGTTCGCAGCACCGTGGTTTTGCCCGTTCCGGCACCGCCAGTTATACAGCTCACCGCGTTGGTAAGGCTCGATTCGACTGCCTCTATTTGTTGCTCGGTCAGATCGTAAGGCAGCTCCAGAACCGCCTCTGTTAGCGCCTTGAAGACGGATTCGTCTTCATCCTTGATAGTGGCAAGGGTCTTGAGTCGTTTGGCGACGACCGACTCCATCATTAACTGGGCGGTGGGGTGATAGGTCCCAGTCTCCGGCCTGAGGATGAACTGGCCATTGCGGTGACCTTGAGAAAAGGCCTCCGATACCAGCTCTTTGTCGCCCAAAAGCTTTATGATCTCGGGATTCAGAGCCTTATGCGTGGCGTAGGTGTGCCCTTTTTCGACCTGCTTGCGGATCGCGCTTTCTAGGGCCGCTGCGAGCCTCACTGGAGTCGATTTCTCTAAGCCCAACTGCTCGGAAATGGCATCGATGTCGGCAAACGACATCCCGAAGCCTAAGAGAGCGTAAGGATTACCCTTGAGGACATCGACGGTGCGTTCATCGTGGTACTTGAGAATGCGTTGTTGGGTGCGGAGTGGGATTCCCAGAGAGGCCAGCCAGTTAGCGTGACCGAGATTCCGGTACTTGGCGTAGCCGTTGTAGAGTGCCTGTACAGAGACCTCGCTAAGAACGTCTTTAAGGCGTTCTCTATGCTCGGGAGTATCTGACCTGAGCATCTGGTGAAGATTTCTGCCAAAAGCATCCCACAGGGCTCGTGCCTTGGACTCACCGATGCCAGTGAAGTCCCTTTCCGTGGCGATGAAGCGGATCAGCGCTTCACCCGTCTCCGGCAGCGTGCATTCCATTTCAGCCGGAGCGTCATACAGGTGCTGCTGAAGCTCATAATCGCCTGCCAGAACAGTCTCTAGGGCCCGTTTACCCCGCACCCGCCATTGCTGGCCAACGGACGGCTGGATCGGCAGTGACTGGTTCTCGCATCGGATGCTGACAATGTATTTGCCTGAGTTGATTTTGTAACTGTCTGCTTTGAGGGGTACGCCCGTGAAGATCATGTACTTCGAGCCGGTGTGTTGGCAGCTGGTGACGCGGAAATAGTCTTCATGCATCGGGCGCTACCCCGAACTCGGTGAGGACTTCGGACAGCTCACCGTAACGCTTTAGCTTCGCTTCGAGGGTGGCTACGCGAGCCTTCAGCTCAATGTTTTCCTGCTCCAGGACCGAAAGCCGCTTAGACTCCATGGCTCGCTTATTAACGCTGGCATCGTAGCGCTTTGGCGCAGACCGTTGTTGCTGTGCAGTTTCAGTCAGTGGCGGTAATACGCCTCTTTCACGGAGGACCGTTTCAAGATTATCCAAGGCCGATTTTATCGCCGGATTCTGGCGCAAGGCGCTCTTTCCGATACCGATAGCGCTGGCAACTTCGCCACGGTTTAACTGGCCGCGAAAGACGATCTGCTTGAAATCGTTATCGGTTTGCGTAGCGGCCCAACGCTGAAAGGCAACAAGATTTTCCCGAGCTTTTTCTTGTCCGTTAGCCATTCTCGATACTCAACACTTTTTCAAGGGCATTCACAAAACCGTTTCTGAGGACAACCTTGCCGTTTTGGTCCTCGATGCCGCCGCGCTCCGTTTTCGTCCAGCCCTTCACTTTCAGGGACTCCTCCGAAATGGCGTCTTTCAATGCATCAATCTCGTGACTCAACAGGCTCGGTAACCTCGATTCAGATTCCTCTTTAGCACCCGCTCGGTAGTCAATTTCCAATTTCTTGATCGATGCAAACCTTTTATTTTCGGCCCTCAATTTACGGACCTTCGAAATCAGATCGAGTATGAGGAAGCGGTGAGTTTTGTTGCTTACCTCATCAACCCAATCGTACTCGCCCGCGGTCGTGGTTCGTGCTTTGGCCGCTTTCTTTTTCTGGTCTCCAAGCGCCTGCCAGGCCTCAATGACCGCTCTATAATGTTCCCCGGTTTTGTTTCGGATGGTCTGTTCGCTAGGAGCGCCACGACTGGCTCCTAGCTTCGCAATCGTTGAGATTCTGAAATCAACCGCGCCTGAATCGTGATGCTCCTTGCAAACGGCGTGAAGGGCTTCCAGGGACTTCCTGGAACGAGAATTTTTCAGCTGGCCCAGAATGGCCTCGTAGACTTCGTTCGGTTCACTCATTGCAGCTCTCGATTCCTAGCGGGAATTTCAAAGACCCGTTCATGGCTGACTCGATCTCTTGGCGCAAATCACCCAGCTGTAGTGGTTCGGCGAGATCTTCCAAGGTGATTTGACCATTTATCAACTGGTCAGCGACGTGCCAGTTATTCTGCGTCACCTGCATAATAAGTTGGACAACCTGATTGGCAGCTTTGAGCTGCTGATCCTCTGTTAGTCGAAATATCGCTGGAGCGATTCCATTGGTGTCCGCCAATTTGTCGAGCATTTGACTGAGCAGGGGGCGTGCCCTGGAGGCACTGGCGCTCTCGTAGATTTCAGCGTTGGCGCAGACCTCAGCCAGCAACCGGAACTCGCTGCTTTGCTCCTCCAAGTGCATCCCCATTTCCACATAATTGTCACTGACGATCAGTTGGTGTTGGTCTGTCTCGGAATTGATCAGCAGTTCGGTAGACTGCGAAATCAGGCGGTATAGGTGCTGTAGATCCGTGAGAAGCATGTCGAGCTTTTTGGCCTTCTCCTCATACGCCGAAGTGATCTTTTTCAGCGTTCGTTCTTTGCCAAAAACCTGTCCTGAAGACTCGGTATCGTACCGCTCATCATCGAGCATCTGCCTTTTTTCTTCGAGTTCATGGTATTCCTCGCGGGTGACGTTGATCTCCAGAATGATTTCGTTGGCGATCGCTGACAGCCCCCCAAGAAAAGCCGGGCCGGTAATAAAGAATCGGCATTGAGGACAATTTCGAGTCCCGAGGTAGCCACTGGGGACCGGCGAGTAAAATGCTTCCTGCTTCCGTTCAACCAGCGCCTCGCCACCTTCGTCACACTTGGTCCCGCTCATTGGGCAGATTCCGATACTCATGAGCTGGAAGGCTCCAGAGGGCCAATCAGGTGTCAGACATTGATCCATGATGCTTCGGTCTGTGGCGATTAATTCCGGGCGCGCCTCTTCGATTTTTTTCTGAATGATAAGGTCTTCGTATCGATGGTGACTCTGCTCAAGCGCCCGTTTTTCAGCCGCCGCCATTTCTATCCGCATTTTGCTGGCCCCCACTTTCGTGTAGTAAATCGTCATCACCAGCGATGCATGACCAACCAGCTTTGAAATCACTGCTATGGGCGCTCTGCCGTCGACAATGTAGGCAGTTATGAGACTGACACGAAGGGCGTGTGGAGTGAACTGGCTCTTGTAATCAACCCCTTTCGGTCTTTCAATCCGCTCTGCCAAATCCTCACCAGGCCTCTGGCTATGGAACAACAGTGCAGGCAGAGTTCGTGTGAAAGCGGTGGTCGTAAATATGGGCGACACCTTTTCATCACAGGCGTTTGAGGCCGGATCGCGGAACAGGAATGCTTGTTTACCGCGCCTTTTGAGGATGTCTTTGTTGGTCCGTTGCCGCAGCTTGATTTGCGTCCACGGTGTGAGTTCTTCGATAGGATTGTATTTGGACTGCCACTCCCGAAGCTGGATAACCCAATACGCCAGATCTTCCGGCATGAAGGGAATATCGTAGCCTCCAAGTTTCTTTCCGGTTTTGTTCGTCGTGATATAGGAACTCAACTCATCATCGTCATTTCCTTTCCGAATAAAGCCCTGATTCCGTTTTCGCGTTGCAAGCTGGCTTGAGTTTTTGATCCAGTGGACCTTCCCATCGCGACATATCGGAACGAATTCATCCCCCTCTCCGCTGTCGAGCCAACAGATTTGCTGGCCTCGCAGTGGCATGGATAACAGCGTGTAGTTCGCGACAATTTTTACGGGCGACCATAACTCGTACGCCTCTTCAAAATAGCGCTCGCCATCTCGCTTTCGGTCTTTTGTCACCACTCGATAAATGCAGTCTGGGTCGCTGTCATCAATCAACTGTGGATCAACCTCGAACCAGCAGTCTTCCAGGAAGGAATGCAACCGATAGAGATCGCGAAACGACGTCGCCTCCGGCGGAATCAGATGCTGTTTGGCTCGTAAAATAGCATCCATGGGTAGTGGGGGCTTGCTCGATTCGCTGCGTCTGGGGCTGGGTAACTGGTCTAGCAAGCCCTTGAGGACGGTTCGCAGAGGGTTGCGGTAGCCGGGCAGGACTATCAGCTCACCCTCATCGTCCTCGTCCGAGCAATAAGTCTCCAAGATCCACTCGAAAAAAGCGGAACAGACGTTATGCCGTGGTTTTTTTTGGCTCTCCCCCGTGGCATGAACAAAGGCCTCGTAAATTCGTTCATTGAACGAGATATCCCTCGACAAAAGGGCTCCAGGGTCGTCAACCAAGTCCAGCTCGGCCACGTAGTCTTTGAGGAAAGCTTTCAAATGCGAGTATTTGGAGTTTTGGTTTGTACCAGCCTCCACATATGACTGAATGGACTCCCAGAACTTGGGGTATTCGCTCAGCAGTTCTGGATCAAAAACGCTTCCATTCCCCAGGAAACGAGGCCAACTTATCCAATGCTTGGCATAAAATTGATTGGGATTCGACGGTAGCTTCGGGTCTTGTTGATAACCCTTTTTGTATTCCGCCAATGTTTTGAATTTCAAGCGCTGAGCGGCTTCGGACGCCTCGGCATAAGTGGCGTACTTGTTCTCACCGGGGCGTTCGGTGCCGAGGAAATCGTACCAATCGTCCCAACCATCCGCGTAAAAACCCTCTGGATCCGACGGTAGCCTTGGATCTTGTTTGTAACCGTTTTGGTATTCAGCCTGTGTTTTGAGTCCCAAGCGTTGAGCGGTCTGAGACGCTTCAACGTGGGTGGCATACTTCTCACGGGGACGTTCAGTGCCAAGGAAGTTGTACCAATCGTCCCAATGCTCGGCATAAACGTGATCGGGCGAGAACGGCAGATTCGGATCTTGTTTGTAACCCTTTTTGTATTCAGCCTGTGTTTTGAGTCCCAAGCGTTGAGCGGCTTGAGACGCTTCAACGTAGGTGGCGTACTTCTCCTCACCGGGCCGTTCGGTGCCGAGGAAAACGTACCAATCGTCCCAATGCTCGGCATAAACCTGATTGGGCTTTATTGGTAGCTTCGGATCTTGTTTGTAGCCCCTTTTGTATTCAGTCATTGTCTGGAATCCCAAGCGCTGAGCGGCCTCAGACGCTTCGGCATAGGTGGCGTACTTCTCCTCAGGACGCTTGGTACCGAGGAAAACGCACCAATCGTCCCAACCCCCACCGTAAAACCTCTCGGGATGGAACGGCAACTTCGGATCTCGCTTGTAGCCCTTTTGGAATTCAGCCATTGTTTTGAATCCCAAGCGCTGAGCGGCCTCAGCCGCTTCGGCATACGTGGCGTACTTCTCCTCAGGACGCTTGGTGCCGAGGAAAACATACCAACCGCCCCAATCCTCGGCATAAACCTGATTGGGCGAGAACGGCAGCTTCGGATCTTGCTTGCAGCCATTTTGGTATTCAGCCTTTGTTTTGAATCCCAAGCGCTGAGCGGCTTCGGACGCCTCAGCGAAGGTGACGTACTTAGTTCTCATGAGTAAGTCCTTTCTCCATTGGAGAAATTAAGCCGTGTTCGGGCGACAAGTTGTTCAAGTGCGCCCGCATCTGCTTGTCAGTGAGCTCGGTGTAGACCTGCTGACTTTCTATCGATTTATGGTGCAGGGCGTTTTTGATGATCAGGGACTCAGCATTTGCGTCTGCCAGCGCTTGTCCATAGGAGTGTCGGTGCGCGTGTGCGGTTGTACCCGCTTCTTTAGAAAATGGTAAACCAATTCTTTCAACGGCCCTTTTTAGCGATTGGTTATAGCCTTTGATAGAGTGCGGAGCGCCCGATTGAGTTGTGAAAGCAAATGGGTGTTTGCCGCCGTCTGAGTGCCGCTGGTACGTCAGATACAGTCGCCACAGGTAAAGGAAGTCTTCACCAGCACTCTGCGGAAACCACCAAACCCTCAGAAAATGGCGATCTTCATTGTCCTCTTTTGGCGCTTTCCAGCCTGCGTGCAGCGTATGGGATTTCGAATACTCGAATCGTGGCTGCATTCCATACTTGTGAAGCAGCTCTTCGCGCCTGCTGGGGCCGTTTAGACGGGCTCGTCCTTTATCTGGATGAAAAACCTTAACCAGTGCGGTTCCATCCTCCCATGGTGCGACATCTTCTACCCAAAGGTGAAAACACTCACTGAGCCTAAGTCCGCCATAGCGCATCAGCATCGTGATGAGCACATTTTTTAAGTCAAGACGCTCATGAACGGTCTCGCTGGTTTCAAAGCCGTATCGCGTAAAGCCATTCCATAAGAGGTCGTCAATGCGTCCCGAAGGGAAGCTTTTCTTGCCCTCGTTTCCGCCAGAACGTGAGACCTTCCTGGGCATGACTTTCCGAAAATAAGTGGGGTCTTGCTTGTTAGCCCAAAGATGAGACAGAAAAGCCCGCCGTTTCTTCTGGTAAAAAGCCGCTAGGCCCATCCATTCTTCGTAACGACTGGGTTTGACCTTCGGGTTTACCTGAAGCTTTTTCTCTTCATACTGTTCTGAGAGCCAGTCTGTATATTGGGTAATGAGGCTGATCAGAAAAGCGGCGTCTTTATCGTTGCGTGGCTTCCAACGCAGCCAACTCGGGTCGCTACCGTCCTCACCAATAGTTCCCGTGTAGAGGCTGTTTGAGAACTCTCGAAACAGTTGGTGAGGATTTTCAAAGCAGTCTTTGTTCTGACTCGTGTAATCAATGAGGAGTCGAACAGCAAAAGCGCTTCTGTCTTTCCAGCTCCGCGATTTGTGTCGATGGACCATCAAATAGTCCAGATAACTTCTCAGCAAACCATCTTGGGTGACGATCACCGGAAGACTTATCTTGGTCCCCGTGTTGTCTACTTTGACATTTGCCTCTATGCAGACGCTGTTCAGCACGCAATTTCCAATTGGTAGAAATAGTATGTTTGTGATTGCACTATATAGATATTCCGATCCAAAAAAAACCAGAATTTGATTTCTGGGTCTACTTTTCGTCGTGTTTTAGTATGTATTTTTTATTCCACTAATCGCAGAAGGTGCATTTATTCCATGAACAACCATTGGTAACCGGCAGGATCAGTGACTTCGCTTCACTGGGCGGTCGGAAAACCGGCTCGACATAATCAATAGGAAAGCTGTACATAATCTGTACTCAATCAATAGAAGTGACCCTGATCATAAACTAATCAGGGCAAAAACTGGGTTTTCAAGTCTGCGCAACCTGGGCCAACCACGGGCATATCGAGAACCACCGCCTGTGCGGTCATAAAAGGAATACCGCGACGATGCCCGTCAACCAGCAGCGTTGCGAGGCTTCCGACCAAGGGCATATGGGAGACAAGCATGAGCGGTGAATGCTGATTTTCAAGGAGGGCGTCCAGACACAACCCGGGGTCGTCTTCCGGTGTAATGAATATCTTTTCTTCTACGGGGCAGTTCAGGATCTCAGAGACAATCGCCGCTGTTTGCCTTGCTCGAATATAAGGACTGCTCCAGATTTGTACCGGCCGCCAGGGTGAGGCGGCAATTTGAGCCGCGCACTCCGCAACCTGGTGCCGGCCGGTTTCAGTGAGCATGCGCTCCTGATCAAGCGAGTGCCACCCAGCTTCTCCGTGGCGCATAATGAGCAGTTGCACAGCTAACCTCCGGTGGTGATTCCCGTTACTCGGCGATTGTCCGTGGCAGAATGAACTCCACATCAGAGTTCTGCACAGACATCATAAGGCTGTTGATGACTGCGGTGATGGAAGCACCTCCGTAGAGGATTTCATAAAGGCCGCGCACCAGAGGCATATATATGCCGATAGACTCTGCTTTTTCTTTCACCAGCTCAAGAGTATAGATCCCCTCCGCCACCTGGCCCAGTTCAGCGACCGCGTCATCCAGCTTCTGGCCCTGCCCAACGGCATAGCCAATCCTGAAATTACGGCTTTTTGAAGATGTGCAGGTAACGATCAGATCCCCTACGCCCGCCAGCCCCATAAAGGTCATGGGATTAGCGCCCAGGCTTACTGCGAACCGGCTCATTTCTGCCAACCCGCGCGTAATCAACATCGCCTTGGCGTTTTCGCCCATGCTCAGAGCCGAGGCAAGGCCGGCCACAATGGCATAGATGTTCTTGAGGGCCCCGGCAAGCTCCACTCCGTAAATGTCGACGTTGGCATAGACACGAAAGTACTGGCAGCTAACCAGATCCTGAACGGTTCGGCGCACGTCCGGATCCTTGGCCGCAATTACGGTTGCGGTCAGTTCACGGCTTACAATTTCACTCGCCAGGTTTGGACCACTCAACACGCCAATGCGGCAGCGGGGTATCTCTTCCTGGAGAATTTCACTCATAAGCTTGAAGCCGTGAGCCTCAATGCCCTTGGTCAGGCTAACAACAATCTGTCCGTCCCGGAATTTGCTGCTATTTTCACGAATAACCGCGCGGAAGGCCTTACTTGGAATGGCAACAAGTACGAGTTCGGCTTTATCTAAGGCGCTAGCGAGATCGGTGGTAGGCTGGATGTCGCCCTTAATCTCTACGCCAGGCATGTAACGGCTGTTTATGCGGGTTGTGCGGATTTCTTCAACCTGCGCTTCATCACGCATCCAGAAATGGACCCGGTGGCCGTTCTCCCCGAGTACTTTTGCCATGGCAGAACCGAAGCTGCCTCCGCCGAGAACCGCTACATCGTGTACCGGCTCTTTGGCCCCATTCGCAAAGGGCTCATTTTTTTCAGGCATAGTCATTCCGTCTGTTTTGAATCAGGTCTGAACCAGCGGGCCCGGGATTGTAAACGCGGCGTATCAGCCGGGCTCTTCAACCTCCAGCGCGCGCACCAGATTTTTGAACTCGTCCCGATTTTGTTTGTTCAGCCCCATAAGCACTTTATGGGCGGCCAGAACTCTGTCGCGAACGTCTTGCTCACTAGCCCTCAGCACGGGTATTTCTTCGAGTTCTTCGATACGGGAGGCAGGCTCGCGGACAATAATGAAGATTTTGTCGAAGCCCATGGAGGTGACAATACGGGTAATGTCCGGGTTGGTAGTAATCAGCGTAGGCAAAAAGTTGCTTTGCTTCTGGGCCGCCATCGCGATTTTAGCGATGAGACCAAGAGTCGTGCTATCGATGATTTCGGTTTCTGTAAGATCAATCACCACGGTCTTGAATAGCGGATCCAGGGTGATGGAATCAACCAGATTATCCAGCGTACAGCAAAGGTTAAGCCGGATTTCTCCAATGAACTTCAGGACGTAGATGCCCTGTTTTTCAGCCTGCAGAATTTTATAACCAGCCATGTCTCTCACACTGCTACTATTTCAACGACGTGTTGTCTGACACTGAAACCGTATCAGTAACCGTCACAATACCGATGTCGTCCGGTAACTCTGTGATCTCGTCGAGGTTCAGAGCCTCGCTAAGAGATGCGACAGTGTGACGACCTCCAGATACGAGTTCAAGTAGTCTCTGCTCCTTTTCATCAAGACTCTTTTGCCGGATGACTTCAAGAATTCCATCTGAAAACAGAATCAGGTGAAAAGGTTTATCCAGTGGGACTTCGTACACTTCCCACTTCGGCGATTCAAAAAGACCGACAGGAAGGCCGCTGCCCTCCAGAAATGCCGTCTCCCCATCTTCAAAGGAGAGAACTGGCATCGGGAAATGAGCACCCACCGAATAAGTTAATTTACGCTCACTAAGGGAAATGATGCCAACAAATATTGTAACGTGTTTGCCCAGGCCGGTATCGAGCAACTCCGAGTTAATTCGCTCAAGAAATCTGTCGGGGTAAAGAATGTCGTCAGTGGATCCACGGCGAAGGTTGCGCTGCAACCGATTGCTGAGGTTTTTCAGGAGCACGGTCACAAACGCGGAACTGGCCCCGTGGCCGGACACATCGGCAATATATACCAGCGTCTTGTCTTCAGTGAGTGGAAAATAATCGAGGAAGTCGCCGCTCAGGTATAAAGAGGGTTTGATCAGGTGATCCACATAAAGGCCGCCGGTAAACTGCTCCTTTTCCGGTAACATTCGCAGCTGTACTTTGCGCCCTGCCCTCTGATCGGCGCGCAACTCGGCAATTCCGTCTCTCAGATCACGATTGGCATCTTCCAGTTCCTGGCGGTAGAGCTGATTCAAGCGCCCCAGCCGAACCCGGTCAAGGAGCTTGCGTATGACGTCGCCAATGGCCTTTTTGTCTCTACCGCAGGGTTTGAGCACAAAGTCAGAAGCCCCAGCGCGAAGCGCATCAACAACGTCTTTACTGGATTGGGTAACGGAACAGGCAACGATTGGAGTGAGTGACTCTGATTCTTCCAGACGGTCAGCAAGACCCTCGATTTCGGGGGGCGGGAGATCTGCAAAGATAACGTCGGGCATGTTATCGTCAATCATTTCGCCGGCAGACGCGAGATCGCGATAACCAGAGACGTAAAATCCTCTCGTTTCCAGATAGCGCGCAAGGTCAGCGCGAGCCTTTTCGTCCGAGTCAATAATCAGTATGCGAATTAATAGGCGCCCGTTGCGCGAGGTCATGGCTACTGCCCTAAGCTACCAACGATAAACGAAAAATGGGGTTTCAGAGCCTATTTTGGCACGCCCCTGTGATATAACAAGGCCAGTTTGGCGAAATCCGGAGATTCCTGCGAATGAGACGAGCGGTAAATGACCTGTTAGGTGCTTATGACAAGCTGATCATGGATCCGGTTCATGGAGCCATTCCGCTATACCGCCATGAGGTTCAGGTTATTGACCACCCGTTGTTCCAGCGACTGCGCAACATCTGCCAGAACGACATTCTTAGCCTTGTCTTCCCGGGTGCCACCCATTCCCGATTCCTGCACAGCATTGGTGTGATGCATGTGGGCACGCGCATGTTCCGTTCAATGATTGACGCCTATCTCAGGGAGCGTCAGCTCAGCGACCAGACGGATCTGAGCCTCAGCCAACTTGATGCCATCGATTATCTGGCCAAGACCATCCGCCTTGGCTGCCTGCTTCACGACAGCGGCCACTCCAGCTTCTCGCACCAGTTTACCCAGGCGCAGCGTATTCGCGATCTTATGTCGCGCTCTGGCCGGTTTGCAGATCTATGGGAAGGCGTGGACTATTCCGCTTACCACAGCGCAGAACCCGAAGAACTCGAACATGAACATTATTCCGTCCGGGTTGCCCACGATGTGCTGTCGGCGGTCGACCTGGAAAGCGCTGGGCTCTATGCCCAGGACGTTATCGGCATTATGGAGACAACCGAGGTTACGCCGAGCGACACCTTCTGCCGCCATGCCCGTACTTTCTGGGGGTTTATTGCGGGTAAAGATGCCGAGGCAGAATCACTGATCAGTGAGAATATTCCCCGGCTGGTGCTGCACCTTCTATCCTCAATAGTTTCCGGGGAAATTGATGCCGACCGCGCCGATTACATGCTGCGCGACGGATTTCATTCTTCTGTCACCATTGGCGGATTCAACCTTGACCACCTGCTCAGCAACTTGCGCATCGGCTGGGATGAATCAGAGCCTTGGCTGGGGCTGGCAATCACGCAAAAAGGCCTGGGGGCGCTGGAGGATTTTGTTTACAGCCGCTACCAAATGTATCGCAAGGTTTATGCTCACAAAACGGCTCTGGGGTTCGACTGGCTGTTGCGAGAAGCCATCAACGAAGTTCTGGAAGACCCGGAGAGCTTTGAATGGATCGACACCTGCCTGAGCAACATGCGTTATTTTGCGGAACTCACCGACAACTTCTTTTGGGAAGCTTTCCGGAAAGTTGCGCGTCAACGCCCCGAGAGCTTTTCTTTCTGCATTGTTAACCGGGTAAAACTGAATCACCTCGATACCCGCGAAGATTTGTCAGCGAGCGGCATTGCCAGCCACAGTGCCTGGCTGGCCGAGGCCATGGACTTCAATCCCGCCCACGTTGTTACCTGTTCCATGCGAGCTCGTTTCTCGAACATTCAGGACAACTTCAACGGTATCAAGGTGCTGATACGGGATCCGGTCAATCGTACGCGTTCACTGAAAAAGATCACCGACGTCAGTGCCTTCTTCAGCAAATTCAGCGACGGTACGATTACGCATTTCTATACGCGCCCGGATATCACCAATGATCCAGGGCCAGGCATTAGCATTACCGGTTGAGAGACTTTGCTGAACGCGCAGTCACCAGGCTACAGGCGCTATCAAAGGCGCCTTCAACACGGCCGCCGCTGAGCCAGTCTCCGGCAACACCAATTCCCTGTTCTGGAAACCACAGGTGACCGGGGTTGGCGCCACCCTCAGAGCGGGCATACAGCCAGCGGTGCGATAATGCTTCCGTAACCTCGACCTCTGTACCTGTGAGCTCCCTGAATGCAGCAATCAGCTCTGATTTCACCCGGTCTGGCGAGGCGTCCACGTTGCGCTCAGTCCACTCGGGATTCGCATGCAGAACCCACCATATACCCTTTTCAATCTGATCCGCGCTCGCGCGGCCGGGTTTGCTGGAGTTGTTTGCGACCCAGAAAAGCACTGGATTATCGCAGCGCATGCCCTCATGGCGGGGCCACGGGTTTTTCATGAAATGCGCCGCCACGGCCCAACACGGCAGCACTCGGCTTACCGCATCATCAAGCTGGGCTGCGAGTTCTGGCAGATCGCTCTGGGCAAGTAGGTCTCGAGCCTGGGCAGGAGGGGCAGTGATAATGACCTCGTCAAAGACGCCCACCTCTGCCTCATTACTGTTAGTCAGAACCCAACCCTTGTCAGTTCGGACCATGCTTTCAATACGTGTTTCTGCAATCACCGTGGCGTGGGCAGACAGCGCACGGGAAATTGCGGTCATTCTTGGTGTGCCCACATACCGCGGCTCATCCGGAAAGCCCTGCCACTGGTTATCTTTGCCTTGAAACCCGAACTGGCCACTCCAGGTGGCAAAGCTGCCTTCGCCCGCAAACTCATTCAGGAATGGCAAGAAATCCGGATTGCGTGAAGTAAAGTATTGCGCACCTATGTCCACGGACCCATCGACAACCCGTTTTGCGGCCAATCGACCACCCGGGCCCCGGCTTTTTTCAAACACAGTGACATCGTAGCCCTCGTGCTTCAGCTTGATTGCGGCAGTCAGACCCGCAAGGCCTGAACCAACAATTGCGATGCGGCGTATATCAGTTGTATGAAATGTCTCATTAAACATGGTTATGGTGCATCCAAGTACTGTGGTGTGAGCGTACAAACTGTCAAGCGATAAGGCCCGGCTTCTTTTAAAACCTAGCCGAAGACCGCGCCATTCACGTTCAATTCAGAGAAAAAGGGCAACGAGGGTATGACCCGAGTGCAAAACGTGTTTATTAATATCTTGAGGTGGTTCGATTCGAATGCCGGTTCGGATCACATTGACGCAACCTCCCGTTCGTTCAATTTTGTGCGCGTCATTCCGTTTCTGGTGCTTCATTTAACCTGCCTGCTAGCATTTTACACCGGCGTAAGTGCGTTTGCGGCTGGTTTCGCCTTCGTCTTTTTCGTGGTTCGGATGTTCGCCATTACCGGATTCTACCACCGGTACTTTGCACACAAGACCTTCAAAACGAGCCGTCCGGCCCAGTTTGTGTTCGCACTGCTCGGCGCCAGCGCCGCTCAGCGTAGCCCGCTTTGGTGGGCTGCGCATCACAGGCATCATCATCAGCATTCTGATCGGGAGCAAGATCTGCATTCACCTCATCAGGGGGGCTTCTGGTGGTCACACATGGGGTGGTTTACCTGCGACGCCGGATTCGTGACCGATGAGCGTCGCATCCGCGACTGGCTCAAGTTTCCTGAACTCAAGCTTATCAACCGGTTTGATGCACTGGTTCCGGCAGCTGCGGCCGTTCTGATTTACGGCCTGGGTGAAGCGCTGGCTGCCTGGGCACCGGGGCTTGGCACCAACGGTTTACAAATGCTGATATGGGGCTTTTTTGTTTCCACTGTGGTGTTGTTTCATGCCACCGTTTCCATAAATTCGCTATCGCACGTTTGGGGCAAGCGTCGGTTTGAAACCTCAGACGACAGCCGAAACAACTTTTGGCTTGCCCTCCTGACTCTTGGTGAAGGATGGCACAACAACCACCATCGCTGGCCCCAGTCTGTAAGGCAGGGTTTTCGCTGGTATGAGATAGATGTGACCTGGTACGGGCTCTGGGTGCTGTCGAAACTGGGCATCATCTGGGATTTAAACCCGATCCCCAAGCATATTCAGGAAGAAACCCGCCAACTTGACCAAATGAGGAGGGCGCAGAAATGAAACCTGCCCCGACTATCGAAGTAGGACACCCGAATTCGACCGTGCCTGCAACACTGGCGCAATTCAGGGTTTTATTTAACCAGCTTGATAAAGGCAACCTGAACAAACTTCCGTCAGTTTACAGTGAGGACATCCGTTTTCAGGACCCCCTTGGTTCTGTGGAAGGTCTCGACGCCTTGACCCGTTATTTTGCTGGCGCTTACGAAAACGTTATTTCCTGCCACTTCGCTTTTGAAGATTCTGTTGTTCAGGACAGTTCTGCCAGCATCCCCTGGATAATGCATTTGCGCCACAAACGCATTCGCGGGGGGAGTGAGATACAGGTAGCCGGCATCAGCCATCTGAAAGTCCGGGACGGCAAAATTTGCTATCACCGGGATTATTTTGATGCCGGCGAACTGCTGTATGAAAATTTGCCGGTTGTTGGTGGTGTGATTCGCTGGGTTAAGGGTTACGCAGGATGAGCGATCGCCTCAATACCGTATCCAATATCTGGATCACCGGTGCCAGTTCAGGCATTGGTGAATCTGTCACCCGCGCGCTGGTTCGGGGTGGCCACCGACTGGTTGTTACCGGGCGCCGGCCCGAGCCGCTGGAGAAGCTAAAAGCTCTCGCACCGGAGCTCGTTGTGCCCGCCATCGCGGACACAACGAGCAAGGACAACCTGCAATCAATTGCGGCAACGCTGGAATCCCACGGCAACTTGAATATGGCCATCCTCAACGCTGGCACATGCGAATACCTCGACATTGCGGATTACAGCAGCGATGTGATCGAAAAAAACATACAAACCAATGTAATTGGCACCGCACGTTGCGTTGAAATCTCCTTGCCTGCGTTGCGCCGCACTCGCTCCAAAGGGTTACCCGCCGCGCTGGTGATTGTGGGTTCGTCTGCCTGGTGGTTCCCGTTCGCCCGGGCCGAGGGCTACGGTGCATCGAAAGCCGCACTGGCCTATTTTGCCCAAAGTTTGCGGGCGGATCTGGCTGCCGAAGGC
>TARA_R110001606_G_scaffold317743_1_pt1 | contig 20556 bp, 17 predicted proteins | sample TARA_R110001606 | Tara Oceans TARA_R110001606 (sample SAMEA4398315) | marine metagenome | biome: Polar Biome; feature: [SRF] surface water layer (ENVO:00010504); material: water (ENVO:00002006), including particulate matter (ENVO:01000060) such as... | depth 5 m | reverse complement strand
AAGTAACCAAGCAATAATGATGAGTTTAGTCATTGCAAATTCCTTTTAATTGGAGTTCCATTACTTCTTCAAATTAAGTTCACTTATTAGGTAAATGAAAGTCTAAAGGGTTAAGTATTTTAAAATAATTACTGAATTTGTAGGTTGGGAATAGTTTAACGAACCCCAGTGGATTTTGATTTCACTTATAGATCTAGCTTTAGAGCGAGAAAATGAATGTCACCACGGAGAACACATAGGTGCATCGCGCCATGGCCTCTCGTTTAAAGCTGTACTTTTTACTTCTGGTAAAGTCATTACCTTCATGGGTTTAGGTATTTAGAGTTTGTCGCGAACAAAACCCTTCTTGAAAAGAATTACTCATCTATTGCTTATTTCAGGACGAGATAACGGGATAATAGTGTTAAATGTATGACTGTAGTTTTGTCATGGCACAACACAACACCTTCCGTATTTTTACATGCGAATGGGTAATAATGTACTAATCATTCAGTAAACAGCGACCAACTAATTAGCTGAAATAACCATATATAAGTAATGATTAATAAAGGTGCCGTTGAGGTAAATGGTTATTCGAAGGACTGGTTGATTAAATTTGTTATTTCAATCTGTTATCAAATTCAATTTAGTGCAATAATCGTCTGGATTTTAATGGCGATAACAAAAATAATAAATATCGCGCTGTGGACTAAGGGATTGTAGAGTATGTACAGGATGTTGTTACTTTTTTTCTTTTCAACCAGTCTTTTTGCCAGTGATGTAAAAAATAGTATCGATCGCGTTTATCAAGGGTATACCACCACGCCTGAATCTATGGCTTTATTAGCTTCCCTTGAAGCTGGTATGCCATACAGTGATAACTTAGACGATGCTAGGGTTATGGCGTTTAAGTGCCTTTTTCTTGATACCGATACGCTAGATAAGCGCCAAGCATTTAAAGTGTTTTTAGCTGAGGCTAAGCAGGTTATAAGCTCTTCAGGGGATGCAGTGCTTTCGCAAGATCTTAGTGTCTGTGAGGCCTTCCACCTTTATAGTCAAGGTTTATATGAACGCGCAAAAATGATTTTGCAGCCAATCGCTGAAGTTGCTTTAAATCCCGAGCTTGATGATAAATCACAAACCTCTGCTATTGGTTTTGCTAATTTTGTCTTGAACCGCGTTTATTTAGCGAAAGGCCAATATAAGTTGGCTTTCGATACTGCACAAAAATCTTACCAAGCTTACGAACTGGCTGAAAACTATTACGAACGAGCTTTAACTCTTAGAGAAATAGCAGCTATACATTTAGCTCTTTTTAACTATGATTTAGCGATTGAACAGTTACTTCGTGCAAAGTCTGAGTTAGCAACATTTAATGTGCAAGAACATTATAAAGTGACTGACGAAATTGCTTACGTGTATGAACTAAAGGGTGAAGTTAGCAAAGCTCTTGAGCTATATTTATCGATCTTTGCTGCGGTGCGTCAATATGAAAATGATGATGGTTTTGGGTACTTGGTAATAAAAGTTGCCCAGCTTTATACTCAGTTGAATGAGTTTGAAAAAGCACAGCAATATTTTAGTCAAGTACAAACGCTTGATATTACGAGTGATTGGATAAAGCAATTGCATACAATGGCACTTGCTCAGTGGTTTTTAGCAACAGATCAGATATCCAATGCAGTACGTGAAAATAATGTGCTAGCTCAATTAGACCAACAAAATTGGCCTGCAAGTTTTACAGAGCGATATTTGCAGTTTTATGCTGCTTTAGCTATGCGACAAGGTGATTACCAAACACAAGCAGCTGTACAAAAGCAGTTGCTAACAATTGCAAATACCCAAGTGAATAATGTGGCTGATAGGGCGTTACTTTCTGAACGGTTAATGTTTAATTTAAATCAGCAAAACCGAGAAATAGCTCGGCTCGAAGAAGTTGCTGATATTAAAGAAAAGTTACTGGCTGTAGCTGTAGATAAGGCGTTTTGGCAGCGACTGACTTTAGCCTTTGCTTGTGTGATGCTTTTAATGTTGGCTGTGTATGCCTATAAGCAAGTTCAACATAAGCAACATTATAAAGTATTGGCATTAAAAGATGAGTTAACCGGTGTTGCCAATCGCCGGGCTATTTTAGACATGAAGAAAAGGGCAATTAGTAAGAGCAAAAGTACAGGCACTGCTAACTCACTTATATCGATTGATATTGATCACTTTAAAGCGGTTAATGATCAGTACGGACACGATATTGGTGACGAACTGATAAAGTCAGTGGTTAATACACTTTCACAAGGAGTACGCTCGTCAGATAACGTTGGTCGGGTTGGCGGAGAAGAGTTTTTAATTGTACTTGAGCAACAATCACTGCAACATGCTTTAGAAGTCGCAGAAAGAATTAGAAGCTCTATTGAGCAACAAACTCATACAGCAAAAAACATTAAGGCTACGGTGAGTATGGGAGTTGTGGAAGTTGCACCAGGTGAAACGCCTGAACAAGCTGCAAAACGTGCTGATATTAATTTATATGCAGCAAAAAGAAGTGGTAGAAATACTATTACTGCCTAAGGCTTTATTTAGGGCAATAACCGTATTAATTTTTAACGTTAGGCAACATCCAATCAGCTAAACCCTAAGGACGCCCATATTTCAAAACAGCATGGTCATTGAGCTTTTCCCCTCGATGTAGCGCAGTGACTCTTACCCTTTCTGTGCAAATTAAAACACTCACAAACGACACAACTACCATACTGCAAATCACTCCAGCACCTAAAACCTAGGTCCTTTATTCAGCTTACGCTGCTGTCCCAAGTAAAGCATCAATGTAGGAGAGTTCTTCGCTAAAAATACCACTAAAAAATGCACTTTGTTCTAGTATTACGCTTTCATTAGGCTGGGTTTTGTAGTCTTGTTGGCATCTGGCAAGTTCGCTCGATAACCATTGGCATTCATTACTTGCTATGCTGATTGCTGTTTTGAAAAAAGATGACCATTTTATTTTTTGTAAATTAAAGCGGTAAAGTGTGACGGCGATATGGCTATATATTTGCTGCTCAGCAGAGGGCGTGTTATCACTATTTATTGTGTAACCATTTAGCAGCTTGCTCTTGATAAGCGCTTGTTGCAGTGCGACTTGTTGTGGTTTACTTAGAAAATTCGTGGTCATAATGTGATGGGGGCCTCTATAAGCTAGTTACAATTAAATTGAGCAATAGGTTAAGCAAAACGTTTTATGGTTCATGCAGTACCGAAAAAACATGCTAATAGTGATAACAAAATAGGGCTGACTGGTTACTGAATTAACAAAATACAATTGTAATTGAACAGGTAAACTTGGCTTGTTGTTAAGTTGCTGGTTTAGCTTTGCTAATTTTTTAAGTTAAATACTTATAGCGATCGACTGTCGTGATAAGGCCGTATCATATGGTCAGTACTTACATAGTTATAAAGGGGGTTTCATTGGATTCACTGACACAAGTTGTACTTGGTAGCGCAGTTGCTTATTCAGTCTTAGGCAATAAGCTTGGCCGAAAATCGCTATTGGTCGGCGCGGGGTTTGGCACGTTACCTGATTTAGATGTGCTAATTAATTTTGGTGGCGATGTCGAAAACTTTGTCTATCACCGCAGTTTTAGTCATTCTTTGCTTATACAGCTGCTAGTGAGCCCTTTGTTTGCATGGCTTTTACTTAAAATGAATTGGGCTAAGGGTGTATCGCTGAGGCGTTGGTCGGTTGCCATGTTTTTAATTTTGAGTACCCATTCATTGCTCGATAGTTTTACCGTCTATGGTACACAGTTGCTGTGGCCACTGACGACTTACCCCTTTGGTATATCGAGCATATTTATTATTGATCCTGCGTATACTTTGCCATTGTTGCTCTCTTGTATAGTGCTTTTATTTGTAAGCATGCGCCCTTATGCACAGCGTATTATTACTAGTGCATTAATTATCAGTTCGCTATATTTAACGTGGGGTTTAGCGGCTAAATGGCACATTAATGATAAGGTTTATAAGGCGTTGAATACGCAAAATATCACATTTACAGACTTTGAAAGTACGCCAACTCCTTTTAATACTTTGCTGTGGCGGGCGGTAGTCGTTACTGAGCAGGGCCATTATGAGGTTTATACGTCGGTGTTTGATGATGTTGAAAACGTTGATATGCAATTTTACCCAACCGAAAATGCGCTGCTAACACAGCTTAAAGATGCCAAACAGATCAAGCTACTGCAAGCATTTACTAAAGGCCTTTATGGTGTTTATCAACAAGATGAGCAAGTAATTATGAGTGATTTAAGAATGGGTCTTGAAGGTTATTATGTATTTTCATTTGTGGTTGCACAGCAAAAAGATCAGCAGTTGATCCCTGGCCCTTATCAACAACTCAGCAATCGATTTCCACTAGAGAAGCTTGGACTCATTTTTGCCCGCATTACTAACCCAAATGTTAATTTAGAAACTACCGAAAAATAGCCTACATCTCCCTGAAATAGACGGTTGCTTAGGCCTTAAATTTTTAAAGGCAAGATGAGGAAAACCGTTTTAGCAAAGCGCCATTCAGCAATAAACGATAACTAAGTAAGAGCACTCTGTTCTATTTGAGCAATAAAAATTACCAAGGCGAAGCTCACTTCTTTGATATAAATAAAGCTGGGTTGTTAACCGACCCAGCTGCGTTATATTTTCACTCTGCAGGTATTACTGCTAACTAATTATGTGGCTATTAGCCAACTATCGCAGGGTACCAATTTGCTAACACTACACCAAATAAGCCTACTAAAAATACAAAGGATATCAACACCATTAAGCCTGCTGTGACGGTTGTTATCACTTTATTCGTTGTTCTACCTGCGTACCTTACTAGCTCAGCTATGAGCAGCGGCATCACATAAGAACATATGCTAATAGTTAATACCGTTGGGCCTGTGAACGTTGCGGTATCAATTCCAAGTGAGCCGAATGTTAAAAACCAAGCAAAAATCATCAGCCTAAAAAATAACACACCATTTGCTGCAAGGTATAAACGGATCGCCCATATTTGATGAGTATTGGTATTACGCCCTCTGGCGGCTTGTACTGCTAATATACTCGATAAAATGACCACGCAACCAGCAAATATAGTAAGGCTATGCATTAATGTGTTACCCACTGTTCCTCTAACAATAATGAGATACATGCCAGCCATTGAGATAGTACATGCTAACAAAACGAATACGCGTCCGTTGTAGCGGTGGAATTTGTTATACTTCGTTCTTAATGCGGGTATTAGCTGTAAACTACCGCCAATTATCATCACTATGGCCAGTAACACATGCGTCGCATACAGTATATTACCGGTGGGGTCACTCGCAGCATATGCTGTATTGTTAAGACGACTCCACCCTGACAAACCTGTGGTGACACTGGTCAGGCCATATCCCAATATAAGGTAAGTTACAAAGCAGCCTTGTGCCATGAGCAAGCAAATAAACCACAATTTTTTACTGTTATCGAGGAGCTTTTTGGGGGTTATTTTCATTTTTTGCATCAACATATATTTTTCCATCAAACCTTTCAATAACCCAAATATAAAGACTTACATGGCAAATGCTTATCAAATTCGAAACTTGAGCAACGATATATTGATAATTTTTGCGCTTTAGCTAATTAGTTATAGACACATTCTCTAACAAAGTCTTTTTGCTAATATGAGCGTTACTTTGTACTATGTGATTTAGACAACGTTGTTGGTTTAAACGTCACTTTAAGAGCACGCTATTATGCAAAATTATTCCCCTTATTATCTTCTTCTTTTTGTTTGTTTGGGGTTAATGTTTTTAAATGCGTTGAAAAAAGATAAGCAGCTGGTTCATTATTTATTTGTGATATTTTGTGGCTCGCTTTGTATGGTGGCAGCACAAAAGCTCAGTGCGCAAAGTGTTGGCGCGTATCAATATCTAATTGGGTTGTTTACTTGCGCAACATGTAATGTTTCATGGCTGATTGCAAGAACGTTATTTCGTGAGCACTCGCCAATTTCCCGCAGGCATGTGGCTTTTGCAGTAACCATTGCTGGCTTGATCATGTTTAATCAAACATGGCATTACTTAGTGAGCCTTGATCCTCAGCCTTTACCTACTAGCGATATAATGTGGCGCTTAAAGCAAGGGGTGAATGAGGTCACCATATTGCTTTCATCAAGTATCCTTGCGCTGTCTTTTTGGGAAGCGATAAGGGGCTACAGAGGTAAAACACAATCACAACAACTGCAATCAATACTCTTTGCTAGTGCATTCTTTTTAGCTGTGTTTAATGCCAGCATTCTGCCAAAGTTCATATTTAGTGCGGCTGAAATTGAGCTTTACAATCCCATAATTATTACTTCATCTGCGCTTTTAATTGTATTAGCGATGCAAGCAGTCATGGCCCTTCAAGCAAGAGTGAAAAATGACCAAGCGCTAAAGCAAGAAGATGATATTGGCACTATTAACAATGACACGAGTCATCTAAATGAAAGCGGCAATCAAGATGTAGAGCCTGAATTGATAGTTGGCATTACAAAGCTTATCAATGAGCAGCAGCTTTACTTACAAGCCAGCCTCAAAATTTCAGATTTTGCACAAGCGCTAATGGTGCCTGAGTACAAAGTTAGCCGAGCCATTCGCTATCACTATAAAGTAGCTAACTTTAATTTATTTATTAACCAATACCGCGTTAAGTATGCAAAAAAGTTATTGATATGCGATCAGGCCAAAGAGTGGAGTATTTTAAGCATAGCACTTGAGAGTGGCTTTTCTTCTCTTGCGACTTTTAACCGGGTGTTTAAAAGTATTGTGGGTGACATTCCTAATGAATATCGAAAACAAAACGGTGACTACTATAATGAAGGTATACGGGAGCTTGTTGATTAGCGAGTTATAGGTTTGTTTTTATAGTTAATCAAGAATATTAGATAGCTATAGTGAATGAGTAATTTAGTCAAGCTTAGAGTATTATCTGCATTGTATTAACAATAACCGAGAACAGTGTGAACTACTTAGCTCATCTTTATTTGGCGCAGCCTACAGCAGATTCACACTTTGGCAACTTGCTTGGTGATTTTGGCGGTAATAGGCATGTAGAGCAATTGCCAATCACGGTAAAAAATGCACTAGAGAACCACTATTTAGTCGACAAATTTACAGATGCTCACCCTCTAGTAAAGGAAGCTAAACAATATTTTTCGTCTCAGCGTAAGCGCTTTGCGGCTGTAGCTATTGATGTAGTGTTCGATCATTTTTTAATTCAGCATTGGCAACGATTTAACGACCAACCTCTAAGTGACTTTAAGCAAGCCAGCTATCAGCTTTTGAATAACCGTATTGCAGTTATGCCGCCAAGAATGCAAAGTGTTGTAAAACATATGACGCAGAATGATTGGTTTAAAGAATACGAAACCGTCGAAGGGGTCGGGGTTGCACTTGATAATATTGCCAAGCGCATTCGCTTTACTAATTCTTTTTCTGACGCTGCTGCGGATATAGCCCTTCATTACACTGAATTAGATGCCATATTCTTAGCGTTTTTCCCTGAGCTGATTAAGCATGTAAACCAACGAGGCCTTGAAAGCGCTTAAATGAGCATAGTTTGTCAGAGTTTGAAATTTTAATCGCTAATTTTGCTCAGACTTTAAGTTTAGTTTTGCATACTTTTTTTATTTTTAGTTCATCTTTGTGAACATTGCATTAGGTTCGGCATGTTTTATATCTCTTTAGTGTACTTTTTGTTATTTAAGTTTACTTTAGTGTACTTTTTATCTTGTAGATATATTATTGTTTTGGTTCACTTCTATGAACGATTAATTTAAATAGTTGAAGGTAATGAGTAGCTTCAACTATTTGAAACAACAGATATTAACCTCTTGCAAGAAATTGCACGGTTAGAGTCTTCATATTCCAACCATGATGAAACTTTTCCGTTGTCTGATATTAGGGATCGCGTTAATCAATATTGCAAAGATAATAACATCACGATAGATACCGTTTGCGAACTCGCCTCAATTAGCAAAGCGACCCATTATAAAGCATATAACAGCCCTGGATCAGCTAAACGGTCAACCATAGAGTCTATCTTGAGTGTTAGGAAACGATCAGTTACTGGTAGGAAGATGTTATGAAAATTAATCGCAGGGCAGCGGTGTTTATAAATCATGCCAGAGCAGGAGAACTTATAGAATATAGGGATAAGAGCCTATCAGATAAAGAAAGATACCTTTTTTGACATTGTGCTTGTGTGACAAGATAATAATCATCATCACAATTAATGGATTTCCTTAATGGCTGGCGTAGGGCGTTTTATTTCAATAGAAACTTTTGCAGCAATCATCACCTGGGCGGTTGTGAGTGGCTCAGCAATATGGTTAATGCTGCAGTCTGATGGGTTTTCCGTTTTGGACTTAAGCGCCGTTGTTGTTTGCTTTTTAATTTTTATTAGCTGCTTTTTAATTGCCAATGCCGACTATGAAGTACGTTTAAATACGTTGTTAAAGCGTGGGTTGTTATTTGCTCAATATGCCGCTTTACTGATAGTAGCAATCTTTGTTCCTTATACCTACATTGCGATTTTAAGTACCATTTGGTGTGCTCAGTTGCCGTATTTTATGCGCTTAAGTTACGCCATTTGTTTATCATTTTTATGTTTGCTGCCACTGTTTTTAATTTTCAGCTTTTATTGGCATCAAGAAGATAGCTTGTTAACTGGCATACTGTTTTGGACATTTAATTTGTTTGCACTGGTGGTAATGAATAGCACACGTAAAGAGAGTGTCGCCCGTGAACAGTCTGATGCACTAAATCGAGAGTTAATTGCTACGCAAACACTGTTAAATGAAGCCGCAAAACAGGCTGAAAGAGTCCGCATTGCACGTAATATTCATGACCTTTTAGGTCATCATTTAACCGCTTTGACTATTAATCTACAAGTTGCTTATCGTACTGCTGAAGGCCCTGTGCAAGACAATATTAAGCAATGCCATGATCTGTCTAAATTATTATTAAGCGATGTGCGGGAGGCTGTGTCAGAAATCCGTGAAAAATCAGCAATTGAAATCACGCAGACATTACAAGCACTCGTCAGTAATGTTCCTCAGCTCACTATTCACTTGAATATTGTTGATGACATCATGATAAATGATGTAAAAACAGCTGATACACTGTTACGGTGTACGCAAGAGTGCGTGACTAATACACTCAAACATAGCCAAGCGAGTGAGCTTACGATTAACCTTACTGATAAAGACAAAGTTATTTATTTGACTATTTTTGACAATGCACATCATAACACCACCAAGTCACTCGTGTATGGTAATGGCTTAAAGGGCATTCAAGAACGGGTTAATGAACTCAGTGGTAGCGTTGATTTTGCACTCACACCGAGTGGATTTGTTACAAACATAAGGTTACCGGAGCCATTATGAAAATTCGTGTCATGCTGGTGGATGATCAAATGTTGGTGCGCTCAGGCATTAAAAGTTTATTGCTGCTCTCTGACGTGATCGATGTTATTGGTGAGGCCGCGGATGGTGACCAAGCGTTAACGCTGATTAAAGATATGCAGCCAGATGTTGTGCTTATGGATATTCGAATGCCCGTTAAGTCAGGCATTGATACCTTAAATGAATTGCACCAGAGCACGCAACGCAGCCACTGTCCTGCGGTTATTATGCTAACCACGTTTAATGATCACGAGCTTGTTGCTGGGGCCTTGCAGGCGGGTGCAAAGGGCTACTTACTTAAAGATGTGTCATTAGAAACCTTAGTTGACGCAATTGAGGTGGTACATAGCGGTCAAACCTTAATTCAACCTGCGATTTCACAGCGTGTAGTACAGCACTTGACGACTAACGACAGTCAATTTGATAGCTTAAGCCAAGAAGCACTGACGGTAAAAGAAATCGAAATATTACGTTTTATGGCTGCAGGCTGCAGTAATCGCGAAATAGCTGAGGCTATTTATAAATCCGAAGGCAGGGTGAAAAACCAAGTGTCGAATATACTGGCAAAACTTGGCGTTAGGGATAGAACCAGAGCCGTCTTAAAAGCTATCGAGATAGGACTCATATAAAACCGGGACTAACCCCACCCACTTCACAAAAGCCCATTCACTTGCCGCATAAAACCCATTGCGATAAAAAACGTGACTTTTGGCACTCTCATCCCTGTTGGTAATTTTACATACTATAGATAACTGTTTTATTGAGGGGTTATTTATAATGGATGTTATATTTAAAATTATTTTAGCAGCGCATATAGCCATAGGTATTTGCGCGTTAACTTTATTTTGGTTTCCTGCGTTTAGTAAAAAGGGCTCGCCGCGGCATAAAAAATTTGGCAATTGGTATTCTATATCAATGTACGGTGTTGTTATTTCGGGTATTTTAATGGCATCACTGTCAATATTGATCCCTGAGCTGGTAAAACCGGCAGCTTTTACGGCTGATGTTGATAACAGTAAAGTACGCGAAAGTATTGTACGGTTTGCGGTATTGCTTTTGCATTTGTCTATTTTGACTTTAGTGGCAGTGCGTTATGGTAAACTGGTGCTTACAGCTAAAGTCGATCGGCAACGCCTCAAAAGCCCTTTTCAGTTGTTGATAACCAGTGCTCTATTAATGAGTGGCATTGCTATTTTTTGGCGCGGTATGATTGATCAGCATATCTTAATGTTGATATTTGGGCCGTTAGGCATATTTATTTCGCTGACAAATTTACATTTTACCTTTAAGCGTCAGATTAAACCTCGCGATTGGCTCGTTGAGCATTTAGGGGGCTACATTGGCTCGGGTATCGCGGCCTTTACGGCTTTTCTTTCCTTTGGCGGTAGACACATATTTACCTCATCAGGGTATCTGCAATTGGCGTTTTGGATAGCGCCCGGAGTTATTGGTGTGTTGTTTATTTTTTTCCTTTCTCGTAAATATGCAAACTAACAATAGGGGGAATACATGATGAAACACGTGGTGATTTTTACCTTATTGTTAACGACCTTTTGCTCAATGGCAAAAGCGACTACAGAAATCGATAAATTGAATCAACAAGCTATAGCACTTATTGATGAGGATTTAGATGCAGCCGAGTCGTTAATTAATAAGCTACTGCAAGAGTACCCTAATAATCATTTAACGTTATTTTATTGCGGCAGAATTATGGGCAGGCAAGCTGGACTGGCATTTTTTAAAGCCCTGAGTTATGCAGAAAAGTCATTGGCCTGTATGGAAAAAGCCGTTTTATTAGCCCCAGATAATATAACTTACAGAAAAGGTTTAGTTAACTTTTATCTAGGGGCGCCAGCGATTGCGGGTGGCAGTGAAGAACGTGCGTTTAAGCAAGTGGAAGAAATAATGTTGCGTGATAAAACACAAGGCTTTATTGCTGAACTCGCTTTCTATAAGCAAACAAAAAGTAGCAAAGAGCTGGAAAAAAAGCTTCTTAGTTTTGAGCAAACCCCAGCAAACGTGGAGTTAATCGCTTATGAATTAGGGCTGCTCTATCAACAAAATAAGGACTTTGACAACGCCCATCAGCAGTTTTTAAAGGCGCTAAACAATAGCGATGCTATGAGTTCATTAAAATTGAATATTTTATATCAGCTTGGTCGCAATGCGGTGTTTAGTAAGACCAATATTCAATTAGGTATTGAGGCGTTAACTAATTACAGTAAAAGTGAATTAAATACCTCTTTGCCCAGTTTATATTGGGCTTACTACCGTCTCTCGCAATTGTACAAACTATCTAATAATACAGAGGGTTATAATAAATACCGACGTCTTGCTAGGAAAACGGATGATGAGCAATTAATTAAATTATTGAAGCGCTGAAAAGTGGCATAAAAATAAAATGGGGCAGGCCAAGTGTATTAACATATACCTGTCCTGTTTTATCATTTTAATCATCAGGCCCTTTCAGGGTGAAAACTAAATGCTTGCGCATATCTTTTAAAATAACGCCTTTTTTAAGCATTGCACCACTTAAACGTTTCTGCCACTTCAATAAATCAGGCTCTGCTGCTGTTAACGCCTGCTGATTCTCAAACTGAAAACACATTAGTAAAGAGCCCGGAAATAAGTGATATTCCACGTCAAACCAGCATTGCAGCATGCCAGAGAGTTCATTACGGCCTTGCTCTTCAATTGCATCAGCAACTTTAAGTACCAGTGCTTGTTGTTTTATTTGCACCGCAGAGAGTTTTTTCATCGTTTTAATCCAATTAGAGGCTAAAAATGTAGCCATAAAAACCGATTATAACCGAGCTTGTAGATGGGTAACAACTTTGGCAGTGACTTAAATTAAATATCAGATTAAATTGCATTTTAAATGTTTCTTGGTCACTTTACTTACTCTGCTGGTGGGATGAAATTGAGAGACCAGATCGTATGAAGCAGCATCCTGCTTTCATACTTGAGTTGTTCTACTAAACAATCACATTACTTATTAAAAAATCCCCCGCATACATTTACATGCTGGGGGATTTTGTGTTGTTAATTTAATTTGTGGCTAGGCGTCTTTTTTAAAAACGCGCTCTTACGCCAAAGCTAACTGAGCGGCCAGGAAGTGGTGCTTCGTCTTTTAAGTAAGATGAGTGCACGCGCGCTTCTTGATCGGTTAGATTATCGGCTTTTAAATACAATGTCATGTCAACGTTACCTAAATCAAGGTAGTAGTTAGCAGCGGCTGATAGCATGGTATAGCCGTCGGTGGTGGTTTCGTTTGCAGCAATTTTATCTTGCTTACTGTTGCGAGTGACTTCTACTTCAGTGTGCCAATTACCGTATTCATAATGTATTGAAGAACCAACACGTAATGGTGGGATCCTTGGAACGTTACCGCCTTTATCTAGTTTAGCGCGGGTATAATCCGAAAACACATCCAGACGCCATTGTTCGTTTAAGTGCCAGTCAACTTGTGCTTCAAAACCATACAGCTGTGCATCTTGCTGGGCAAAGAGTACAACAGGTAAACCATCGGTTTCTTCCTCTGATCCTGCGCCGCTACTTTGTAGTTGTTGGTAATCTTGCGCCGTAATAAACTCACCATCACTGAGAACAAGGTTACTAACGTCTTCGTATATGTAATCATTCACTTGGTTTTGGAACAGGCTTAAGCTTGCATTCCAGTTGTCAGTATTATAACGATAGGTTGCATCTATATTATTAGACACTTCTTTATTCATGCTTTGGCCGTTTTGCACCACCGAATAATTACCGTTATCGTTAGTAAGATTAAAACCACCACCTACTTCGTAAGTGCCAGAGCCAATGTGTGGGCCGTATGCAAAAATTTCAGATGAAGAGGGGGCGCGTTCTGAATATGCATAATTAAATGCTAATGAGTGCTTGTCGTTAATGCTCCAAACTACTCCTACAGAGCCTGAAACCGCCGTGTAATCTTCATCTGCAAATGAGATACTATTATCGGTTGATAGCTCATCAAAAAATTGGTTATTCACTTTATGGGTTAGTTGCTCCACGCGTGTACCAAGCTGCCACAATAAAGCACCTGTTTGTTTTTCTTCCATTAAAAATGCGGCTAAACTATCGGTTTTTGTTGGTGGTGTGAATGCTTCTTCGCCAATCGCTTCAAAATCACTTTTGTTATAATGTAAGCCCATTATGCCGTGCCAACCATAAACCGCGCTGTGCTCTGCCCATAGTCTAGACTCGATACTTTCATTTTTAAAAGTAGTGCCTATTTCAGTCCCTTCAATTTCTGAGTGTTGGTAATCAGTATATGCATTTTGCCAATGCACCGATTTTATAAAACCGTCAAGATTATTCCAATCAACAACACCTTGATAGCGGTCTTGTTTTAACTTAATAAATACACCATCTTCACCCGGTAAACCATATTCTGAGTCCATTGAGCCATAGGCAAAAGCAACCCGAGTATCGTCAGTGATCCAGCCAGCTCCTAAGTTATAACCGTGTGCATCGATTGCTGAGTTTGAGAGTTTAGTACTGCCACCATGTTCATTAATATCAGCGGGAACAGGTATTTTATAGTCACCGGTATTACGGTTGTAAGCATCTATATGAACAGCAAAGTCGCCCGTTCCGGCATTTAAATCAGTAGATGTTGTTTTTGAATCTGCTACGTTATCGTACTGAGCAAATACTTCTCCAGTAATACCTTGTTGTCTTTCAATGGGAAGGCGGTTATCAACCACATTAACAACGCCGCCAATTGCACCACTACCATAAAGCAAAGTAGCAGGGCCGCGTAATACTTCAATTTGTGTGGCCGTAGAGGTTTCGGTTGATACTTGGTGATCGGGGCCAACGCGTGATGCATCAGATGCGCCTAATCCGTTTTGTACAACTTTGATTCGAGGTCCATCTAATCCTCTGATAATTGGACTACTGGCAACGGGTCCAAAATAAGAGCTGTGTACACCCGGCACATTTTTTAAGGTTTCGCCAAGGGTTGCTGCTTGGTGCTGATCAAGCTCTTCGCCACTCAAAATAGATACAGGTGTACTTGATTCAAGTACGGTACGTTTAAGTGGTGAAGCTGTAATAACAATTTTTTCTAAATCGCTTTCATCTTTTTGTATTTGTTTCTCTGCTGCCATTGCGTGTGTACTGATAGCAGTTAATACCGCCAAAACTAATGGTGAATACTTAATTTTCATTGTTTAATCTCTAAAATTTGCACTAAAACTGGCTGCTTACCCAATGGTAAACAGTCTTTATAAAACGGTTTTTTAGCAGTGAACTTTAAAGAGTATTCGGTGGATCACGGTTACCTGAAAACGCAACGGTTGCGCTAAATTGCGGGGAGTGTAAAGCTAAAACAGCGCCGTAGCGGTTACTTTCAGGTTCAAATATGCTGGTGGTAGGGGATATTAAATCGTCAAAATCAAACGAACTTATGCAGAGTTGGCACTCTGTGCTGCTTTGTACTGCGTGAACAGTTGAGTGCCACTGTGAAAAAACACTGATCAGCAGTAAAAGCACCATTAAATATTTTAATAGTGTTTTATTGTGTCTGAATGAGTGTAAATTCATGTGTTTCATTAGGTGATAGTATAACGTTGTTTTTTTTGCAATGTCGAGAGCTGAATAAGTAAAATAATCTGTTTAATTATAAGTTTTTACTTTGTTATTTATAATCAGTGGCTTATGTTTTATTTTGATAAATAAAACCTCTAGATCAGACATCAATCAGGGAATAGGCTTTGCTTAGTTAGTTTGCCATTTTTTTATCAGTTCAACGCTTTTTACCCAAAAACGATAATTTATAGGCTGTCGTTATGAGTGACAACGTCAACAGTGACATAGACTGAGCTGCTATGTTTGATGATTTGATTGCTTGTTAAAGTAAGCTTGATTTTTAGGTAATTGTAAAGCGCGAGGTTTGATAGTGTGAAAGGGTTAAATATGAGTTTTTTTGCATCTTATAGGGCTTTATTAAATGGTGTTAAAAAGCCCTAAATTCACATGATTAATAATTACTTATCAACTTTTAGCGACCATCTTCAAATGATGCAATTGCAGAAACTTTGCTCCAGCTGCCATTTGTATAAAGGATTGTTGCTTCCGCTTTATAAGGTTTAAAAGACCTTATTTCAAATGAGCAAGAAGTACCTGAGGTGCCACAAGATTGGGCTGCATTGGACCAAATTACACTATCGATAGCAGACCCATTGCCGATAACACGAAATACTGCTGTTGCCTTATTTTGACCATAGATGAGTGCCATACATCTATTTGGTGTGTATTGATCATATGCTTGAGTGTCTACATAGCATTCCATTGAACTTGCACTTGCTTGAACAGAAAATACGCTAGCGGCTAGTAAAGTTGCTATTGTTAATACCTTTTTCATTTTTTCGTCCTTATGTTTGTTTGTTTTTCAGATACAACAATATATCAATTAATACACAAAATAAACACTTCATTAACATTTTTATTCATTAATAATAATTCAATCAAGTATTGCAGCCATGGTTATTAAATTCGCGTTTTGATAAGGTTCTTCATTTTTGCCAATAATAGGTTTATCAAGATTGAAATTAGCTAATCCCAAGCGATATGTTTACGGAAAATTACTTTGCTTTTTGATAAGTGCTAGCCGGTAATATACACAGTAGAATAACTAAATAACAAACTATAAAGGCAAGGCTTAGCTGGTTACTCGCTAGGACGTGTTTATACTATTTAGAAAATTATTTACTCTAACAGCCCATTACACTTACTTTTATCAGTTTGAGCTTTGGTTAAGATGTTTACAGGGATCACAAGGCGAGTTGAGGTGTTAATATCGAGTTTATTGTCAGTAAATTTAACATGGTTAGCGTTGAAAATACCCGCTGGAGATAGATTTATTCCCGAAGAACAGGTTAATTAGGTGCAATAAACATATTTATTTAGCATCGTCACTTCATCGATCGCCAAGCAAATGTTGATGCTGCAATGACGATAGCAATTGCAATACCTAAGTAAAGCGTTTCTATAGTTCCGCCAAATTCCACAGCATGTTCTAAAAATAAAATCACTAATACAACTGAGGTAACTTGTACTAAAGTTATTTTTAAATCATGAAAATCTTCTATGTTAAATGCAGCTAAGAACTGGCTCTCATTAGGTTTTGTGGTCGAGATAAATAGACGATATAAACTAATAGCAATTACTTGTAGCGTGATGCCAATTAGCAGTAAGTCAAGAATTTTTAAAAGTTCCACTATTAATTCTTTGCCATCCTTTGCTGAATCAGGGAGGCTCATAATAGTGCTTTTTACTATATGAATAACGATGTTGATACATGAAACGTAAACAAGTAATGATGATATTGCTGCGGTGATGACGGCGATTATAACTAAAAACCGACTGTTTTGAAAAATACGTTCCATGCTACTCAACTTTTGATGATTGTATTATCTATACGAAGGATAGTTTAAATCAGTTTGTTTTTATAGGTATTTTCGCCTTTATAGGGAACAAACGAACATGGGGTGATATCATTGATTTGTTTAATTCAATGTGTAAAAGTGCTGCGGCTAAATGAAATAAGTAATTAGTTTAGAGTATTACCACTTGTAACAGGCGTGACATAGTCCACCCACTTCAGACTTCCCTCTTTAGAGGAGGAAGCCTGAAGTCATATCTTCTTATAAATTGGTTTATAAAGCCACTAAGCTTTGCTCTAACATTGCTTGAATTTGTTTGACTATTTTAGCTTCTGTTTCTGGTTCAAACTGCGCTATGCGCGGTGTATGGATATGCCCAGTAGGAATATCTGAATTGAGTTGATCACGCAGGCGAATACTGCGGTACGAAATTTCGTTAGACAGGTAACCGCCACCGCCGCCTTTTACTGCAATCGCACCTTTTAGTTCAGCTAAAATTTTAGGCTCAAAGGCTTTTTCCAGTGTAACAACTTTGTGATTGTCATTTATCGGAAAGGGCCCTTTGGCTTGCTGCATTTGCGTAATGGGCAAACTAAACTGCACAAATTCGCTGCCAGGCAATGGACGATCGTTTAGGTTTGGAATAAGTGGCGCTTTTGCTGTGCCGCCATAGACAATATTTGCGTTGTCGGGGGCGGTTACGCTGCGCCGCTTACCTGGAAAGCGTTCAAGGTCAAAGTCTTTACTACCCATGCTAACGGTAACTATCATATCTACGTTGTTCAGTGCGTAATAGGGGGCGAGTAATTCTTCAATAATACCTTGATCAAAGTCTTCATAGCGAACAGGCACCATTACAGTATTTATTTCAGCGCTGATGCCTTGATAAGTAATTACTTGGCCGTCGAGTAATAATGCGGCCACACCGGATGGATTACTTTGATTGATGTTACTATCCAACAAAAATGGGTCAAAGCCTGTTAGTAAAATCTTTTTGGTGGTGTTTTTAGAGTAGGCAAGGTCGGTGCGACCGCGACTGCCATTTTCTAGCATTGTTAACAATGTGCTTTGCTCGGCAGTTGTTAATGCAAATTCAGGTTTTGTTGTACGGATTATTTTACTTGAAAGTAGGCGAGCCCAGTAAAGTGCTCTGTCATCGTAGCTTTTAGTGACGGTAATGTGTTGTTTGGCGTTGAGCCAGAGTTGGGTTGAGTAATCATGTAGTAAGTCAGTTGCCTGTTTAAAGTTTCTTAGGCTTTTCCAGCTTTGTTCAAATAGCGCTATATCCTCAGAAAAGATATCTAAAACTTGTGGCATAGCGGTTGTGGCTTGCTTAATACGTAGCTCTTCAACTGTTGGGTTAGCACTAAAAACGGAGCCGGAAGAGAAGATTAAGCTCGCGGCTAAAAGTCGTTTGATCATGGTTTTCCTATATAAGCTGTTTTAATAGTTTGAATGCAAAGGCTACTATCTGATTTAGAGCGAGTAAGCGCAAATAAATACGTTGATTAGGGCTTTAACTCTCATCTTTAACTTTTAATCAGCCTCTAGAGCCTATTTTCATAAACTGCTATCCTTCACTTATTAAGTTGTAATTGAGTAAACAGCATGATTAATGATAACGATGTAATTGACACCCTCGCAGAGCTAGAGGCTTTTTTGTTATTGATTGATAACGGTGGATTGGGCTTAAAAAATGTAGCCGGTGTGGCACTGGCGACCAATAATACCAATGGTCGCCCGTTTGTAGCAGTACTTGATGATAACCACAAGTTGTTGTTAGGTCGCTGGGTAACACAAGATGTGTTTGAAAACGGTAAAGAGCTTGTTCGTAGTGGGCCTAAAAAGTTACATTAATCTTGCAAAGGCAATTGAAAATCAGCCGTAACCTTTTGTGGTAAAAGTTATTAATAGACTTACTCTTTAATGACAACAACACAATTTCGGCCTTGTTTTTTTGCTTTATAAAGAGCTTGATCGGCCAATGATATACTTTCTTTTATATTGTTAGCCGTTTGCGATACCTGATTGATACCAATACTGACAGTAAAGCGAACTTCTTGGTTATTTTCTGTTTTCACAATACACTTTTCAGCGGTACTGCGAATACGTTGTGCGATAATCTTGGCATTGTCAGCATCACAGTTCAGTAATAATATAAATTCTTCGCCACCAAATCGACATGCAATATCATCTACTTTTTGTTGCTTTGTTAAAATATTTGCAAACTCGATAATAACGCGATCGCCAATATCGTGGCCGTAAGTGTCATTTATGCCTTTAAAAAAGTCGAGATCGGCAATAACTATCGACAGCTCTTTTTTTGCAGTTTTGCTTTTTGCTAGCAATTGCGAACAGGCTTTGTCAAAGTAGCGGCGGTTGTATAGTTTGGTTAAAGGGTCGGTATCTGCGAGGCGCTTTAATTCAGATTGTGCTGATTTTATTTTTTCTAATGTTCTGATCCGGTATGACAAAATAAATGCCATCATTAGCGCTTCAAGTACAATACCTATACCCACGCCATGACTATTAATTTGATTTGATTCGGTTATGCCCTTGTAATAAAGCACCGCCAACATATTAAAAATAATAAACATTGCATGACCCAAAAAGAAGTACTTAGCGAGGGGGTCTCGCTTTCGCCATAAAGATATCGATACTCCTAAAGTCACAGTCATCATTAGTGCAGCTAAACTGCTCGCAGGTTTTAATGCGCTAACCAAGTCGAATAGACTATAAAAAAATTCGGCTACTAATATAGTTAAAATAATACACAGTGCAATATGCTCTTTGGGGTAGCGCTTTTTGGTTTCAAATATAAGCATCATAAATAGGATTAAAAAACTAGGCATGCTATACAAAGTCGAGTTAAATTGCAGAAGGTCGGCACTAAAAATCCCAAAAAAGTTAGCGCCTAAACCATAGGAAAGTGATACCCAAATGATGCCGGAAATTAAATAAAAGGCATAAACAATGTTTTCAATTTTTCTTGCCGATAAATATAAGAAAAAGTTATAAAGCATTAATGCCAGCATCATTCCCACAAGCAAAGCAATGTAGCTACTACTGCCAACTAATGCGCGTTTTGAGTACTCCTCATCGAAAAGAGCGAGGGCATACCACTGGTGAGAAAAAGTGACGCTTCTAACAAAAATTGTCTTATTTTCACCTGCTGCAAGATGAAATGAAAATATGGCACTACCGCCAAATATATTGGGATGTGGTCCTGGCTTATCTAATTGAATGTTGATTTGTTTTAATAGCTCTCCATTTTTTGTCTCATAAAAATCAACGTCTTGTAGGTGATACGCATCTGAGTTATGCAAAAATAGCCGCAATTGTTGTGGAGACTCATTGTTAATGATTATTTTAGACCAGGTTATTTTTGCGTTTGGCCCTAAGGTTACTTCACTTTTACTTGGGGTGAATTGTTGCTGTTGTATTTGTTCGAAAGGCATTTCTAGACTTGTATCAATAAAGTAACCCATAGGAAATTGAGTTAAATTAACATTAGCGGTCTTGATATTAACACTAGGTGATTGAAGGCTCTCAGTCTTTGCGTATACACCGCATGAGATAAAAATAAGCAAAAAAAGGTATAAAACACGGTTTACCATACATAAAGTCCCTCTTATGAAAGACTTATTTTTAACTTTAATTGTTTGTTTGTCGAGCAATAAAATAAGCAGCTAGTATATATTTAAAGGGAAGGCTTTAGGC
>TARA_R110001606_G_scaffold12885_8_pt1 | contig 20575 bp, 19 predicted proteins | sample TARA_R110001606 | Tara Oceans TARA_R110001606 (sample SAMEA4398315) | marine metagenome | biome: Polar Biome; feature: [SRF] surface water layer (ENVO:00010504); material: water (ENVO:00002006), including particulate matter (ENVO:01000060) such as... | depth 5 m | reverse complement strand
AGAATTTGCAATGAAACAGATACCATGGGCATCTTCATGGAGCTTTTCCGCTTTTGTCAGATCCCCATTGGCGGTAATCGTCACAAAAGGTTTCAGAACGACTTCCGTGAATCGCAGACCGCCGTCTTTCATTTCCATTTTCCCCCAGGCGTCATCATGATAAGCGGTTACCTCTATCCTTTTGCGGGCGCACAGGGCGAGGTAGCTTAGCATGTGGCAGGCGGAAAGGGACGCCACCAGCAAATCTTCCGGATTATATCGATCGTCCGAGCCAAGGAAAGGAGGGGCCGCTGATCCCTTGATCGTCGGTCGTCCGTCAATCAGGATATCATAGTTACGAGAATATGTTCTGTAGTCCGTCGTTGCCCCATCCCGGGCGCCGGTCCAGTCAATACGGGCGAAAAATTCATGTATCTGAGCCATTTTATTCCCTGATAAAGAGAATTCACATTATTGGGAGCGACCTGATATCGCTTTGCTATGTCCGGTTATTACCATTATGTATTTCGTTAAGTACAATCTCACTAGACTGTTCTCGGATCAAGAGGGTATTTCAGGCCAAAATGTTTGATGCGGCGTTACGACATATCATTGATCCGCCGTTGAACGCGGTGGGAACGAAAATTGCGGCGACCGGTGTTTCCGCAAATACAATAACGATTGCCGGCTTTTTTCTTGGGCTCGTTGCCGTTCCCCTCATCGCGATTGAGGAATATGGTTTGGCCCTTTTCTTCATACTTCTCAACCGGCTTTTTGACGGTCTTGACGGTGCCGTGGCGCGACACTCGTTACTCACCGATTTTGGCGGTTATCTGGACATCGTTTGTGATTTCATCTTTTATTCTGCGGTTGTTTTCGCCTTTGCACTCGCCCGTCCGGAAAATGCTGTGTTCGCCGCTTTTCTTATTTTCAGCTTTATGGGTACGGGCTCAACGTTTCTGACCTATGCAATCATGGCGGAGAAGCATCGCATCACCACTGCTATTCAGGGAAGCAAATCACTCTATTACCTGGGTGGCCTTGCGGAAGGAGGCGAGACGATTGCGGCGATGGTGCTAATGTGCCTTTTCCCGGATTACTTTTTTGCAATTGCGCTGATATTTGGGGGTATGTGCTGGATAACGACCTGTACCCGTATTTATGCGGCTTGGGCGACCTTCGGAAAATCCGGTTGATCGTTATTGTAAGGTGATCCTGAACCGTTATACTCGTTTGCCAGAAAATAATAATAATGGAGGGAGAGCGGATGAACAGGTGGCAGATCGGGAATATTAAAATCACCCAGGTCGTTGAGGTGGAGGCAATGGGCGGGACACGGTTTATCCTGCCACAGGCAACCCCGGAGGCAATACAGCCTATTGACTGGCTTATCCCGCATTTCGCCTCGAAAGAGGGGAAGTTGATCATGAGCATTCATGCGCTGATCATCGACACGGGAGAGCGCCGAATTATTGTCGATACCTGCCTCGGCAACGATAAGAAACGTGAAATCCCGGCCTGGAATATGCTGCAAACCAGCTTTCTGGCGGATATCGAGGCCGCAGGCTATCCACGTGAAAGTATCGATACTGTTTTATGTACACATTTGCATGTCGATCATGTTGGCTGGAACACAATGCTTGTGGATGGTGAGTGGGTGCCGACATTTCCAAACGCGCGATATCTTATAGGCGAGAAAGAGTGGGCTCACTGGAGTTCTGCGTCACAGGACGAGTTCGGCGATGTAATCGGCGATTCTGTGGCGCCTATCGTTGATGCGGGGCTTGCCGACTTCGTCTCAATGGAACATCAGATTTGTGACGGGATAAGCCTGTTCCCTTCCCCCGGACATACGCCCGGGCATGTCTGTGTCCAGATCAGATCCAATGGAGAAGAGGCCGTGATCACGGGTGATAGTATGCACCATCCCTGTCAGATCGCCCATCCGGAATGGTCGAGTTCCGCCGATGCCGATGCGGATGCGGCCCGTGTTACCCGCGAAGGTTTTCTAAAAAAATATAGTGACTCGGATACGCTTATTATCGGCACGCATTTTGCCGGACCGACCGCAGGACATCTCAAGACGCGGGAAAATGGAGACTACTGGCTGAAAACGTAATAGCTAATGTTGTTTCCGGTCGGCGCCAGTGTTTCTTGAGAATGAGAAATCTACTACTGTGATCGGCTGCAACTGTTAGTTCGCAGAATTACCGTAAAACGGAGAAAACTGATCCGGGGCGCAAAACTGGATAGGAAAAAGAAAATGAAGCTATATGATTGTGTTGGCCCGCCAAGCCCGCGCCGGGTCAGAATATTTCTGGCGGAAAAGGGTCTTGAAGTAGAAAAAGTCATGGTCAATATGCGCGAGGGCGAGCAGTTGACGGACGCCTTCAAGCAGATTAATCCGAACTGTACGGTTCCGGTATTGGAGCTGGATGACGGCACACGGATCTCGTCCATCGACGCGATGAATCGCTATATCGAGGAAATTTGCCCCGAACCGCCTTTGTTTGGCAGAAATCCTACTGAGCGGGCACAGATAAATGACTGGTGCCACAATATTAATGTCAATGGGTTTATGGCCGTGGCGGAAGCGCTTCGGAATTCAGCCCCCCGTCTTGCCGGACGTGCGATTACGGGTCCGCGCGATGTGGAACAGATTCCGGCACTTGCAGAACGCGGACGGCAGCGTGTTGTCTATTTTTTCGAGGACCTGAATGAGCAATTGGCGGGGCATGACTTCGTCGTGGGCGACACTTTTTCAGCCGCAGATGTCGGAGCGCTGGTCGTTGTCGACTTTGCAACCGGCATGGCGAAAATCGAAATGCCGGAAGGGCTGGACAATCTGAAGCGCTGGTATGCCGCTGTATCCGCGAGACCAAGTGCGAGCGCCTAACGCACGCGTGATCTAATTCCTGCGACGACGGCCGCTGCGGCGGCCGCCTTCACTTCCCCCTGAGGCGCCATGCGTAGCACCAGCCGGTATTTCGGTTTGCCAGACCGGCCCGAAATGCGCCTCAATCTCTGGCAGGCCCAAGTTTGGTTTTGGCGCATATCCATCAAGGGCGTCTGCCATCGCCTTAAGGTGGGCATGACTGGTGCCACAGCAACCGCCAATAATGCGGGCGCCTGCATCTGCGGCGAGACGGGCATACTCGGCCATGACCTCCAATGTGCCGCTATAGGTGAGGGCACCATCCTTGAATTCAGGAATGCCACAATTGGCCTTCGCGACAATAATATCTTCCGCTGCTGCGGTTGATTTGAGACCCAGCACGGTTTCAAGCATTTCTCCCGCCCCAACACCGCAGTTCGCGCCCCAACCAATGGGGCGCACAGGAAGCTCGTGGCAGAACTCCGTATATTCCGAGGGCTTTATACCCATCATCGTCCGTCGGTTCGTATCGAACGACATGGTGCAGACAAAAGGATATCCGGTTGCCCGAACGGCATCGACAGCGGCGGCGACTTCCTCCTTCGACGACATGGTCTCAATCCACAGAACGTCTACGCCTCCTTCAATGAGGGCTTCAGCCTGCGCCTTGAAGGCGGCAACTGCCCCTTCATGGGTCAGAGTTCCCATCGGCTCCATGAGTTCGCCGGTCGGTCCCATGGACCCCGCGACGATCACAGTGTGATCTGTGCGGTCAGCCTCGGAGCGGGCAATTTTAGCGGCGGCAAGGTTCAGTTCATGGACACGATCCTGTGCATTGTGAAGCTTAAGCCGATAGCTTGTTCCACCAAAGCTGTTTGTCAGGATGATGTCCGAGCCAGCGTCTACAAAGCCACGGTGAAGCGCGTGAATTTTCTCCGGTGCGTCAATGTTCCAAAGCTCCGGTGCGTCGCCTGATTGAAGTCCGGCGGCGAAAAGGTTGGTCCCTACGGCTCCATCTGCAAGAAGAAACGGTTTTTCATTGAGGAGCTGTTCAAGTTTATTGGTCATGCCGACACACCGTATTGATTTTCAGTATTTTCGTCATGACATAGGCCGGCATTATTGGCAATGCAAAAGCTCCGCCGTGCTTACGTTCCGCGTCTATCACACGGTGAAGCTCAACTTCGTTATTACACACAGAAATATCAGCTTGTTTCCGGGCCAGAGTCTTTTTTCGGATCATCCGTCTTTTTTGTGCGGGTGGTAGTTGTTTTCTTCGGAGCGGTGGTTTCGTCGGCTTTCTCTGCGACAATAATGACCTCATCCGATTTTTCGACTTCCGGTTCCGGTGGCCACGGTCCGACCGGAAATGGCCGCTCATCACTCTGGTAGGAGAGAAAGGCAACCAGTTGTTTGTTGTATTCCGCCAATGCGCCGCCGAAAGACTGCAGGCGGGTAAACGGAGAGCCGGTTAAAAGAGATTTCAAAAATTGCACGATTGTAATCACAAGAAGTACAATTTCCGCAACCCGGTAGATAATCCCGTACAGGATCAGGTAAATCAGCCGTGTCCAGGTTGATTTCGATTTAACATGGGTTTTAACATCGTCCGTCATCCGTTGCGCCCTTTACTTTATTGAAGTTCAGCTAAATGCCGACGCGAAATATATCAAAGCCAGCGCCGGACCTTCTTCTTATAGTCTAGATATTCACTGCCGAACTTATCTTCAAGGTAGGCCTCTTCGCGGGCAATGACGTAATGGCGAATGATGTAAAGGCAGGCGGGCAGCAGCAGGAGCGCTAGCCAGCTTCCCGCCGCTATCGCCGCACCGACGTAAAAGACCGCCATGGCAAGATAGATTGGATTGCGGGAGTATTTATAGGCGCCGTCCGAAATTATCGTCGTCGTCGGTTTCCACGGCTCAACGTTAGAGCCTGCTGATCTGTGCTTTTGCGCGGCCAAAACCAGATAAACGAAGGAAGCGGCGGCTATTAAAGCGCCTGTAATGGTCAGGTAATTTGCCGCGAGACGCCCCTCAACCCAGGCGGAATTCGCAAGAATGCCAACCGCAAGAAATGTAAAGAAACAAAGGGGCGGTGGAATTCTCACCCCCGCATGATCCGGTTTGGACATGAAAACCTCCCTTTAACGCCAAAAATGTTAGCAGAAATGAGGCCTCATATCCGTGCCCTACATCACAAACAGCAGCTATTGCGGGACATTCTCTGCAAGGTAATCGATGGCGGCTTGGACGCCACCGGAACCATGAGGAATGTCCTGAGCTTTCATACTCATCTCGATCGCGCTGAGTGTTCCCATCAACATCGGGGCGTTGATGTGTCCCATATGCGCAATTCGAAGAGCTTTGCCCGAGAGTTGCGAGATTCCGACACCAACGACAACCCCACATTTTTCACTACAGTATTTATGAACGGCGTCGAGAGATTTATCGTTGGCAGCGAGGACAGTCGTGACCGAATTTGCACGTTCCGCCGGATTTAGGATATTGAACGAGAACTCTCCTCCTTCAGACCATTTTTTGACGGCCATGCGTGTCGCTTCAGCGAGGAGTTGATGGCGCAGGAATATTGCCTCCAACCCTTCCGCTTTGATCATTTCGAATGCTTTTTGAAGGCCGAACAACATGTGAACCGGCGGGGTGCCTGCATAATTCTGGTAGTGCTCCGGCCCCAGGCGGCTGGTCCAGTCCCAATAAGCCGTGCGAAGGTTTGCCGTTTCATGACGGGCCAGCGCCTTTTTGTTGGCGATGACAAAGCTGATGCCCGGGGACATCATCAGGCCTTTCTGGCAAGCCGTAACGGTTACATCAACACCCCACTCATCCATGCGGAAATCCATCGTGCCGAGAGAGGCAATTGTATCGACCATGAATAACGCGTCATGGCCGACATTATCGATTGCACGGCGGATCGCCGATATGTCATTTACAACACTTGTAGCAGTGTCGACCTGGACAACCAGCACGGCTTTGATGTCACCGCTCTTGTCTTCTTTCAACCTTGCCTCCAGGGCATCCACATTGACCGCCCTCTGCCAGCTGCCCGGTAATATCTCAACGTCAAGACCCATCGTGCCGCCAGTCTGGCCCCAGCCAACGGCAAAGGACCCGCTTTCAAGCACAAGGACCTTGTCGCCCCGGTTCAGTACATTGCTGAGTGCCGCTTCCCATGCGCCATGACCGTTGGCGATGTAGATAAATGGTGTTCCGTCTGATTTGCTGATCATGCGAAGGCCATCTTTTATCGCTGCCGTCACATCAACCAGTTCACCTTTGCGAATATCTATTGCAGGACGGTGCATAGCCGCCAGAACTTCATCGGGAACCGTTGTCGGGCCCGGAATGCTCAAAAATTGTCGTCCGTTCTTGACACTCATGACGATATTTTCCTCATGCTGCGATCTTTCATATATAGAGACTTTATCCGCTTTTTCCGGGGTGGCAACGGCATTTCCCCGGATCTTATATTAATCAGTTTTTTTGGTGCCACGCTTTCGGCTTTCCCTCACGACGGTACTGTAAAGTTGTTTACTAGATGATCCCAGGCTGCCAAGAGGCAGGAATACTGCTTTTTTGTCCCCTGCGGGGCGCTGTAATACACGAATTATAGTGAAACCGGCGAGAAATAGAGTGCAGCCGATGACATAGTAAAACAAACCATATGGCCCTACCCGGCCCATTATCTGCGACGCCAGTATCGGGCCGATGCTCGCACCCGTTCCGTAAGCAAGCAATAATCCTGCTGACACCTGGACAAGGCGGTTCTGATCTGCAAGGTCGTTTACCTGGGCGGATGACATTGGATAGATCGTATAACAGAATCCGCCATACAGGAGACAAAACGCAAACAACGCGATGACATGATGACCGGCGGCGGCCCAGACGATTCCGCCACTTATCAGTGCTGTTGCCAGGGCGGAACTGATCAGGATCGTCCGTCGGTCGAAATGGTCAGACAGTCGGCCAACCGGAAATTGCAGCAACATGCCGCCGAGCAATATACTCGCCATAAAAGTTGATATCTGTCCAAGACTGAGCCCTATTGAAGTGGCAAAAATCGGCCCCATGCTATTGATGGCCGAATTTGTCAGTCCCGCAATTAACGTACCGGCGACCCCTACCGGTGAAATTTTGATAAGATCGCGAAATTTCATGCGCTCCGGTGCGGATGGCCGGGGAACAGTAGCACGGGTCAGGAGAATGGGAACCAAGGCAATGGAAAAGATAATTGATGCAACGGAGAAAAGCTGGAATCCGTCGGGATTTGCAATGGTGATAAGGAACTGGCCGGAGCCAGCCCCAAGGTAATTTGTTATCATATAGAGCGAGAGAACGCGCCCCCTGGTGGCGTTGGTGGACCGCTCATTGAGCCAACTTTCGACGATCATGACCATCCCGGCCATACAGAAACCAGTGACCGCGCGCAGTGTGAACCATGCGACAGGATCAATTATCAGGACATGGGCAAGAACCGCAACCGACATTATGGAAGCGAAGGCCGCGAATGACCTGATATGCCCGGCACTGGCGACCACCCGGACCGCGTATAATGCGCCCAACAGCATTCCGATGAAAAAGCCGGCCATAATTACACCGGTCACTTCCGTCGAAAAGCCTTCAAGCTTGCTACGCAATCCAAGCAGGGTACCAAACATGGCATTCGCAACCATCAGGAGGCCATAGCTTGCCAAGAGAGAAGCGACGGATTTGATTGAATTCCACATTCCGGATCAGGAGCCCGGAAGTGTTTTAGATGTCCGCACGGTCCAGATCATCGCGGCGAGAGACAAGGCTCCCAAACAGGCAAACCCGGCAATCAGGGGCAACACCGTTCCATCATAAAATTGAGCAATCAGCGTGCCCAGTCCCATGGAAACGAAAGTCGTGATGGAACCAATGACGGCTGCGGCGACGCCGGCAATATGACCGAGAGGCTCCATCGCCATGGCATTGAAATTCCCGAACAGGATTCCAATGCAGAAAAAGGCAATCATAAAGAAACTGACAAGTGTCCAAAGTGGGGGGTGGCCAATTGTTATATAAGTAAAGACCAGAAAGAGGAAGGATATGCTAGTGAGAATAATAAGGGCAATATATGACAGTTGCCGCATCCCGAAACGCATAACAAGCCGAGCGTTGACAAAAGAGGCGGCCCCAATGGCCAGTGCAAGGACACCAAAATACACAGCGAACATCTCGCCGACACCGTACTGGTCCTGAAAAATTTGCTGGGACATTGTAAGATACCCCAAAAAAGCGCTGAAAATAAATCCACCGACCATCGTAAAGCCAAATGCGGCTCGGGTATAGATTACTTCTTTCACGGCACGCCAGATCCTGCGGAGTGAAAATGGCGCACGCTTTTCAGGAACCAAGGTTTCTTCCTGCCGCAAACCGAACCAAAGTAAGGTTGCAAAACCCAACATAAAAAGCGTTACGAAAATCATTCGCCATTCAGCAAAAAACAAAATTCCCTGTCCGACAGCGGGGGCCAATATCGGCACCAGAATGAAAACCGTCATGACGAGAGAGACAAATCTCGCCATTTCCCGTCCTTCATACTGATCACGAATGAGCGCAAGGGAGACAATGCGGGGTGAGGCGACGCCCAGTCCCTGCAAAAACCTTCCTATCAACATTACGGTGAAGTTCTCCGCGAAGATCGACAAAAGGCATCCCACAAGGAACAGTCCAAAGCCAAAGTAAATTGCCGGTTTGCGGCCTGTGCTATCGGAGATCGGTCCGTAAAATAATTGTCCGACCGCTAGCCCAAGGAAGACTGCGGATATAACATATTGTCGATCATTCGGGCTGTTTGCTTGTAGATCCTGACTGATGGGAAGCAGGGCGGGCAACATGACATCTATCGACAGCGCCACCATAGAAATCATCATCGCAAGCAGGACGACCTGTTCTACAAACCCGAGTTTTGTGGAGGACGAGGTCATGGCCCAATTCAGCTCCCGCATTTTGGTGACATTGAGAAATAAAGCCAGAAGAACTACGGTGCCTTTCCGACCCGGACCTACGGCTTGGTTAATCCGCCCTATAGTATAATTCCTGCCGGATAGAGCAAGTTGTTTATCGTCAAACAAAAAAGCAAATATTTCCGTTTCGCTCGCGGTAAATACTGGAGTAAGATTTTGTTATGCTGAGCGAGAGATTCCGCATTACAAAATAAATAACAGGGAAACAGCATGAGCCCACTAGAAAGTAACAGGCCGCTCAGCGGTATGGATGCCTTGCTGGCGCGCACGCCGTTTTTTTATGGCTGGGCCGTGGTGGCGATTGTTTTTATTACGATGGGAATCGGGGTTAATGTACGAACCTCCTTCTCCTTGCTTTTTCCGGCAATCCTGAATGAATACGGCTGGGATCGGGCAACGACAGCTGCGACATTTTCAATCGGATTTGCGATCGGGGCAATGCTGGCACCAGTTGTAGGCAAGCTTCTTGAGTTTGTTGCGCCGAGGTATCTTTTGTCAATTTCGGCGATTTTGGTCAGTCTCGGCTTTATTCTTTCCACATATGCGACGCAGCCCTGGCATTTTTATCTCACTCTGGGTGTGTTGATGGTCGGCACCGGCATTGTTCTCACCTACGTGGGGCAGTCAATGTTCCTGCCCAACTGGTTTCAGCGTCGTCGCGGACTTGCGGTGGGCGTTGCTTTCTCGGGTGTCGGGATCGGGTCGATTATTCTGATGCCGTTGATACAGGAAACCATTTCCGCCGAGGGGTGGCGGGACGCCTGCTGGCTAATGGCCGGACTGCTGCTGGTAATCGTGCTGCCGATGAATTTTTTCCTTCAACGCAAGGAGCCTGCCGATATTGGCCTGTACCCGGACGGGGACGCGGCACCGGACAAGGAAATGACTCGTGGCCAACAGACGGCGGCGGATCCTGTCGTTGACGTTGAATGGGTGAATACAGACTGGACCTTGCGTAAGGCAATCAAGACAGGCACATTCTGGTGGCTGGCGTTGGCATGCTCTACTGCACTTTACGTTTGGTATGCCGTGCAAGTGCATCAGACAAAATACCTAATTGAAATTGGTTTTTCCGAATTGGAGGCGGCATCTGCGCTGGGACTTGTCGGCTTTGCCGGCGTGATTGGGCAGATTTATCTGGGCAATCTTTCCGATCGTATCGGCCGTGAATGGGTCTGGTCTCTTTCCACCGCAGGATTTTTGCTGAGCTGTGTTTTACTGCTGGTGATGGAGCACGTACCGAGTGCGACCATGATGTATGCCATGGTTATACTGCAAGGGGGCCTTGGCTATGGGATTGCCACGGTTTTCGGATCCATGCCCGCCGATCTTTTTCAGGGACGGGGATATGGTATCATCTTCGGTACGCTCGGTACGCTGGCTCTTGTTGGCGGGGCTGTAGGACCATGGTTGACGGGATATTTTTATGATGAGGGCGGGAACTACCATCTGGCCTTTTATGTAGTTATTGCCATGTCAGTTTTGTCAATACTGTCTGTCTGGCTTGCCGCGCCGCGCAAACGCAGGTTGGTTGCGGGACAGGCTCGAAAACGGGCGATGAGGGCGATGTTGAAATAATAAAAACATAAAATTTGGGATGATAAATGGCTGATAAGGATAAGATCGCTCTTGTTACCGGAGCAGGGGCCGGAATTGGACGTGCAGTATCATTGATGCTGCTGAAAAATGGCTACAAAGTGGTTCTTGCCGGTCGTCACCGCAAGACGTTGCAGGAAACGCTGGACCTAGCAGAGAATAATGCGGAAAACGGTCGGGTTGTGCCAACGGATGTGAGTGATCCGGCTGCTGTCGATGCCCTGTTCGCAGCGATCCGGTCTGCTTTCGGGCGGCTCGATCTTCTATTCAACAATGCCGGGATTGGGGCACCGCCCGTGCCACCGGATGAACTGGCGATCGATGCCTGGCAGAACGTTGTCAATACAAACCTCAACGGATCGTTCTATTGCGCCCGTGCCGCCTTCGGGTTGATGCGCGAGCAAAGACCGATGGGCGGGCGTATCATCAATAACGGATCGATTTCCGCGCATGTTCCCCGGCCCTATAGTATTGCCTATACCTCGACCAAGCACGCGATAACCGGCCTGACCAGGTCTCTGTCACTCGATGGGCGGGCGTTTGACATTGCCTGCGGGCAAATCGATATCGGAAATGCGGAGACACCCATGACAGCCGTTATAAAGAAGGGGGTTCCGCAGGCAAATCTTGAAAAGGCGCCGGAACCTGTCATGAATGTGGAAAATGTGGCGTCGGCTGTTCTCTACATGGATAGTCTCAGTCTTGAGGCGAATGTCCAGTTCATGACGATAATGGCGACCAAGATGCCGTTTATCGGACGTGGATAGGGCAGGACTTACAATCTGGATATGGATGCCTATATCTAACCGATCGTTCCAATATTAAGGAGAAGGAAAGTAGGGTTTATTATGTCCAAATCACGTACCGTTACCCGTGTCATCCTCTCGACAGAAGCCTCGGATGGGGCCGGTGTAAAGCTCCGTCGGTCAATCGGGACAGGCCAGATTTCAGAGCTGGATCCATTTTTGCTGCTGGATAACTTCGGCACGGAAAATCCTGATGACTATATCGCCGGGTTTCCGTCTCATCCGCATCGCGGCTTTGAAACCGTGACATACATGATCGCGGGTCAGATGCGGCACAAGGATTCTACGGGCGCGGAAGGAATTCTTGGACCCGGCAGTGTCCAGTGGATGACGGCCGGTCGCGGTATTGTGCATTCGGAAATGCCGGAGCAGAAAGAAGGCCGTATGAGCGGATTCCAGCTCTGGGTAAACCTGCCGGCGAAGGACAAAATGTGCCCTCCTCGCTATCAGAATATTGATCCGGAAGATGTGCCTGAAGTGGATCTTGGTCGCGTGCATGTCCGTGTGCTTGCGGGTAAGGTTGACGGTCCTGACGGTGTCGTCGATGGGCCGGTTACAGGTGTCGCGACGGACCCGACCTATATTGATATAACGCTTTCACCCGGTGGTAGCTATGAGCATTTGATTCCTGAAGGTCATACGGCATTTGCCTATGTTTTCGAAGGGTCGGTCGATGTCGGTGGCAAGGCCATCGACCAGCACCATCTTGCGATCCTCTCTGATGGTGATCGTGTTCGACTGGCGAGCGAGGCTGGCGGACGGGCAATTCTGGTTGCCGGACGACCCATAGGCGAGCCGGTTGCGCGGTATGGACCTTTCGTGATGAACAGCTTTGATGAAATTCAGCAGGCTGTTCAGGACTTTCAGACCGGTAACTTTTAAGCCTGCTTGATTGGCGCGGCAAAGCCCGATAGGATTTTGCCGCGCATAATTGTCACCTTGAGAATGACGAAAAGGACAGCAACCGATGACCGTCGATATTTCCTCGCCGATAACCCTTCCCTGTGGCGTAACCGTGAAAAACCGGATTGCCAAAGCACCGATGACGGAGGGGCTGGCGGATTCCATGAACCGGGCGACTGAACGCCATGTCAGGCTCTATCGCAAATGGGCGGAGGGTGGCGCGGGTATTCTTGTGACCGGCAACGTTCAGGTTGATCGCCGGTTTCTGGAGCGGCCGGGCAATGTCGTTATTGATCAGAATGGTGGACTGGAAGAGTTGCGCGCCTTTGCCACGGCGGGAACGGTCAACAATACGCTACTTTTCATGCAAATTGGCCATGCCGGTCGTCAGACGCCCCGGCGAGTGAATCCGCGCCCTGTGGCGCCATCAGAAATTTCCATGACATTACCCGACAGCGCGTTTGGGGCACCCCGAGCGCTGACATCTGAAGAAGTGGAGGATGTTATCCAGCGGTTCATTCATGTAGCGAGGATCGCTAAGGAAACCGGCTTTTCTGGCGTGCAGATTCATGGCGCGCATGGATATCTGATTTCCGAGTTTCTCTCGCCCTTGGCTAATCAGCGTGAGGATAAATGGGGTGGAAGCCTTGAAAACCGGGCGCGTTTGCTGCGTGAAGCGGTGCAGGGTATCCGCGCTGCTGTTGGTAAGGAATATCCAATCTCTGTGAAGCTGAATTCTTCGGATTTCCAAAAAGGCGGTTTTAGCCATGAAGATTGTCTGCAGGTTGTCAAATGGCTGGAAGAAGACACTGTCGATCTTCTTGAAATATCTGGAGGGAATTACGAAAATCCGGCTATGATGATCGGCGCGCGCGGCACGGATGAAGTCCGAAGCACGACCGTCGCACGGGAAGCCTATTTCATGGGTTATGCAAAAAGTATCCGCGACGCAACCAGTATTCCGTTAATGGTAACGGGGGGTTTCCGCAGCCGAAATGCCATGGATGCTGCCCTTGAAGAAGGGGATATTGATATTATCGGAATTGGCCGACCTCTCTGCGTGGATACAGACGCGCCCAACCAGTTGTTGGCGGCGGCGAACAGCACGGCGATTGCCTATGAACAACAGATCAAGCCCTCAAAGGCTGCGCTTGGCTGGTTCTGCTTGAATATCATCCGAATTGCCGATGGTCTTGAACCGGATCGCAATATGAGCGGAGAGACGGCAATTGCCGACTATTTGGAGAATGAAGAGAAAACGGCCTCCGCTCTTGAGGGGCGAATTATCTAACGAGCAAAATCGTCAGAAATTGATCACTATCAATGCGGCGCTAAATTTATTAGATAAGCTGAATGTTCCAATTCATGAGGGAAGAGGTATGTTTGACAAACCGTCTTTGATTACACGTATTGCCGTTGGGAAGATTATCGGTTTTATCGTTGGGCTTATCGCATTTGTTCTTCTGCCCTATGTCTGGCCCGAAGGCGACCTCATGCTGAGGTTCGGTGTCCTGTTCTGGTACATTACGTTGGGCGCCATCATCGGGGCGTTCGGTGTGTTGACCTGGAACCCGGTGCTTCGCCTTCCCATGCCGTGGTGGTTCCGCGCTCCCCTTGTCGGCGGATGGATGAATTTTGTGCTGACGCTCTTTGTCTACGATACTTTTGCGCAAATGATGCTGGATATCTTCGGTCCTGATTTTCCCCTTACTTCCCCGTTTTGGTTCGTGCTGGAAGGGGCGCTGGTCGGACTTGTCATAGGCTTCTTCGCAACCAGATTTGGCGGAGAGGGTAAAGCCGCGGTTCCTGAGGCGCCGTCTTAGTCAAAGGGCTGCTAGTGGAAGTATAAACCGGGTGTGTCGGTCAGCTCTGTTTGATAATTTGCCCCTCGACGGCTTCCAGCCGGTCTTTGCCGAAATACATTTCATTGCCAACAAAGAACATCGGTGCCCCGAAACATCCGCGTTCGACAGAGGAATTCGTATTGTTGATGAGGGCGTCCTTGATCTCCTGATCCTGCGCGCGCGCCATGATTTTTTCCGCCTCGAGGCCGGCCTCGTTTAAGACGTCCTGAATAATGGCGGGGTCGTCCATTTTCTTGCCATCTTCCCACATGGCCGTGAAAACAGTGTCAATATATTGATCCACGCAGCCTTCCTTTTCAGCAGCAAGAGCCCCGCGCATGATCTGCACGGTATTTACCGGGAAATTGGGGTTCATTTTGAATTTTGTCAGGTTATGCTCTTCGATGAACCGCTTGGTTTCAAGGCGCATATAATCCATTTTGAGCGGAATCTCCCGGAACTGTTCCATCGGAGATTTGTTGTTGGTCAGCTTGAAAACGCCGCCAAGCAAAATGGGGAAGTATGTGAATTTAACGCCTGTGCGCTTTTCAATCTCGGGAATGACAAGATGCGAAAAGTAGCAATTTGGGCTGCCGAAATCATAATGAAACTCCACTTGCATTGTCATTTCTTCTTTCCTTTGTTTATTTTTGCTCTGTCAATGATATTGTAAAATCTGGATCTTGTCTCGAAGACAGACAGGCGCGGTTTCAGATTAATTTTAAACAAACAATAACAATAGCACACGGGAAACAGCAAGATGAATGACATGTCCGATGGAAGAGCGGCCTTCAGCCAGATGACAGAAGGCACGGCCGCAGATTACAAAATAATCTCAAAAAGTTTCAAGGCTTACTCTGCAGAGTTGCCGGACCGTGTGCTGGCACACCTCAAATTGCTGGAAGGCGATTTTGGAGGGTTTCCCGTAGACCGGCTGGAACACTCACTGCAATCGGCAACCCTTGCGCATAAAGATGGACAGGACGAGGAATACGTCGTTGCGGCACTTCTCCACGATATAGGGGACACCCTTGGTAGTTTTAATCATGCAGATATCGGAGCAGCAATACTCAAGCCATTCGTTTCTGAAAAGCTGCATTGGGTTCTTGAAAATCATGGTATTTTTCAGGGGTATTATTTCTTCCATCATATTGGGCTTGACCGGGACATGCGTGAGAAGTTCCGGGGCCATGATCATTTCGAGGACTGTGCGCATTTCTGTGAGGCCTATGATCAGGCGGCCTTTGATAAAGACTTCAAGTCAGCACCGCTTTCGTTTTTTGAGCCTATGGTTCGCCGGGTCATGGCGGCGCCAAAACAGTCTATTTATGTAATGGAATAACGAGATCTGCTTGACATAGGGGGCGCTATACCTTGGTGGCAATCGCCGTGGGGGTCTGTTGCTGACGACTGACCTGTAGCTCCCGATGGGAAATATAGGTAGCCGCGCCGATAATCACTGCCCCGCCTATCATGACATAAGGATCGAGAGGTTCGCCGAATGCGAGCACACCCAGAATAGCCGCCCAGATTAATTGCAGGAAGCCGAGAGGCTGAGTGACAGTTATCGGCGCTGCCTGGAAAGCCCGGGTTAATGTATAATGTGCAGCTGTTGCAATGACAGCGGCGAGGGTAAGCCACAGCAATTCTTCCAGCGTCGGGTTTCGCCATTGAAATATGGCACCCGGCAATAAGGCGATTGTGCAAGCTATCGTTAACATGCCAACAATTACCGAGGAATCTTGTGTTTCCGTCAGTTTTTTGGCAAGAATGAAGGAAATGGCAAAAAGCGGTGCAGCACAAAGCTGTGCCATCTGACCCAGATTTATTTCCTGAAATCCGGGCCGGAGAATAATCAATGCACCGATAAAGCCGCAGATTACCCCGCCAATCCTGCGAAACTGAAGTCTCTCCCCCAAAAACAGGGCTGCGCCGATGGTAACGAAAATAGGGGCGACATATCCGATCGCCGTCACTTCCGCGATTGGAATACGAGCCATGGCATAAAACCAGAGAATAACACCGCCTGCATGTACAATCCCCCGTAATGTGTAAAAGCCTGTTTCGCGTTTACTCAGCCTGCCCGGCCAGTGCCGGATGACCATGGGAAGGATCATAAGTGATCCAAGGAAATAACGGATGAAGGCCGCCTCAACAGCGGGCAGCCCGGATCCCAGATGCCGGATAATACCGGTCATGCCAACGAAAAGGATGCTCGACAGCACCATCCAGGCAATACCTTGAAGGGTTTTACTGTTTTGAAGCGCCGCAGGGAGGGGCATGGGCGAATCTTTTCTTGTTATTATTTGGTCGATTGGAAATAAGAATGGTTCCAATCGAAACTATATGAGGGGCATTCTAATTCGCCTATCGCTTTTATGCTACTTTAATTACAAGCGACCTCTCCTGCTAGCAATTGCGATTAGTGATCGAGAATGCCCTGATGTGCTTGGTCTCCCCATAATTCAACGATCTTGGCATCGCGACCACAGGAAAAGCGATAGAATTTATATCGAATTGGATTTTTGTTGTAATAATCCTGATGATATTCCTCCGCCGGATAGAATTTGGACGCGTCGCGAATTTCGGTGACGATCGGCTTTTTCAAGACGCCTGACTCATTGAGCGCGGCCTTTGAAGATTGCGCGGTTTCCTTTTGAGCATCGGTAGTTGCGAAAATTGCCGTTTTGTAACTTTCCCCCCGATCACAAAATTGTCCGCCATCATCGGTTGGATCAACACTCCGCCAGAAAACGTCAAGAATGTTTGAATAGGATGTCTTGTCGGGATCAAAGACAATCTTAACGGCTTCTATATTTCCCGTTCCGCCCGCGGAGACGGCTTTATAGGTAGGGTTTGGGGTCTCACCGCCGATATAGCCGGATGTTGTGGAAATGACGCCGGGCACATGATCATAATCGGACTCAACGCACCAGAAGCAACCACCTGCCAAAATTGCCGTTTCCTCCGCGGCAACGGCCCGGGACGAATATCCTAGGAGACCAAAACCCAATATGGTCATTGCCATGCAAGAAAAAACTAAGGTTTTTATGTATCTGCGCATCCGGAATTCTCCGTTTCACTGCTTTCATCATGTCTGAAAACTAGCGACTATCTACGTGAATACCAATGCCACTCGCGGAAAGTTGATATCACAACATCGTCAGTTGTCTCACACCGTGAAGGAATTTTAACGCATTCTCGTTCAGACGCCGCCGATCAACGGTGCAACTCTCATTCTGTTGCCGCCGAGCTAACCGATCTTCCAGACTTATGTTTTTCTTTGTAGGGGCAGCAATATTTTCAGTCGGCGTATCCGGGCAGCTGTCGGTCCAGCTTTCGCAAGAGAGCTTTCCACGCCATTCCCGATACAGCAGTGAGACCATTTTCACCTTGACCTGCTGTTACCTGCATTACCGCATCGGAAGGATAGTGAAGCTTCTCGCCGCCTGCCAGGCTGGCAACCTGCATTTCGCAGGCGCGCTCGAGAAAATACATTCCCAAGAAAGCGTCGGCAACGGTCTCTCCAAGCGCAAGGGTGCCGTGGTTCCAGAGCAGCATCAGCTTTTTACCCCCTAGATCCTTTTGCAGGCGTGGACGCTCCTCATGATTGAGGGCAATGCCTTCATACTCATGATAGGCAAGCTGTTCACGGATTACCAAAGCCGTTTGATTGAGGGGCATAAGCCCCTCTTCCTGAGTGGCAACGGCCGTGCCAGCAGCAGTGTGCAAATGTATGACACATGCCGCATCGTGGCGGACTTCATGGACAGCCGAGTGAATTGTAAAGCCAGCCGGGTTCACCTTATACTCACTTTCCCCGACAATTTCCCCGTTCATATCGACTTTGACAAGAGAGGACGCTGTAATTTCTTCGAACATCATGCCATAGGGATTAATGAGGAAATGGTTGTCTTCTCCCGGAAGCCGGGCAGAGATGTGAGTGAAAATAAGATCGTCCCAGCCATAGAGTGCGACGAGGCGATAGGCGGCGGCCAAATCGACCCGGACTTGCCACTCTGTCTCGCTGTATTGTTCATGTGATGACGGTTCTTTTAGTGTTGTTAAGCTCATCTTGATCTCCTGTTAGTGATTTTTGGCAAGAGTTCGAGTGCGGGGAATCGAAAAACTGCGCTAAAACGAATGCACTGGTATTATTTTTCTTAAATCAGTTTAGCGGAATTTTACTGCCTAGGGAAAAGCTCTTTCTGAATAGCCTAGTATAACTCATCGTTAATATTTTTACGGTAACTATGGCAAGGCCATTACAATTATTGAGGGGCTATGCAGGCTGATGTACCAGAAGATGAAAAAATTTACGAAGTATTTCGTTAGAAAAAACAAGGCTGTAAAAGAAAAGGGTGAGGCTTCTTTTTCGAAATTTGGAATTGGACCGAGACTTATCGCATCATTTTCGGTAGTGGCAGCATTAACCGTGGCGATATCGATTGTGAGCTGGGTCAGCCTGGGAACACTTACATCATCTAAAAAAGAACTGATCGATCAGAAGGTTCCGGCGATCACTCTTGCTTTGAAGCTTGCGAACGAAATTACGGCTTTTATAGCTGCGGCTCCGCAACTAAGTAATGCTAAGAGTGAAGCGGAGAGAAATCAAAGCTACAAAGGGATCACCAATGCCGCCAGTAAAACGAGCGAACAGCTGAAAATATTACAGCAGTATATGGTTGGAAATGAATCGCTTCAGAAAATTGACGTCGGCCTTACCAATATCCAGAAGAACCTGGAGCGTTTGAACGAGCAGGTTCAAATGCGTATTGAATATGCAAATATGTTAAATTCGACCGCGCCGCGGCTTTCCGTAGCACGCGACATATTGGATACTGGATTGAACACGTTTTTACTTCCGTTGCGCATACAAGTCATCGAAAACTCGGAACAATGGAAAGAAATCCTTTCAAATTCGGTAGACCAGGCGCTTACAGGCGTAAGACCGGAGTATGATACGTCAGAGCTTTCTTCAGGGCCTTCTAATGTTTTGCGCTTTCAGGAAGAAGTTTTCACTTTCAAGAGCAGTGGATATCAGATGCTGAGTCTTCTGACTGAAGGCTTGCAGGCAAATGATGTTGATTCTGTCACAGACTTGGAAGCAGTGTTTCTCTCTTCAATTTCATCTATGGGAACACCGCTTTCCGCGATCGAAAGTGAGACATCCAAAGCTCGCACAAAGGAATTGTCTGAACTTTTCAATGATTTCCTCGCCATGGGTGTAGAGGGTAACACAGATAGTTCGGTGAATATTTTTAAAACTCGCATTCAGGAGCTTGAGGCTGCGGCCGCCGCTCAGGGTATTGTAAGCGAAAGCCGGTTTCTCGCCGGGATTCTTGTAAAGAATGTAAATACTTTCACTCAAGAAGTGCAGGAATCTCTTGGCATCGCAGCCGAGAAAAGCGAAGCACTTTCCAATAACACGAAGATGGCGTTGATTGTCTGCGCAGTAGTTTCGTTAATCGTGACAATAGCTATCGGCTGGCTCTATGTCCGGCGTAATATCATCCGCCGCATGATGCTTTTGGTGGCGTCGGCGCAACGGCTTTCTGAAGGGGATCTGACGTCAAGCATATATCGTGACGGTTCAGATGAAATTGCTCGTCTCGGGCATGCTCTGGTCGGGTTTCGCGATACTGCGCGGGAAGCGAATGAAGCGCGACTGGAAGCTGATGAACAGCGTAAAATACGCGAAGAAGAAAAGGCAAAGCAGGAAGAAGCGCAGCGTCAGGCTGAAAAATCCGCACAGGAAGACCGTGAACGTGTTGAGCGTGAAGCCACAGAAACAAAAAACAGAGAAAGAAATCAACTTGCTGATACCTTTGAGGGCAGTGTAAAGCATATGGTCGAGAAATTCGCTGCTGCGACGGCTGAAATGAACGGAATGTCAGTATCGATGACAAGTTCGGCGGAAGATACGACGCAGCGATCTGCAACGGTTGCATCTGCTTCCGACCTCGCTACGTCCAGCGTGAACTCCGTGGCGGCGGCAACCGAGGAGCTGACCTCGTCCATCAATGAGATTAGCCGACAGGTTAATCAGGCAGCGAATATCGCTGGTGACGCCGTATCCGAGGCCGAACGGACGAATATAATGGTCACGTCCCTGAATGAAGCCGCCGCTAAGATTGGTGATGTTGTGGGTCTTATCAATGATATAGCGGGTCAAACCAACTTGCTGGCATTGAATGCCACAATTGAAGCGGCCCGCGCCGGAGACGCGGGTAAGGGTTTCGCCGTCGTCGCGAGTGAAGTAAAGAACCTCGCGGCCCAGACGGCTAAAGCGACGGAAGAAATCACTGAGCAGATCAGAGCCGTTCAGGAAGAAACCGGAAATGCTGTTGGAGCAATTGGCGGCATTACAACCACGATTAGCAAAATCAACGAGATAGCAACATCAATTTCTGCTGCAGTAGAAGAGCAGGGGGCGGCTACCGGCGAGATAAGCCGGAGTGTTCAACAGGCCGCAGAAGGATCGCAGGAAGTATCTCAGAATATCAGTTCCGTCAGAGATGCCGCAGAATCCACCGGGAAAACAGCGCTTCAGGTGCAAGAAGTC
>TARA_R110001606_G_scaffold88448_4_pt1 | contig 20608 bp, 35 predicted proteins | sample TARA_R110001606 | Tara Oceans TARA_R110001606 (sample SAMEA4398315) | marine metagenome | biome: Polar Biome; feature: [SRF] surface water layer (ENVO:00010504); material: water (ENVO:00002006), including particulate matter (ENVO:01000060) such as... | depth 5 m | reverse complement strand
AAGGATTTGCTCGGAGTTTTAAAGGACTAATTATGGCTAAGAAAAACGACAAAAAAGATCTACTTGCATTCCTACAAGGTAGATATGGATTAAACAATCCTGGCGAAGACGAAGTAACCTCATCCGACATTAAAGCTCTAAATCTAAACAATCCGGGATCTTTTACTAATTATTATGAAGATGATGAAGATGATGAAGAATTAGATGAATGGTGTGGATTCTCCGATTTAGATGAGATGGTTATTACAGATGAATCAGAAGATGATATTTTAGAGCAATCTGAATTAGATGAAATTGGTTTATTCTCAGAACGTGTAAAGCGTACTAAAGTCATTCGTAAAGGTAAACGGGTAATTAAGTGGAAAACTAATAGGCCTGGTTTTAGAGTAACTAATACTGGTGGTCGTGTTAGAGAAGTTAAAATGGGCCCAAGAGAGCGTATGCAACGCAAACGTCAGCAACGTATTGGTGCAAGAAAAAGAAAACGTACATCACGTATTTCGCAACTTAAAAGAAAGCGTTCGATACGTAGGAGAACATTCTAATGGAATTTACAGAATTTTTAAATATTAAACTAGAAGAAGCTGCACTTAATAACTGGCAATCCCATTTAACAGAAGCAGTTGCTAACTTAGAAAAAGCGAGTGCTTTAGCAAAAGACGATAAATCATTAATGCTTGCTATTAAAGACTTAGCTAAGAGTGTCAGAGCAGATACAGATAAACTTAAAAAGAGAGCTAAGTAATGAGATTTAAAGAATTTTTAGTTGAAAGCAGAGATTCTAACTCATTCTATAAATTAGATAAAATTATTAACTCTAAAGAAGTTAAGTCTGCCTGGTCAGAATTTACTGATGGTGATCGTAAATTAGAAGCAGCTTTAAAACCTGCTAAGGACCTTGTTGACAAGTGGCTTTACAGTAACGCATCTGCAACATCAAGAATAGATATGTTTTATGGTGCTAGAGGTGTAATAGACAAGTTAGTATCTGGTGAAGAATCTGCAACGGGATCTAGAAAGATGCCAGGACAATATACCGGTAGACTTACTAACTATATTAAAACAGCATTAGAGCAATTTAAGAAAGATGAGTATCAAGATAAATTACGCTTCTTACCTGCAGGAGTTAATAAAGCAGATATATCTAAACAGTTAGCTTATTATATATCATCATCTAATGGCAAAGCAACACTCGATTCTATTAAGAAGATTGTTTCGGTTACTAAAGCTTTACACTCAGCTGATGATATAGCACCAGAAAAATCGGGCGGTAAACTATCTGTAGTTCACGGAGATAAAGCATCCAATATTGCGAATGGTGCACACCCACTAAATAAAAAGTTTGCATCTGAATTTGGATCAAAGAATGCCGCAGCCGCATTATTAGCTTCTGCAATTATAAGACGAATGAAGAAATAATATACATAATAAATATATAAACCCTATTAAGGAATATACAATGAAATTTAGAGAATTTTTAAAAGAAGCGGCTGGTAAAAACATTAAAGTCGGATCCAATATAACTTGGAAGAATGATGATGGTGATACTCTTACTGGAGTAATAGCAAAAATGACAAAAGATATGTCAGGTACAAAAGTTTTTAAAATCAAAGCTCGTATCGGTAAAGGGAAAGAGATTCTTACAACATGGCCTGTTGGTGAAATCATGCGTAAAGCTACTATCCAAGAATATGAAAAATATGAAGATTATGATGAAGAAGACGAGTGTGAATGTGATGAAACTAAAGATGAGGATTGTGAGAAGTGTTCTGATAAAGAAGATTCTGACGATGATGATTCTGAAGAAGACTAGTCTTATATAAATAAAGTATTAAAAGGAGATCCATACGATCTCCTTTTTTCTTTTTATATTTCTATTGAAGGAAGTAATTATGTTTGAAATATTTGATGATATACAATTTGAAGAAGAAGCTCATAAATATAAGTTTAAGAGTAGACCTGATCTAACCCCAACTTCAGTAACAACAGTATTAGGTTTTTACGAGAAAGAGTTTGATACTAAGTATTGGGCTAAACGTAAAGCAGAAGACTATAACATTACTGTAGAAGAAGTTATAGCTATGTGGGATAAGAAGAGAGATACCGCTTGTGACAAAGGAACTATCTGTCACTGGTACATGGAGTGTATGCTTTCTAAATATGATTTTAAGTATGCTGAGAAGTATGAGTATGTAAGGCCTCAGTTCAATCATGCTAAATTAATGATGGACCAATACTTAAAGGATTCATCTAAGAAACTAACGCACATTAAATCAGAACTAGTGGTTGGTGATACTGAGTATAATATAACCGGTATGATTGATCAAGTATATATAGATGAGGATGGTAAATACTATCTATTCGATTGGAAGACTAATATCAAGATAGATAAAACTAGTAACTATATGTTAGAAGGTTATCTAAGTAATATTGATTCTAGTAAGCTATCAACATACTCACTTCAGTTACATTTGTATAAGTATCTCATAGAGAAGAATACGGATGTTAAGATTGAAGCGTGTTATATTGTATGGTTTGGTCCAAACGAAATTAATTATAATATATATAAAGTAAAGGACTACGAATACTTAATTCCAGGTCTGATTAAAGATTTTATTAAAAATAAGGAGACCTAATATGGGTTTTATTAATTGGTTATATGAGAGCTCAACAACTGACGCAGCAGGAGCATTAGACTCTATCATTGGTTTCTTAACAAAAGCTAACCGTGATACGAATGGCGATCAGATGTTAACAATGGCTAAAGGTATTAAAGATCATTATGGTAAGAAGAAATCTTTCTCACCTGGTCAAGCATCATGGATCTACAATACATCTAAGGCATTATTTAAGAAGGGATAACTATGAAAGATTTTGCAAGATTCTTAACTGAATCAAAAATCAATAAAGAGTACTTACTTTCTGAGATGGCAATTGAATTCAAACATGCATATGGAATGATACCTAAACATATCAATCTAGATAATTGTATTGATAAAGTAATATCCATATCCGAAGATACCGAGCAAGCATTATATATTGCTAAGGTTTCTTTAACTGAATATGCTGATTACTCTGAAGAGTTATTATCAGAAGTTGCTTTTCTAGCACCTTTAGTGCTTGGAGCGTTGAAACATATCGGTATTGCTGTAGGTACTGAGTTAGCTATCGATGCTGCTAAGTGGTCAAAAGACAAAGTAATGGTTTCGTTAATGAATAACCCTAAGTTTGTAGAAGCTATTAAGAACTTTAATAAGAACAAACCAGAGTATGCTAAGAAGCTTGAGAAAGTTATTGCCTCCGAGATGAAACGTTTTGGAGTTAAAAACACTAGAGCATTTTTCGCAGGTATATTCAAGAAAAAAAGTAAATAATATGGATTGGTTACAATATCTAAAACTTGACGAAACTCTTAGTATGTCTCAACGTAAGACTCTGGCTCGTAAAAGAGCTAAGTCTGCAAAACGTAATTCTAAGAAACTCGCGAATGCTAGAAAGCGCTCCTCTAAACGTAGAGAGCGTGTTGTTTCTCATTCCGATATTGCGGCTAGAGCCAAAAAGCAAGCGATTGTATCCATGAAAAAGAAACTAACTGATAGGTTTGCTGGTGGAATGTCTTGGGATCAAGTTCCAGACACTGTAGTTGTAAAGCTTAATAAATGGAAGACTGGACCTAAGTTCCAGAGATCGGTTAGAAGAAATATAAAAGAACTTAAAGGCGAACTCCGAGATAATAAAGCTAAAATGAAAGATGCTTTACAATTTGTACGGGATTCACTAGAACTAACAGATAATATATCAGAGCTGAATAGTATCAGAATTAAAGGCAACAGTATTGTGGTAACCTTTAGGAATAACTATTTAAAGGACAATCAATTGGATAAAGATTGGTTTGATCAATTCGAAGTTGAAGCAGATCGTATAAACTTAGAAACTGATATGAAAAAGTCTGTTATTAAAAATGACAACAACTTTATTATATGGTCATTCAAATAGGTATGTAAATGAAATTTATTAGTATATATCAAGATATAATTTCTGAAGCAATAGAGTATTACGATCCAAAGTTTATGGGTCAGACTCTTAAAGTTAAAGATAAGTTACCTAAGAAATTAGCAGACATAGCTGGTAAAACATTACTTGTTATTGATAAACCCGCTACAGGTACTAAAGTTATAGAACTAGTTGGTTCAGCATCACACGCTAAGTCTGCGTACGTTATTGACGATAGTGGAATAGTATATAAACTATTCAACCAGTCACCTGCACCATTCTCTATTTACTCCAAAGGTGGTAAAAAAGTTAACCTTGGAGCTAAAGCTGCAAATATACACGAGTCTGCAATATGTCATTTCTTGGTATTGGCACTTAAATCTAAATGGTCATCGCCCGAAGACATAATGGAATATATTAGTAATACTAATGAGTTAGAGATTGCAAATGATCTACAGTCTGGTCAAGATAGATATCAAACTACTAGTGTAGCTAATGAGTCCGCACTATTAGTTAAAGAGGATAGTAGTTGGGCTAAATCAACAGCTGCTATATGTGCAAGACTACTTAAAGAGTTTAAATTCTCATCTTCTACAATCTTTCATAGAGGTTCTGCTTTAACTGACTCTATAGATTCTAAAGGTTTAGATCTATGTAATAAAGCCGGTGCTGGATTTGGTACAAAGAAAGACAAATGGAACCCTTCAGATATATGGGCTATTAATAAAAGCTCTAAGTCTGTTAAAGAGATTCTTAATTCAGTTTCAATCCAAGAGCTTAATAGTATACTAGATAGCAACTTAGAAGTTGGTAAATATAAAGATATCTTTGGTATATCATTAAAGAAGTCTGGTTACCCTAAAGCTAATCTTAAATATATGAACATGGATAATGTAGAATTCCCTAAAGGTCTTAAAGCAGATACTATTGAAACTGGTAAGAATAAACAAAAGGGCATTACTAAGACAACAGATATACATGATACTGGTAATAATATTCAAATACAATTAAGATCTTCTGCAGGTAACAGACTAACAACTATCTCTGGTATAATCGCAGGTAAAGAAGCTCAGCATGGTTCAGTAACAATTACACAGTTATTTAAACATAACAAAGTAACATTCCCTAAACTATCTAAAGACCCTAAGTATTACTTCACAGATATCGGTGAGTCAACACCCCAGTTTTATTCTGAACTACAAAAACTAATCAACGAAGTAATTATGAATGCTAAGCGAATAGGTGTTAATAAGTTAATTGGGTTTATTTTTACGATTAAAAACAAAGCTGACCTAGATAAATTTATGATTTCTACATTACAGAAACATAAAGGTAATACTAATAATGCAACAGCAGCATTATATTCTAAGTTACAAGGTTTGTATCTAGCATCTATAATGAAAGAGGATACATTAGAAGTGGCATACTATACTGCATCAGCACAAAAAACATTTAGTCCAAAATTTGTAAAGGTTGGAGAATAATGAAATTTAAAGACGGTTCTAATATTGATAGTGAAACATACTCAGAGTTATTTGATTAAAGAAAGACATCATGAAATTTAAAAATATATTTGAAAACATGGAATTAAAACCTGTCGTGGGTTACGTGGGACGCTTCCAGCCCTTCCATAAAAACCATTACGATACTTACATGGGCCTTGTAGAAAAGTATGGTAGCGACAACGTATACATTTTAACTTCTGATAAAACGGAAAAAAAGAAATCACCTTTTAATTTTGAAGACAAAGTAAAAGTGATGAATATGTTTGGTATCCCTAAAGATAAGATTATACAAAATAAGATACCTTATATACCATTAGAGTTCCTAAATGGAAATAAAATCCCAGGGGATATGCCATTCATTGCAGCTGTCGGTGAGAAAGATTCTGAACGCCTTAAACATTTTGTTGATTATGAAGGTCCTGTTGAAGGTACACTAACAGGTTGGAAAGACAATGTTCATGAGCGAGCTAAGATACATGCTTACTATGAAGTGACTCCAATGATGACAACTAAGTTTGATAACGAAGTTATATCAGGCACAACTGTACGAGATATATTTAAAGGTAATGATAAAGATAAACAAAAAGAACTATTTAAAGTGTTATATAATAAATACGATAAGAATATGTTTGATTTTATAAAGGGTAAGATCTGGAATCTCTTGAAGATTCCAGACATAAGCCTTTGAAAAAACCAATACTTAAAAAACTAATTGTAGAGCTGCGCGAGCGAATACAAGATTAATTATAATAAAGGATAAGAAAATGGATTTTAAAGATTATATAAACGAGATACGTTCTTATAAGAAGATTGGCAAAACTAAAAATACCGAGGTTGATAAGCTAGTTAAACGTGCGGATGATATTATCAAACAAGCAGAATCAAAATTAGATGATGCTTATGGTAAATATACAGCATTACGTAATGTAATTGTTTTCCAAGGTAATAAAGGTGAATATGATACCGGTATGATCAAAAGTTTCCTAGATAACCTTGAAGATGCAGTTAAGTAGTTTACTAAATATAAGTTAGATTTTAAAAAGGGTTCCCCACGGAATCCTTTTTTATTTTATATTGTTATAATATTGAAAGAGGTTAATTATGTTTAAAGACGAAGGCAAGGTTTCTGCTGGGATTTTATTATACCGTAAGAATAAAGTTTTCTTGGTTCATCTAGGTGGGCCAAAGTTTGAAAGATATGATTATGGATACTGGGGTATTCCTAAAGGTATTGTGGAACCTGGTGAAGACCTAAAGGAAACTGCTATACGAGAGTTTAGAGAAGAAACAGGTATACATTTCGATATTAATCCAGATCACTTACATGACATTGGTAATATAACAACAGCACGTGGTAAAACAGTTAATGCTTTCATATTAGAAGGATTAGGTACTGAAAAATTTATGGGTAGCAATACTTGTATGACAGAATGGCCACTAAATTCAGGTAAGATGATAGAGATACCTGAATGCGATAAAGGAGAATGGTTTAACTTACAACAAGCACACTATAAAATAAATGTTAAACAACGCACATTCTTATCTAAGTTAAAAAAATTAATAGAACAGGAACAATAATGGGCGGTAATGTATTTAAAGATAAGACCTCTTCAATTAAAAGAGAATATATAAATCCCACACTCAATAAGTACTTTAAGGAGATGATTAAAGTCTTTCCTAATAAGACTGCACTATTTAGTACTAAACATATGGTTCCTGTTGGTTCTGTTGGTAAGAAGGCAATCAGTGGTGATATTGATTTAGCTATAGATTATAAGTCTATATTAGACAAAGACATGTCTGATGCATCAATTAAAGAATGGGGTATTGATCATGACCTAGTTACTGCACGTTATGAGAAGATAGCAAAGCGAGCTAGAACAGCAACACATACCCAGTTACGAATGAAAGCATTCTTATTAGAACTCGCTGTCTATATAAACCAACAAGCACATAATATTTATGTGGATGAGAAGAAAGTTACTAATGGTAATATCTTCGGTCTATTCCCACAGTACAATAGTGCTGGTAAGAAATTAGATAAGGGTGTGCAAGTTGACTGGATGATAGGTGATATGGACTGGCTAACCTTCAGTTACTACTCTAGTGTATATAAGGGTAATGTTAAAGGTCTGCATAGGACACAACTAATGGCTGCGATGTTCAATAGCATTAATTTAACATTTAATCATATAAATGGTGTTAAAGATAAAGAAACTGGTGAAGTATTTGCAAGCAACCCAGTTCAGGCAATCAAAGTATTAAATAATGGTTTTAAGTTTAAACAAGAATTAACTAAAACAATATTAGAAGACTACTTTGAGTTACAAACATTTCTAAACAATAATTTAACAGCATATAAGTTAAATGAAGTAATTAATATTTACTTTAAAATATTAGATAGTACACGAGCAGACATCCCAGAAGCATTACATAGTCAATGGATAAGTAACCAATCTAAGTTAGGTTTAACTGGTAGATTCTTACCAGATAATAGTAAATTGATTAAGTATGCAAAACTGAGAGGATAGTTAGTGTCAGGTGTTAGTGGGTCGGATAGAATAAGCAGAAAAGATTTTAGAAAAGTACTAAACAGATATAAGAGAGTTATATCGAAGTTCCCAGGATTCAAATCTGTTGAGCCATCTGGATCATTTAATTCAGATAAATCTAAAAATGATTTTGGTGATATGGATTTAATCTTACATATAGAATCAAATAAAGATAAGAAAGAACTAAAGCAAGATTTAGTTAAATTCTTTGGCGATATGCCAGATAAAATCATTGTACCATTTACTAGTAAAAAATATAAAGGTAGAAAATCATATAACTCTGGTGAGATTGTTACTATTAGTTATCTACAGAATGTAAATAATAAAACAGTACAGATTGATAATATAATAGCCCTTGATAAATCAGAGGCGTCATTCAAAAAAGACTTTTTGGATATGACAGCGCAGAAGCAAGGGTTAATCCTCGGTCTTATGAAGGTCGCACTTGTTGAGACTCCTTATACTATGTTGCTTACTAGGTTAGGTATATCATATACTAAGTTAACTGAAGATCAAGAATATGAATTTAACTTATCTTCCAAAGAGATACAACTTCGTAAAGTTACATACGAACCCGGTACGTTTAAACAAAAAGGGCGGGATGTAATATGGAATAGTACCGAGTGGTGTAAAGTATCAGATATATTATATCAATTTAATCTTAACTTAGGTTTTGAAGATTTAGCCTATGAGATTAAGAAGAAACTGAAAGTAATTAGAAGTAAGAACCGTGTTGCTGGTATATTTAACTCAATGGTTAGTATTAAATCTGGTGAGGTTGGTACTTTAAAAGGTGAAGCTAAACAAGAAGCTATTAGTAAAGTAGATCAGCTATTTGGTGAAGCTAAAAAATATGAAGTTAGGTTATATCAACCAGTATCTAAAGAGTCTAATACTGTTGTTGCATTAGACTTAAATAAATATGAGTATACTAAAGTGTACAATTCGTTAAAGAGAGTAGTTATTGGTAGAGGTATCAAAGATGCATTTGCAGAACTATACTTAGATAACAAATATAAAAAATCATCTTTGATAGATATTGCAGGTAAAACGGTAGGAACTATTATACGTAAGAATTATAATGGCGATGATATTAATAACTTAGTTGAATACTTTAATAGACCTTATGAATTCGAGTCTAATAAAGACTATCCTATCTACAAACTGATGGGTCCTGTTTATAAGGTATTACCTAAAGAATTCTTTTCAGATCTATATTCAATGACAACAGTGGGTCCGACCTCCAATGCTACTGGCAGAGGTGAATTATTAACATGGGCGCTATTTAATAATATTGACTTCAATGACAAAGCTGGTGACTTAGTTAAGAATAATAATATCTCTATAGAAGTCAAAGGTAAAGCTGCGATGATTGGTACCAATGCTGTAGATAAAGGTTTTCGATCTGCTACGAACGCAAAGCATGATCTAATAAATATAGGTAATGATTATAACATTAATGCTGATATAATTAAAGACTTAAACATTACAAGTTCATTAGGGGTTAAATCTGCACCAGCTTATTTCAGTTTTATACAAGCTATCAAGAACTTATCTGATGACATGGTACAAACTGCAATAATTGAGGTGGCTGTAGCCTTTTTAAACAATAAGAAGATTAAGAATTACACCACGAGTTTTGCAAGTGCACTGATGTCTATTAATAATGTTAATGATATGATGTATATTATTCTATCATATCATTTTAAGGTGTATCAAGACTATTATAAGTTTAACCAATTCTTAATATTTCAAGAATCAGGTAGAGAACCAACAGGCTTTACGATACTTGATCCTAGTTTAACTGATAGTGTTAAAGAGTTTGCGAATCTTATACAAACAACTAATGTTAAAGTTGGCTCATGGGGTGGTGGTAGACCTGGTGGAATGGCAATAAAGTAATTATAAGGAAACAATATGGATTTTAAAGAATATTTAATGACTGAAGGTTCAACTAAAACAGATAAACTCCAGCAAAATGATAAGATAACTGTATATCATGCAACAACAGAACACCGTTTAAAAGAGATGATGTCTGGTGGTATTATAGATGCTACTAAAAATATTAGCAGACAGTATAATCAAGGCGCTGAGAGAGGTCTATATGTTACTGATGATTTACCTACAGCTAGAAAATTTGGAAGTACGATTATTGAGTTTGATGCATTGGGTAAAGAATTATATCCAACTGCGACCTTTGGTACACCTAGAAGTTTAAGACAAAATAAAGATATGCAACAGAAGGTTAAAGACGATTATCCAAAATCTTTTAGACCATTCACATCTTATATGTTAAGGAATCCAACAGAACCCCAAGCTATGTTTATTGGAATAATACCTGTCAAAAAAATTAAAGCAATTCATCAATTTAATTATGGTGAGAAGGGTCAACCGCTTAGAAAAAGAGAAGTAATTGATTTCTTTAATCCAGAAGACAACTATAATTGGGATATTAATATGAGCATCCATCAGATATATAAAGAGTTTTCTGAAGTTATTGATGTGCCTATAATAAAAGTAGAAAAAATACTTGTGAAGGAATACAATAAAAATGAGCGAAACTTCAAGATATGGTTAGATGCACATGATATGCCCCGCAAACTTAAACTAAGGTTAATAAGCCATTTAAGGAATATTAAATAATGGATTTTAAAGAATATTTAATAGAAGCTAATATTGATGCATTTAAAACTAAGTGGAAAGATCAAGGTTTAAAGGTTGCTATAACCAATAGTACAGACTCTATTATACTTAATAAAATTATAGTACCTAAAGATAAACGCAATGAAGGTACAGGAACAAGGTTCATTAAGGACCTTATTAGATTTGCTAAGAAAGCAAATAAAAGAATTGAACTAACTCCAACTAATGACTTTGGCGGAGCTAAGGGCAGACTTGTCAAGTTCTATAAAAGTTTTGGCTTTATAGATAATAAAGGTAAGAATAAGAATTACGAAATAAACAATACAATGTATTTAGAGGTATAACATGGATTTTAAAGATTATATAAACGACAAAGAATCAGTAGACGAAGCATACGTACAAGTCCAGGGTGAGAAAAAACCTTCTGGAGCACTTGTATTATCAAAGATTATTCTAGAAGAATTAGAGAAAAAGAACTTACTAAAGTTTTCAAGCCCTAACGAAAAGAAAAAAGTTATTAGTTCAATTCAAGAATTAATAATTAAAAGCACTTTTTAGGGTAGATTATGAATTTTAAAGATACATATTTAATTGAGAATGCTTTAGCTAGTTTATTTACTCAATACAAACATCGTGGTCAAGTGCAGGCGCTTAGCGCCTCTATGAATGTGCAGTGGTAATAATGAAATTTAATGAATGTTTAAATGAAAAGAATGATGACTCAGGTGTTGAAAAACAATATGATGCAGTTCTTAATAAATTAGATAAAGAGTTTAAAGCTAAAGTTAAAGAGACTAAAGATCCGATTGAGAAAGCGTTTTACAAGATCATTCTTAAAAACTTTGTTAAAAACAACTCAAGGGGTTATAGTAAAGTTGAATTACTTTCAGCATTCAAAGCCGATATCAATTGGATTGACTATGATGATTTTTATGACGATTAATAAAATACCCGGAGAAAATTAATGAACTTCAAAGATTATATAAATGAAAGTGAAGTAAAGCTCACTGGCAGCAGTGATGTTGTTGACAAACTTAAAGTATTAAAACTTGCAGTTGATGATTGGTTGAAAGCTACTGAAACATCATATGAAGGTAATAGTGCGTTTATTATAACCAAAGCAATTAAGAATGTAAACTCACATGTTAAGAAAACAGCTGAGTCTATTGTTAATGCCGTTAACATGGAAAAGAAATATAAAGGTAAATAATATGGATTTTAAAGAATTAATAGAATCTGCAAACACTTGGGTAGAACCAATGACTGAAGCAACCGGTATTAAACCCGGCAAGAAGAACTATGTACCAGGCGTAGATTATACCGATCCTAAGGTAGCATTAGTTGATGAATATAATGATGTCTTTGACCAAGGTTGGCAGCAAAAGTTTGGTCTAGATAAGCCACTACCTCGTTTTAAAAACGTAGCTAAATACTTTGATGGCAAAACTAGTACAGCCTTAGATGACTATAGTCTTGACGGTTCAGCATTTCCAATGGTAAAATCATTTGATATTACTATTGACATGTACATCGACGACTATACAACTTGGAATAACTTTAATAAAGAACATGCTAAAGGTATTAAAGCCGCAAATGATCTTATTAAAGAATTTAAAAAGATCGCAAGCAGCGAAAAGATAAAACCTAAGAAAATTGTAGTTACGCTAATTGACAAAAAACAAGATAGTGCAATTCAGAAAGAAAGAAAATCAACGCAAGCAGCCCAGCTATATAAGTTAGATAGCGATAGACCTCGTGAAGAAGAGCTAGGTGCTTCTATAAGTGTGGAGTGGTAATATGGATTTTAAAGAATTTTTAAACGAAGAAGACGATCTACTAACAGAGGCAGCTAACTTATCTACTGCAAAGATTGCTTCACATGAAAAGAAAATAGAGAAAGCTCACGATAAATTAATGGGCGAAATAGGTTTATACGTTGATACACTAAGAGACGAAGCTTACAACCAAAATCAAAAGTATTCGATATATAATAATAACTATGTAGATGATATAGTTTATGGATTAAAAGAATATTTTTATAAACCGTTTAACTCTAAGTTTGCTCAACTCAAATCAGATATTAAGAATAAGAACTTGCCACACCAACGCAAATAAGGTATAGAATGAATATTTTTTATTGGTTGGAGATCACACATTAAAAATTGGGATAAGCTAGATATTACACTTCGTGTAAGCTTTTTGCCTATCCTATCCTATCTATAAAGGCTGATTGGTTTAGAAAGTACTACCGTATAAATATAATGAATATAGGTATACAATCTAAATAAGGGATATTACATGCCGCCAAGGAAAACAATAACAAAACTTGAATTAGTTGAAGATTTTATTTCTATTATCAAGAAGTCAATCATAATGCAGATGGGCATATTGATTATCTTTATTGCTGTAGCGTTTGTAATAGCTACTGGTGGAAGCATCAGTATGTTTGGATTAAAATTAATAGATTCTGAGGTACCTATAGAAGTATACTCAGAAGAATATAAGAGTCTAGAATTAGATTCATTAGAGGAATAATAAAATGAAATTTAAAGAACTATTAAACGAAGTAATTAGTGAAGCTCGTAAAGATGATTTAGAATATACATTTAGAGCTGCTAAAGGTAAACCATCATTAGAAGCTAATGATAAGAAGATCGCTAGAATTGAAACCGCGATCTCCAATAAAGATCTTCCAGGAAATATGGGTTCGGTATTTGGTACTTTCGCGGCAGCAAAGAAACGTATGGACATTGCAAAAAAAGAATATACAGCATTAGATACAAACCTTCGTGAGAAGATTAAAGAAGTAGCTGGTGATATTTTTGATGAAGCAGACGAACAGATTACTCGAGTAATTGAAACAGCTGGTAGTTTGATTACTATTAGTAAAGCCACTGAAAGTGCAAAATTAGATAATGCTAAATTTAAAAAGTTATTATCCGAGTACTTTAAAGATAACCAAGCAATCCTCGATGATATCATTAAACAATCTACTAAATTAGTTAAGGTTGCATCATCAGTTAAAATTGAAACTCTAGGTGAAGGCATAGTTGATAAAGCAAAAGCCACATTAAAGAAAGCAGCCAGTGCGGTTTCTGCTTATCTTGGTAAGCTTAAGGGTAAGATTACTGGTGTTAATAAAAAAGGTACTCAGTTGATTGATATGGCTAAGTCACTAACAGCTTAGATAATATTGCGACTTACATTTATTAGATGAATGTAAGTCGTCTCATTTAAAGGAATAACAAAATGAAATTTAAAGAATTAATAAATGAAGCTGCAGCAGCTTCTGATATAATGACATCATTCCCAAAATCTCCCGAAGGTGGTTATGGAAAAATGGATAGTAATCTTAAAGTAGGTGATCTAGTAATGTATAACAGCGCTTATACTGGTGGTGTGATGAGTCAAACAGATACTGAACATAAAGGTGCTGGACATAAATCAAAGTTAGTTTACAGAAATGCTGGTATCACTAAGGACAAGTGGTTAAAAGCTATTGGTAAAGTTACTAAATTATCTGTTGGTTCTACTGGTGATTTAATTGCTGCTGTATCAGGTGGTAACTCACTTACTTATGGTATTAGCGGAGTTGGTGGTTATGCTAATATGTTAGTTAGAGTTGATAAACAGGGTAAAGCCCTAAAACCTAAATGGGTTGATACCAAGGAATTTACAAAGACATTCTTATCTGATAAAGATAAAGAAGATATAAAGCTTATGGCAATATTTGGTATTAAAGTACCATACCCAGAAGCAGAAAAGATTCCAAAATACCCTAATTTCAAAAAGGGCAGCTTTAATAAAGTACGTAGTCAACATGAAAAGTACTTCAGATTAGGAAATGAATACAAACTTAAACAAGAATTAGGTTTGAAACATCCCAACTCATTTCTTTTTAGAACAGCAACGGAGTATGGTGATAAATCACCTACATTGTCTAAGTATCTTGCTATAACAGCCAATAATACTTATAACGACGATATTGCAAGAGGAACCAAATCTAGCAATAAGTTATTAAATTATTTCTATAAGAATGCGCTAATTGATGGAGATAAATTATATCTAGACTTAACTAACGATAAACATCTGAAAACAGTAGAGAAGTTACAATCAATGGGTATGCTTAAGAAAAACTAATTAAACAATAAAAAAGATTATAAAAAAAGATTCAGTTGACCGCTGAATCTTTTTTATATTTAATTTAAATTAAAGCGGGGAAATTATGAATAAACGTCGGGCAATTCGCCGTATTAAGCACATGTTCAATATATCAATGGTAGTATTAATCTGCATAAGTGTAGGATTGGGGTACTCATTAGCAAATGACTTATATGATATACATAGATCCAACATTAATATAACTATCAATGACCCGGTTATAACATGCGACAAGAAATACTACAAAGCAAAGTTTGATTGTAGAAAGACAATAGTTAATAAACATTGGGAACAATGGAAGCAGAACAAAAATATAGTAAGAGAATACTGTGATGAATTAGCCACCAAGTTATACTGCTCCGCAGAAAGGAAGTGAACATGCACTGGATGATATATTGTTTAACCTCAGCTAAGAAACTAGCTAAACGTTGGCATTCTATAGATTAAAAAAGTTTTGAGAAAAGTTTATTCCTGCTTTTCTCATTTTATTATATTTGTTATATACAAATGAAACAATTTGATGATAAAGGACCTAAATGAAAATCACCAAAATTTTTGATAAGTTAAAATCAACATCAAGTAAAAAAGCTAAAGAGCAGATACTTAAGGATAATATTGGTAATCAAGTATTACAAGAGATTGCTAAATACACTTATGATCGTATTAATATTACATATGGCATTAAGAAGTATAATTCAGAGTCTACAGTTATTGGGTCTAATTATATCGATGAAGACTGGGCAAATATTAAATCTGTATTAAATTCTCTAAAGAATAGAACGATCACTGGTAATTCGGCAATCAATCTACTTGAATCAGAATCTTGTTCATTAGAGCCAGAGTCACGGGCGATCCTCGCTTCTATCATTGATAGAGATTGGGGTTGTGGTTTATCTGCGTCCACAATCAATAAAGCATGGCCTGAATCTATTCCAACCTTTGATGTTGTACTGGCTAAGTCGTTCGAAGGTACAGATAAGCAGTTTAAGTCATTGGATAATGATCAATGGTTTATCTCACGTAAGTTAGATGGTTGTCGATGTGTCGCAATTAAAGAGAATGGTAAATGGACATATTGGTCTAGACAAGGCAAGCAGTTCCTAACACTGGATAAAGTGTCCGAGTCGTTGGAATTTTTTAAGTTCCCCAATGATACAATATTAGATGGTGAGATCTGTTTAACTGATAAGAATGGCGATGAAGACTTCCAAGGTGTTATGAAAGTAATCCGTAAGAAAGGATTCACAATACCTAATCCAGACTATCGTGTCTTTGATATACTAACAATACAAGAATTTTATGCTAAGTCTTCTAAACGTACATTCTCAGAACGTACTGCAGAGATCAATACTTATATTACAAGTGAATCATCATATGTAAGTCAGCTAGCTCAAACTGAATATACAGAAGAAGCATTCACTGAATGGTCTATTAAAGCAGATGAGAACGGTTGGGAAGGTTTAATGCTCCGCAAGGATGTTGGATATGAAGGCAAGAGAACTAATAATCTTTTAAAGGTTAAGCAGTTTCACGATGCTGAGTATAAAGTAGAATCCCTTGAATATGGTAAATTAGTATATCAGGAGAAAGATATCGGATCTGTTACCTATACTGGTGTGACAAATATGAATATTACACACAAAGGTAATAAAGTAGGTGTCGGATCTGGTTTATCTAAAGCTCAACGTCTATACTACATCAACCAACCAGAAGAATTAATTGGTAAAGTAATTACTGTAAAATATTTTGAAGAAACAACATCTAAGGATGGAACTAAGAGTTTACGTTTTCCAACTCTTAAAGTAATTCATGGTAATAAAAGAAACACATAATGATGGCTTTATAAGTCTCCAACTAAAAATTAACAAACCAGAAAAAAATTAAATTAATATCTAACTATAGTTATAAAAAACTGATTTTAGATATAGTTTATATTTTTCCAATACTATTTGCTATGTTTATAGTAAATCTAATAACACCCAAAGAAGGAAATTAAATGAAGCTAAATGAACTAGACGGAGCACCGGAACGCAACTTATACATTTCAGAAATTGACCCATCGGCATGTATGGAAATTATTCAGGAAATTCATAAAATCAATGCATTTGATACTAAGAATGAAGCAATTTATGCTAATTATAAGCGATCACCAATCCAGGTCCAGATAAACTCTTATGGTGGAAGTATTTATGATGGTATCGCGGTGTGTGATGCTATGGAAAAATCTGAAACGCCTATATATACACATGTATCTCACGCTATGAGTATGGGATTTGTAATTTCACTATTTGGTCATCATCGTACATGTAGCAAGTATGCGACATATATGTGGCACTCTATGTCATCTGGTATTATTGGCAAACTCCAAGACATGGAAGAAGACATGGAAGAGAACAATCGACTACAAGAAGTGATGAATGTTATTACTCTAGAACGTACTAAGATGAAGAAGACTCAATTAACTAAGATTGTTAAAGCCAAGCGCGATAATTATATTACCGCAGAAGACGCTCTAAAAATGGGCATCATCGACAAGATAGTATAATGGATTATCACTACAATAAACCACCCAGATTAACGCAAGAGGACCTGCAGTTGTTATTCGACTGCGTCCTTTTTTCAACATCAACTGATGTTGGTTGGAATAATAGTTTATCTTCTCAAAGTAAACTATTTGAAATTATTAAGAAGTTTGCTGCGGTTGGATGGAAGGGATCAGATATGCTCTATCTCTTTAACGGCAATGAACGATACGAAGATGAACTAATATCAGATTATATTGAACGAGTTAATATACTTAGAACAAAAGGTTAATTGATGAATAAAAAGATTATATTACTGGGTGGCACAATAAACAGTGGTAAAAATATGGCACATGATCTAATAAAACATGAACTAGGAGCTGATAATGTACATAGTGAATACTTTGCAAGGGAGTTAAAAGATACTTGTAAGAAAGCATTCAGTCGATATGCAATCCACCTAAATCAATCGGTTGATGATGTATTAAATATACTTAATGAGGCAGACTTTGATGGTTATGATAAAGCATCTGAAATCCTTAACAACTTATTAATTAAAGATCATAATTGGTATGAAGATAAGACTGACTCAACTAGGATTATTCTACAATCTGTTGGTACTGACATTGTAAAAAATAAGATAGACCAAAATCACTGGGTAAAGTGTGCTGCAAAGGCAATACTTGAGTCTGATAAAGAGTATATTGTGCTTACAGACTTTAGATACTCTGATGAGTTGTATACACTAGTTAAAGAATGTCGTAATTTATCTATCAATTACGACACTTATACGTTCTATCCTATCAGTATAAAACGTATAAGTGACACAAAGTCGACTATTGCTTCACATGCTTCTGAGAACGGTTTAGTTAACTTTGATGACTGGTACAGTCACATTGATAATAACGGTACTATTGAACAGACAACCGAACAAATTAAAGTGTTATTGCAAGAGATCCAGCAGGACTAATATGGCTAAGAATGTAATAGATAAATTCGTAAATCAACGTTTAAAGTTTGCACGTAAGTTAGATAAAGATAAGAATATAGTTATAACTGTCAATGATAAGGTTGGTGTGTTATATTCAGTCACTAAGGAATTAGATAGTTCAGAAAACACATTCTATAAAGCACGTATACTTATAGACCAAACATATATTGCTGGTAGGGGAGATAAAAAGTTGGAAGCTATCATTGAAGCACTTAAACACATGGAACTACAAGGCAATACAATAATGGAGTATATGAAATGAGTGAATACGAAAAGAAGATGCTGGTGGATAATAAGAAACAATTGCTAATACAAACTGCAAGGACTGCGTTAGTTAGTAAGCAAGAAATATACAAACAAAGTCTAATAGACACTCGAGTAAAAGTCGATGAATCATACATTCTACAGTCGACTGAAATAGCAGCTAGAACAACTCTTTTGGAGAACATGATTGAAGAACTTATCACTCTAGAATTGGAGCATACCCATTATACAAAAGACTTGACAAATAAGCTTGTATATGACGATAAGATATACAAAGAAAACCAAGCAAAACTAGCAATACTTGAGAAGAAATCTACAGGAACACTCTATCAGAACACAACTCAGCAATACCAAAATACAATGAACCACCAGGATGGAGATATATGGTTCCCTGCTAATATATAATAGCAGCAATAATAGCATAATTGCTCATTCTGGATCAGAAATTAGGTACAGGCTGGCTCTGTGTGTGTCTCTAGGGTATCATTAAATCAGGTATAAATATAGATATCAGCTATACCATCTACTCTATTATAGACCTTTACATGCGATGTATGGGCTTATTTTAAGACCAAAAATCTAGTTCACTGACTCAGCACAATTTAAGTAAATATTACAAGGATAATACATGAAAATATCTAAGGATTCGTACCTAAAATACTTCGATACTATGAACGATACGTCTGCAATTAAACAGATAATGAAACATGTTCATAGGAATAACAAATTCACAACGTATAGTATAATTAAACTATACCTATATCAGTCGTTGTATAATAGCTGGACGTCGATAAAAGAGTCGATGACACACCTGTTCAAATTCTTTTATAAGCTACTATTCGGTTTGATGGGTCCGCTATTCTTAATAGTAACGTTTCCGATAATGGTATGGTATAAAGTTATCTCATCTAAGAATTCTTATGAAGCAGCAAAAGAATACTTTAACCTGGATGAATAAGAATAAAATAGATTTACGTTAGGTTACCGAAAAGTTTACATTAACGTGTAGACTTTTTCTATTTTTATATTAAATATAAAGTACGATTAAAATGAATCCAATCGCTAAACTAAAGTTACTTAAACAACTCCAAGCAATAGATAATGAAATATATTTAGAAGACTCCAAAACATGTGGTAAGTATTTTATATATGTAAAGTATAAAGAAGTAACTATTGATATGTTCAATAGCAAATATCATTACATAATAGATGTTGATAAATTGCGTATAAGAGTACATAGAGAAATAAGATATAACAAATGAATAAGATAATTAAAATCAAACTCGACAAATTATTAAAGCTGTATAACGCTCATCCATTAATAGAAGAGATAAATATACTTAGTATATTCTATCATGAGAAAGACAATGAACCAGGATATGCGTGGGGTCAGAAACTAAATTCTGATGGTGAACTATTACCATGGCAATCTTGGTATCCAGAAGACAGTATATTACAACACCTTAAAACTAGATTGAAGATATTAAACTATAAAGACACCAAGACTATGTTAGGTGAAGTAGAGACTAGAGAGAGATATTAAATGATTAAAGTTAAAACAACAACAAAGACATACAGTAAGCTAAAGGATAAACCAAATTAAGAATATAGACGAACACTTCGTGGAGGAACAATGATTCACCCAAATGATGAAGATCGAATTAAACAAATAGATAACTACAATACATCAGTAAAAGCAATACTCCAATTAATAACTATCATACTGATACTCGCATCTATATTTACTATCTACGCATTAATTAACTTAAAGGGTTAACTACTCACATACATAACTACATATTTAGCTACTTATACTTAACTACTTAACTACTTATACATAACTACATATACTTAACTACATAACTACATATACTTAACTACTTATTTAGCTCCTCCGTTTAGGTCCCTCTTTTTTGAGGCTCTCCAATTTTTCACCTGGGCCCCCAAAAACGGCATACGGTACAGCCGCCAATCGTT